>Ga0247815_10002978_pt1 | contig 12339 bp, 10 predicted proteins | sample UWRJL194509B1_FD_181014 | JGI IMG/M metagenome (GOLD analysis project Ga0247815, IMG submission 181014) | Plant litter microbial communities from Arlington Agricultural Research Station in Wisconsin, United States - UWRJ-L194-509B-1 | ecosystem: Environmental > Terrestrial > Plant litter >... | reverse complement strand
ACACCACGGCCCTCTCTGCAAGCACCTTCACCGCATCAAAACACCCATTCCCTCACATTGATTCCATTTTTCTCTCAAATAATCCGTCTATAGTCATATCGCAGTGTCAGCTGTAGGATCGTGCAGTCTTTTTTTTTTCTTAAGGATTGAAGCACTCGTTCGGGCACAAGGATTCAACGACGACCTCTAGAAAGGTTTTGAATACGGAGAGCATGACGGAGACCGAAGCCAGAGAAATAACATGAGCAATACAAGAGAGTACGAACAACATGCTGGTGTTGATCACGTGCCACCACCACTCCAGCATCTAGTCCAATTTTCTCCCCAGCGTGACCCAGCGCCGAGGTTGTCGGCCGCGAAAGTGATCCGGTAAGGGCCGATGATCATTGTACACGGCGGAAGCTGGATGCACCCACGGTGTGCTGGTGGCAACCACAAGAGCAGCTCACCTGATACTCCCACGAGCCAGCCATCTTTGTCAATCGCGGCAGGGTGGAATCTAGCCATTGGATCGTGTTTGGCTGGCGAAGGGGGTGAGAGAGCTTTTTCCACGTTCCAGACGCGAATAGTTTTGTCAGCTCCGCTGGACACGATTGACCGCCCGTCTGGTGTAAAATCAACCGATAGCGCAAGATCTCCATGCCCGTGTAAGACAGCAGCAGATTCACCAGTTTCAACGCTCCAAAGGCGCACGGTTTTGTCGTTGGATGCACTGACAATGTAACGACCCTCTGGTGAATACGCAACTTTTCGAACCTGATGGACGTGTCCCCGTAGCGCGAGCACTAATTGTCCACTGTCAATATGCCAGACTCCGATGGTACCCTCAAACGTGCCAAACACAACCCGCGCAGAGTCTGGCGAAAACGCTATCGAATGAATCCTAGACCCGTCTGTCCTAAGGGCTGAGCGTGCTAACTGGTGGGTTCCCGAGAGCCAGAAGTGAAGATATCCACCATGATCACCAGCAGCGAGAAGCCGCGCATCGGGCGAAAAAGCAACCGCGCAAACACTTTGCGTGCAATGGAGTACTTCAAATACTGCTGCATCTTCGGTAGAAACATCCCACACGTGCACAGTCCTGTCTTCTGATCCTGCAGCGAGCCATCGACCGTTCGGAGAAAAGGCCACCGCCAATACAGAGCCATTGTGCCCCCGAAAGGGCTCGCCGATCGCATCTCCAGTCTCCGCATCCCACAGCCGCACAGTGTAATCCGATGATGCTGATGCTATATGGCGAGCGTTTAGAGAGATGGCCACTTGCTCTACACAGCCTTCATGCCTCAGAAGCGGCTGGAATCTTGCCTCTCCACTAGAAGCATCCCAAACACGAACTGAATGATCTCCCGACCCGGAAACAATGAAAGCACCATTGGGGGAGATTACCACTGAACAGACTTCGCCGGAGTGCACCCTCTTCGGGAGAACTATCGATTCGTGACCGCTGGCAACATCCCATATCTTGACGGTACGATCTATGGACCCAGAGGCCAAAGATCGACCATCTGGAGAAAATGCGACCGAGTTGACCCAGCCTGAGTGGCCAGCAAGCAATGATCCAGAAAGCTCACATCCGCTGTGGGGGCCCCAGAGCCGGACAGTTGCATAGCCGCTGGACGCCAACTTTAGCCCATCAGGTGAGAATGCGAGAGAGTGAACAGAGGCCTGGTTCCTGATGATGACCGGGGCCTGTCTACCTGTCCGGAGATTCCATATTCGAACCTCATGAATGTTTTGCGCACCAGCGGCAAGGTAATGTCCATCAGGCGAGAACGCCAGAGACTGGATATCGTCTTGCAGGCTGGTCAATGTATCTCCAATTGCTTCGCCCGCAAGTGACCAGAGGCGCACGGTCATGTCCCTCGAAGCGGAAGCGAGAAGTCGGCCATCTGGTGAGAATGCAACAGCTTGAACCCAACCTGTGTGGCCCTTCATCACGACAACCTCTCGGTCATTGTCAGAACTCCAGAGACGAACGGTCTTGTCCTCAGATGCAGACGCTATGAGCGTGCTATCCGGTGAAAATGCCACAGACCGTATACCGCCAGAGTGGCCTTGCAGCGGAGGCAGTGCTGCTCGGCTGGTTACAATATTCCAAATCTCCACGACGTGTCCACAGCTCGAAGCAACGCATTGTCCGGTTGAGCAAATGCAACAGAAGTCACCGAGCCTCCGCAACTTCGCAGTGGTGACATTATCTCCTCGCCGGTTCGCGTGTCCCAAATCCGTACAGTTCTATCGCTTGAGCCTGAAGCCAGGAGACGACCATCAGGAGAATATGCGATCGAGTTGACTTTCTTCTCGTGCCCAGTGAGAGTCATTTGAAGTTGTCCGCTGTTGTAATCGGTGTCGATGGCCTCGACAGTCACAATCCCAGTGAAGACAGACGAAAAACGCTGGTAGACGACTGATTCTTTCGTCGTGAACTGGAGCGCAGACAAATAAATGTGTGGTGCGCTTTTGCTGATGGCAGTGTATGACGATGCAACAAAGCCGTTGGCGTCACGAAGGAAGTGTGCAATATCCTCCTGTTTGACCTACTGCAGGATCAGCGAGAGATGGCGCAATTGCCAAGAGAGCTCACAGATGAATGTGCGATACGGAGAAGCCCGGAAGCCACACCGGTCTTGTGCATGACGCTGAGCACCTCGAGCCAGAACAGAAACTTGGGAAGAAAACTGGTGTGTATCTCTTGGTCAAAGTTCGAGCTGTCTGAGGCGGCGTCGATGTGGTGGGCCCAGTGGAGACATGCGTAAATGAGAGGGAGCGGTATCCAGTCCGGTGCTGTCTCAGGGTTCGGTACGAACGAGGACTGACTCTGCGATATATTGAAGTGCAGATCGCCTCCTGCCATCCTCCGGAGACAGCCTTGCGCAAGGATATCGTGGCCATATGTGGGAGCAATCCGGATATGTTTAGGTGCGCGCGCGAATAGATAGTCGCCAAACGACGCATGGAGTGTCCGTACACCTGGTTGTGAGTTGTCATTTGGAAGATACACGAGCGAATGAAGGCGCTCCAGGGAGCCCCGTAGTCTGCCCGGGGTGATATCGATTAACGACGCCAGGGCATCGACAGAGAGCGGGGCACGTGCTGTCAAGACGCACGCCAGAATGCGCTTCAGCCTTTCCAGCTCTTCGCGTTGAACTGTCTTCGACTTGGTGGCCTCTGCTATGACCGACTCGTAGACCTCGTCAACTGCACTCGTCGCTGCAGCGCGATTGGTGACTGTTGAGGTTATCATTCGGAGCCGGTCCTGGCGATCTTCATCTCCTTCACGGTCGAGAACAAAGTTGAGAACGGTGGAGGTAAATATAAAGAGACCATCAGATAGCCCGACCAGTAGTTCAACGTCGTCATCAGTGCACCAGGTCGCATCAGGCGCAGCGTCTCGCAGTTTCTTATGAAGATAGAAACGGATGTCGGAGTAGACTTCTGCCTGACCGATATCATGTAGTTGAAGAATGGTGTTGTGATCGGGATGCGAGATTGAGGTGCCGCGGATGTGCATCTCCGGCCGCGAGGTGAGAATGAACTTGACGGTTGTCTCGCACCTGAAGTCTACCAATATCCTTAGGAGTGCTGCTACTTCCTTTTCATCGCTGAGCTCGTCCAGCGCGTCTATGACGAACACGATTGTTCTAGTCGATGAAGCAAGCGCAGCCAGTGGAGTGAGCAGGAGGGGATTGATCTGGTCGGCAACAGGCTTGTGGCCAATACGCCTGTCATTGTCGAGTTCCGAAGCAAGAGCCTCTGCAAACCTTCCAGATTGGGCAGCAAGAAGCGTAGAAAGAGTCGGTAGGACGCGACGTACATCGCGCCGTGCGATTCCTCCTGCGGACCGTGAACAAAAGAAGCCACCTGCGAAAAAGACGCCTGGATCTTTGCGCAGCAGCCGACAGATGGACAGTGCAATCGACGTCTTGCCCGTACCTGCCATACCTGTAAGCCAGAATATGGTCATATAATCCTCGTTGAACCATCGACTGAGCTGAGCCAGGATCCCCTGCCGAGTGCCCGTCATGCAGCCGGCGTCGGTTGGCTGCTCGTCATCGGCCGCATCCGAGACGAAGTTCTCTCCAAGTACTACGTGATGTGAGCCCCGTTTCAGATAGCATAAAGAAACAAATTACCTGTCCTGATCGTGTCCATTGCTTTTTTCTGTCACTCAATGAGTGTTTGATTCGAACCGTGTGACCACAGTTACTCACTTGCCGCTCAAGAATGGAGCCATGGCGAGCGGCCTCAGTCGAAATGACATAGTTATGAACGTAGCTATTGATGATGACATCCCGTCCGTGGTTGTATGTGATATTACCAGTCTGGTTGACGATGCTCTGCGCCGAGTGTAAGCTACGACGCGGGGTGCGAGGGTGAAATTACGCACCAGCGGTGGAGGCTGAGCCATGACTTGACGCTGCTGCAAAAAGAGGCGCTGTAACGGATGAGGGCTTGCACCAAGTGTAAGCGATGGCATGGCCCACCTGACGGACGACAGCTAGACAGTCTTCAGTGGCGACGCTGTCGCCGATCTATATGTCCTATCAGCCGAAGGACTCCCTCAAATGCACAAACAAATCTGACCTCAAAAACTTCAAGTAGAGACACGAGACCAGAGAGCAGAGATCTAACGGTATTGATGTTCTGTATGCACAGCACTGGCTGACCGTTTGGGTCTTGTCCAGCAGCGCCGCCACCGATGGCATGCCAAACTCGTTGGACCATCCTGATACGAAATAAGCGAGGTCACTGCGAAATTACGGAAAAGACAAACTCTGAAATGACGCTGAGGTGCATTTGGACGCTGCCTGCTACGTTCGGGTCGTCTGTCGTAGATAGATGTGGGATGGCATAGAATGATTTGAGCTTGCTTTGTAAAGTAGTGAACTCGGCCGCAGCCTCTTGAGCTCCCTGGGATGGTCTTCAGTGCCATGTACGCATCTCTTGGGCATCAATGGCTCACATCCCAATGTTCTGCGAGTTCAACCAAGGCAGCGAGTGCAACCTTGAGAACGGGGAGGAGGTCTGAGGCGGACAGACGCGCCAAATCCTTGATCGCCGATTCCGTAGTCGAAAAGGCTGTTGACTGAGACGTCACGCGCACAGACTCCGGGACGATGACTGGATTAGATTGCGCCGGTCCCGGGACTTCAGGAGTTGGGATTGATTCTGGTGCGAGCTGAGCCAGGGCCTTCGGTGCATCGGAAGTCGTCGCCGCTGATATTTCTTGTGTCAGGGAGATGCTATGTTGTCCTGCGAGATCGGGGAGTGACGGTGAGCCAGACCCGCCTCGTTGCAATAGCGGCCAGATCCTCTCTAGGAGCGTCTTTGTGATTGTTTTAGCCTGAGGCATGACTTTGCTGAGCACCTGTCCCATTGCGGGCAGTTCAGTGGGTGGTTGTGTTCAGCTGTTCTTTGGGGTGCGCAAGATAAGGAGGACAACTAGCATGTGTTGGGCCGCATTCCTGCTACAAACAGCGTCGGGGCCTCGAAGCACTCGAATCACAACAACGGCCTCACTGTTTGCGACTGAGTTTCAGGGCAGCGACAGACGCGCGAAGTTGTCTTTCGCTGATTGGTGTCCTTGACGACACTCGCTGCCGCCTGTGACCACGCCAACGTCAAGCTCACTGCACCCCTGCCTACTGCAGGGGACATTCAGTCAATTTTTCGCACGCGAATTGGCTAGAAGTGCGCGAGAGAGGGAGCGGCGATGTAACGACCAAAAGATACACTACAAAATGAAGAAAAGGTTGCGCGAAATAAAATACGGGCAACTAGATTGAAACACGAACGTGCGAAAGAAGACCAGAACAAGCGCTATAAGGGTGATATAGATGGACGAGCACGCGAGCGAGGCAAAGACTGCGCGAATGCGATGCAGAATGAGGCTGGGAACCATGCAAGGGGAACAAAGCAGTCCGTGGATGGGCTTAGCTGTCTGGGCGGGGCGCGTTCGTCTGAAGTCTGAGACGAGTATATGCATAGAGTAGACCTTGAATGCTGTTTTCTTCTTCTCACCCGAGCCCGATACTGTTATACACGGGCGTTGGCGAAACCGACATAGTGTCGATGCCAGGTCACTGCCGGCTCGTGGACGCAAGCGTAGGCATGCTCGGCGACATCGCCCTTAGCATCCGTTCTTGGTCTTAGTTCTGGCCGCTACACCCACTCTGTCAGTCACGCCATCCACTTAAAAGAGATGACAACACGTACTGTAGGTTGAACACACTCGCACGACTTGGTACCAGACCGAACGTGCTTCCCGCCACACTCGCTCTGAGCCCTCAGAACAAGCTCCTCCTCTCCACGTTCTGGCTGTGCACTAGCGGTATCGGCCTCCCAGTGCGTGTGCTCGCGCTCTGGGATCGGCGGACTCGGGTACTGGTGCGGCATGATGAGCACTGGCATCGAGTACGTCGACGTCCAGTCATCCGCAGCGGCCCTCTTGTCGGGACTGACGCTACATGCGCATCCGCCGCAGGTCAACGCGCTCGAGCATAAGCCCGTTCTCGAGTGGCACCACATCGCGCTCGTCCGCCTGTGCGCGTGTGAACGGCCGCCCCTGGGCTGGCCGGCATACTCTGCGCCATACTCTGTGCATCCACCTCGAGTTGATGGCCAAAGTACCCTCTCGACGGGCCGTCGGCTGCAGTGAGCGTCGTCGGAATACAAATTACACGCATGTCAGGCTCGACGGCGATAGGTTCACCGCCTGTTGAGTAGCGCACAGCGGCATAGCGGTCGTGTGCGGTGCTTGAGGCGGCACATGCTTCGCCTTTGGCTTACGGGTGCTGATGAAGGGCTGGGAGTGCGCTGGTCATAGGCGAGAGCAGCCAGCGAGTCGTTAGGACCGAGCCAGGACGTCGGCGTCTACTGGTGGGTCGACCATCCGCGTGACAGGTCTTAGTTGCAGCTGTTGGGCAAAGTCGGTTAGCGTCAAGTTTGGTAGCGAATTAAGGCGCATCTTGGGCACCAGCACTGGGAATCGCGGCCGTGAAAATGGCGCGGACGAACCGGAGGGAAGCAACGCGAACGTCTTGACGGGTGAACGGCAGCACGACACGATATGAAGCGCGGCAGCGCACACGCACAGACAACAGAACAAGAACATCGTCGGACGTCTCTGTGCATGCTTTCGCCAAACGGACGTGGGTTTGAGAGACAGGGCAGCGCAAATCGAGGACGGAACGGGAGCATGGATATGGCTAATGCAGATAAGGAAATCCGGGGGTGGGCGACGCAGACACACGATGCAAGGTAACACAAATGGAGTCGAAAATGTGGTCTTCAGAGTGCAGGCACAGGTAGTGGTGGGATATGATGGGTTACAGTGCACACATCGCAACATTGATTGGAGTAGGCAAGGAGTACCGACAACAACATGTGGCGAGGTGGTACCGTAGATGGACGAGAAGCAAAGGGACGCAGTACGAGCAGGGGATTCGCGTGGGCACTGTAGCCGCGCTCAAAGAAAATCCCGCTCGCCGACACATTAAGCGCGCAGAAGCAAGAGTAGCGGGGAGGAAGACGGGTTCGAAAGGTTGCGAAGACATGACCAACATCGCGCACGCACCATGAACCTCCATTTGCGAATTCCCTCCTGGATGCGCACTGCTGCCCGTGCGTACTCGCTGCTGAACCCATCTTTCACAGCGCTGTGACATCAGTGTTCGAGGTTGTCCAAAAGGTCTTCTTGTTCGGCGTGGCTAAACTGCACAAACCTACAGCCTGGCGTCGCCTTACAACATTATAGTCCTCCATTTGACGGCGTTGGTGATCTGAGCGGGCTTTCCATTTGTTTCAGGCTATAGTTCGAGTTCGGGGCTGTCGCGAAGGGCGGAAGGGCGGCAGCTGTGATTTGGGCTTGCGACGCTCTGGCGATCAGGCCTCGCGGAAAATCTCGGTCAGGCTGCATCCGGCCAAACCGCTCAGCCTCTGTACCTTGTATGCTGCGACACTATTGGACTAGCTGATACGCCGCTGCTTTGCACGGCAGGTTACGGTCACGAATGTAAGTTGTTATCGTGCTTCCGTGATGGAGCATCCGATATTACTGACCGCAGTCAGTGAAAGGTATCCCGTGTCTTACATTCACTTTGCCTCGCTCTACCTTGCTCTGTCTCGCTTCATATCAGCGCAAGAATCTGATTGGCGCTTACGACGAGAAGAGTGGCTCTGGCCGTCTAAAGAACGTGCGAATACGAAATTTGCGATCGTTGGTAACACAGTGCGGCATACGCGTACCACTTCTGACAAAGCTTTTTGCTGACCTTTAGTGCTTATCTCCCTTGGCCTAGCGGCATTCGAGCGCACCTCGACCAGAATCGTCATCGAGGAGGTTGAGCAGGCCCCGATCCAGGATGAGCCTGCCGACGCTCAGTTCACTGTCATTGTGAGTGAGGTATAGCAGGAGGCCACGCCGATGTACGTCTCATCTCCCTCTGTTCGTGCACCTCGCCCGCGTACTCGTCGCTTGGCCAAGTCCTGCCGCCGCAGCCCATGTACACCAACCCTGCATACCGAGCACGCCCATGCAGTGGTATGCTGTTACACCTATTCGACAGTTTTCATGCGCCGCACCTGGAGACCTCAACAGTGGATAGCCTGGTCGGACTCAGCCACAATCGCTTTGTGCGCTCATGCCGATGTATCGTCCTCCCGGTGTTTTCCATGCACCACCGCTTCACCTCCACCAGCCCTGTATGAAGCACAAGGAAGAGTATCAGTCAGAACACTATTAGCCAATTGTGACTGTGCTCTACAACTAGAAGTTTACCGCTTTCATGTACAGCCTTCCTCGTGATGCTCAGATCGTCATCGCGCTCTCCGTTGGAGGCGTATGCACGTGGTCAATGAAGTAATCACTTTGCGTCAGACTGTGCACCTCGCTACAGTGAGAAATTGCAGTGCGAACCAGACGGCAGGGTGACACGGGCTATTAGCGGGTGAAAGTGCAAGCCAAACTTGCGCCGTCAGCAAGCTTGCGACAATAGCTGTGACAAAGCAGAGTCCAGCACACTTGCGGCCACAAAATACTACTGGCGTGCCTAGTCGACAGCGGCGACATCAACACGACTGGGGTTTAGCAAACCCAAGCTTGAGAGGTGGTATATCAAAATACACGTAACAAGGAACAAACAAGATTTAGCGCACTCAGCTTGGGGACCTGACAAACGCACCAAGAACCCCATGCCAGCCTATTTGCTTTCCGTCCAGCCAGCAGCGCAATGCAGTTTGTCCGGCGTTCCCCCTCGACTCCGTACTGAAACTCAATACCGGAAATATGATTTGAAGTAATTTAAATTTTTTTGAGAGTGAGCAAATGGCCTAATAAATATGAGAAATATGAGGAGCGTTGTCATCAAATGCTATGGTGGGCGAGTTCACTGAAAGTTGTGGCAAAATTTCACACATTAACAGACACAATTTTTGGAGGGTTTTATTTTATTTTTATTAAAGTGATATAAGAATAAATACTTTATGAGGCTCTTGCACCGGGGCTCCAGGGGGAGGGGGCGTGGTGACCCGGCCGGCTGCAGGACAATTGAGCAGAGAAGATAAGCCGAAAAAGAAAGAAAAACGTGCCTTGGGCACAAATAATCAAGGTGGTAGTATGGTGCCTTCCGAATCCTGTATATAATGTGTTGAATAAGATGACTAAGTCTTGCGCAGAAGAGGTACGAAGGATGGAAGACGCAGAGAAGAGGAGGAGCGCAAAGTGGTGGAACTGAAAATCAAGTCTGCTCCTTTGTCTCTTCCTCGCCTGCCTGCGCACCAAACAGCCGCGTACACAACACGCGACACTTATAACTCTCATAAGAACCAACCCCCGATACAAGGCACAGAAAAGCGGATGGAATGGCAAGACTGAGACCGTGGAACCACAAGGGCGTGAGAGTCCATCCGTGAGATATGTAGCGCCGTGCGCGCGGTCTCTGGAGCGCTGTCATGACCTCCAAACCCTGTGTGACACACATCTCGTATAAATTGACAGAACTCCAACCTGATCTTGCGCAGATACAGAAGCCGTTGCTGACGCATTTCTAATTTCAATTTGGTACGCCAAATTGCTTGAGCGGCGCGCGCCCCGCAGGGCTGGCCGCGTGTAGAAGACGGCGCGCGCAACTCTTACTACCTCCTCAGCATTTACAAGAGCATCACGGGTGTCAAAGGTTCGTGATTTTTTTTAGAGTACTCAAGTTGACTTTTGGAGAACTCGGGTCCAACCGAGTTCACTAATTGTGATGTAGTTCAAAAATTTGATAATAATAAACATCAATTATGTGAATGGTAACGACTCAAAGATGTCTAATTCCAGTGAGTGTGTGAATTAAATTTGGTGACGATGTTTCTCGCATTTTGGTCGTCTGGTTTCGTGGAGCAAATCCACAAAATTGCAGCTGTATCGACATGTGACTAGTGCATGGCTCGTGTCCTGGAGTGCTGAGACAAGCTATTTATGATTTGCTCAACCTCAAACTCTTATAATTTAATGTAATGAAGATAAAAGCTGTTCGAGGAACTTGGGATGGGATGGCTGCACGGGTATCAAGAACTCGTATTTCGAGCCTTGGATGTGCCATCGGGAGTCTCTGCGCCGCTCTCGTTCGCATTATCTTGCCCCGTCGCGTGCGCATGCGCTGCGAATATGCTGGGGAAGGATTTAAAATTGAGGGAGCACATTCAAACAGCTCAAAACAACCTTGTTTCTGTTTGTCGTGTGCTTGCTGAACTATTCAACCCACCCGACGCCAACGCCAAGTCGTGGCGCACAGTGAGCAGGCGCGAGCTCAAGAAGGCTAGCGAGAGCCTCAAGAACAAAGCGAGAGAGCTCGGCATGCTCAATTCTCTCTCTCAGCAAAAGCCAAGATCGAGATCAAGTCGGCAGGTCAGTCGGTGTTGATTGTGTGGGAGGCAAAGAATCAAAGTGCTGCAGACAATGCACTCCTGGACGTATTCGGGGCCAGGCATGTTCGCAAGTTCAAGAGGGACACTTCACTAACCAATATAAAGAGGTTGAATGAGGAGCTGAGGTCGTACCGACGCTGTGGAGTCCCAAAGCTTCAAGTGCCCTAGGTGAAGCAGTTGGAGGGTAACGAGGCCAAAGTCCTGGCTCTGAAGGTGGCTATTACAAAATACAACGACTCTATCCTTTGCAGCTACTCTGAAGAAGACGGATAGTGGTGCTTTTTGAACCTTGATTGATACTGACATAACACAGACGACAACGACTCTGATGATTAACACATTAATCCCACTTACACCTTGGCACCTCTCGTGCTTAAACTCCATGCAATCAAATTTAAGCTAGTTTCTAAACCCTCCAATTATTTCCAAGGTGAGGGGGGAGAAGTTGAACTTGAAATGAGCACTTCGACGTCGGGGAGCAGGTGCAAAAGCAAACTGGCCAGCACGGGATTTGAATGAACTTGCCGGGTCCCCCACGAGTCAGCTGTTCTCTGAAACTATGTTCCAATTGCGTGTGGAATAAAAGCTCGAGTTCAGAAGGTGGTGGAGCGGCCGTGCTGAGATATAAGAGCATGAGGCAATCTCCGGTGTTTTCCGATTAATCGGTAAATACCGATTGCAGTGCGTCATATCTGGATGGCTGCAGCTCACACTTCTCTGTGTACCTACTTGGTTGAAATTCTTCTAAACCACATTTAGCGACTGAAACATATTTGAATCCGTACTAGAAAGCACTTGATGCAGCTTGGAGAAGCATTATGTGCAATTTCTATGCAAAGCGAGATGCGGGCTCGAGGAGGGTGAAATTTAGCCACCGAATTGGCAAATCCCGATGAAATTGGTTAGTGAAAGAGACGGCACATTCGTGACCGTAATTACTCATCTGTATCTGTATCTGCTTGTACTAGCTGATAAGCCGCTGCTTTGCACGGCAGGTTACGGTCACGAATGTCATGTCTCACCAGACACCGTGACGGGCAGTCGAAAATTTATGATCACTGCATGTGGTTGTTTGATTGACCCGTGCTTGCAGTTTTATGGGTTATAATATCTCAGAAAGGTCTGCCTAGAGCAAGTCAGCTTGCGGCATTGGACTTCCGACCAGTAGACATGCAAGAGTTAAGAGAGTAATATGCAAATTTAAGTACATGTGCGGTATAGTAGAAGTGAGTAAGGGGGGAGGCGCATAAAGAGGCCAGATGCCATGGGATAATAAGGCGAAATAAAGCTTTCAGGACAAGCGGCATTAAGGAAGATCGGTCGGGAGAATGAACGAAAGTCAAGTACGAGATAGGATAGAGGGGATTGTAACATAATAGGGTTTAAGCGTCTTTTTGGACATGCAAGAAAGTTTGCCTAAGGTCCTAC
>Ga0247815_10002977_pt1 | contig 12340 bp, 8 predicted proteins | sample UWRJL194509B1_FD_181014 | JGI IMG/M metagenome (GOLD analysis project Ga0247815, IMG submission 181014) | Plant litter microbial communities from Arlington Agricultural Research Station in Wisconsin, United States - UWRJ-L194-509B-1 | ecosystem: Environmental > Terrestrial > Plant litter >... | reverse complement strand
TTGAAGTGCTCAAGGACAGCGCGGCCGCGCAATATGGATCGGATGCCGTGGCCGGGGTCATCAACGTGATCCTCAAGGACGCGTCCAGCGGCGGGCATATCTCGGCACAAACCGGCCAGCTGTTCGAGGGCAATGGCGAATCAAGCCAGATCGAAGGCGACACCGGTTTCGAACTGGGCGACGGCGGCTTTCTGAACCTCAGCGCCGACGTGCGTAAACGCAATGCCACGACCTACAACAACAAGGCGACCGGCAGCAATTGGTTCGCCCTGCCCAACGGCCAGCCTGACCCGCGCGAAGCCAGCTGGGATCGCGACGGTTTGCACAACGGCGATCCGGAGCTGAAGAACTACAACCTGGGTTACAACGCCGCATTGCCGATCAGCAACGGACTGGAGCTGTATTCCAATGGCACCTACGGCGAGCAGGATGCGGTGATCGGCAACAACAAACGCCGGGCCAACGGCGACGGCAACATTCTGGAGCTGTTCCCCAACGGCTACTTCCCCACCAACGACATTCACTCCGAGGATTTCCAGGCGCTGGCCGGTATACGCGGCGACCTGGGCGAGTGGAAATGGGACATCAGCAGCAGCCTGGGGCGCAACCGCGTCGAGCACGCCAGTGACTTCACCATCAACCCGTCGCTCGGGCCGACTTCGCCTACCCGCTTCAGTGATCTCGGCACCTGGCAGAACACCGAATGGACCAACAACCTCGACGTCAGTCGCGGTTATGACATCGGCCTGGTCAAACCGCTGCAGGTTTCCTGGGGTGCGGAATTGCGCCGCGAACGCTTCCAGACTTTCGCCGGTGACGAGATCGGCTATCGCAACGGCGGCTACATTTACCCGGCCCTGCAACCCAACGGCAATCGCAACCCGCTGGCAGGCCAGCCCGCGCAAGTGGGTGCCCAGGCGGCGACCATCGTGCGTCCGGAATACGAAGTCGATATCGAACGCAAAAGCTACGCGACCTATCTGGATCTGGGGATTAATCCCACGGAGAAATGGTACGTCGGCCTGGCCGGGCGCTTCGAGCATTTCGACGACAGTTCGGGCAACACCTTCAACGGCAAATTCAACTCGCGCTATGACTTCACCGATACCTTCGCCATTCGCGGCACGGTGGGCAGCGGTTTCCGCGCTCCGTCGCTGACACAGATTGCTTTCACTGACGCCAACAGCCTGACCGCGCGTAATCCCGACGGCTCCATCGTGCCGGCGTTGAACCTGCTCGCGCCGGTTGATTCGGACGTTGCCAAAGCCTTGGGCGCTGAAGACCTCAAGGCCGAGAAAACCTTCAACCTCGGTGCAGGTTTTGTCTGGCGACCGTTGCCATCGTGGAACCTCACCGCCGATGCCTATCAGATCGACATCAAGGATCGCATCAGCCGCACCGAAGCCATCTATGGCCCGGCGTTGGCGCCGATCCTCACTGAAGCCGGGCTCAATTCGGGTTATCGGGTTTCGTACTACGCCAACGCCTTCGACACCCGCACTCGCGGCGTCGATGTGGTCAGCGATTACACCTGGCGCCCGCAGGCATTGGGACTGGTGCGCTGGACCGCAGCCTTCAACTACAACAAGACCACGATCACCGGGCGCAAGGCTGCGCCGGATGTGTTGTCGTCATTGGGCAGCAACAGCGGTGGCAGCCTGACCTGGGTGGGCCGCGCCCGTGAAGGCGACCTGACCGAAGCCACGCCGAAAACCAAATGGGTGCTGGGCGCCAACTGGCTGATCAACGACTTCGACATCAATCTGCAAACCACCCGCTACGGCAAGGTCAAGGCCCTGCAACAGCTGGAAAGTGGCGACCGCAGTTTCGGCGCCAAGTGGATCACCGACCTGGACGTCAGCTACGCCCTGACTGATGCGATCACCGTGTCGCTGGGCGGAATCAACATCTTCGACGTGCGCCCCGATGACAACGCGGTCGCCAACAACACTGGCGGCTACATCTACGGCAACCCACCGTTCTCGCCTGCTGGCGGGTTCTGGTACACCAAACTCGCTTACGACTTCTGATCCCCATTCACGCAAATGGTCGGCATTGCCGCCCCTAAGGTTCACCATGAAAACGTTGCCCTACAGCCTTGCCTTCACTCTGGTCGCCAGCACCCTGCTGGCTGGCTGCGACAACCCGAAAACGCCGACCCAGAGCACTGGTACGAAAACCACTGCCACGAAAACCGTGGATGCCGGCAAACCCGTGGCTGGCGGCGAGGTTTCATGGGGGATTACCACCGAGCCGGTGTGCTTCGACCCGCACCGTTCGGGACAGCAAAACAGCTTCATCGTGATCCGTAACTATGTGGATTCGTTGATCGGCAAACAGGCTGACGGCAGCTTCGCGCCCTGGCTGGCCAAGAGCTGGAACGTGTCGCCGGACGGCCTGAATTACACCTTCGTGCTGCGCGATGACGTGACCTTCACCGATGGCACGCCGTTCGACGCGGCGGCAGTAAAAGCCAATCTGGATTACATCAAGGATCCAAAAAATACCGCGCTGGCGGTAACGTTTCTGGAGTATTACGACCGTACCGAAGTGGTTTCCCCTCACGAAGTGAAGATCGTGCTGGCGCGGCCGGATTCGGCGATGCTGGAGTCGCTGTCCAGCGTCAAACTGGGCTTCCTGTCACCCAAGACCCTGACCAGCGGCGCCGATTTGTGCGCTGGCGGGCCGGGTCTGGTGGGCACCGGGCCATTCATTTTCCAGAATTATCAGCGCGGCCAGTCGGCGCGTTTCGTCAAGAACGCCAATTACAAATGGGGTCCGGGTTACGCCAGGAACAAAGGCGCGCCGTACCTGGACGCCGTGACCTATCGCTTCATCCCCGAATACGCGGTCCGCGCCGGGGCTTTGAGTTCCGGGCAAGTGGACCTGATCGAAGGCGTGCAACCCAGCGATATTCCGTTGTTCAAGGACGCCGAGGGCTTCCAGTATCTGGTCGGGCCCTCGGCGGAAACTTCGTTCACGCTGAACATCAATTACACCCACGGCGTTGGCACCGATGTACGCGTGCGCCAGGCCTTGCGCGATGGTTTTGATGTGGATGCGGTGGTCAAAAGCCTGTATCTGGGCACCGTGCCGCGCGCCTGGTCGAACATCGGCCCGGACAACCCGGCTTACAACAAAGCCTTGGTCGGCACTTGGGGCAACAACATCGCCAAGGCCAATGCGCTGCTGGATGAAGCAGGCTGGACCAGTCGCGACGATCAGGGTTATCGCACCAAGGATGGCCAGCGCCTGCGCATCGAAGTCGGCTTTCCCCAGCCGTATGTGCGAGACAATCGCGACCTGTTGATCCAGTCGATTCAGGCCGCCGTGAAGAAAAACATCGGCTTCGATCTCGACCTGCGCATCACCACCGGCGGCGACTGGGCCAAGACTCGCGCCGACGGCAGCTGGCACATCTACCCCAATACCCTCAACCCGTCCGACAGCGCGTTGTCGTTGCGTGATGTGCTGGGCAGCACCGGTTTTTACAGCGGTGTTCGGGAGAAAACTGACCCGATTATCGTCGGACTGATCGACAAAGCGCGTGCGACTTCTGACCTGGCAGCACGTCAGCCGATTCTCGACCGCATCCAGCAACGCGCCGTGGACCAGGCCTACATCGTGCCGCTGTTCGCCCCCAGCTATCAGATCGCCGCCAAATCCAGCCTGCACGACCTGAGCTTCGAAGCGCAACTCGACTCGCCCTCCAACCTCTACGACGCCTGGCTTAGCTCGGGAACCGTGAGCCAGGCTAAATAAGGAGCTGTCATGTGGCGCGCGGTGCTAACCCGAATCTTGAGCAGCCTGATGGTGATCTGGCTCAGCGTCTCTGCGGCGTTTGTCGCCCTGCATTCATTGCCGGGCAACATCGCCGATGTGCTGGCCGGTGATGTGGAATATCCCGGTCTGCGCGAGGCCATTGCGGCGGAATGGGGTCTGGACAAATCACTGCCCGAGCAATATCTGGACTTTCTTGGGCGCCTGATTGAAGGCAATCTCGGCACGTCCTACATCATGCGCATGCCGGTTTCCGACATCCTTGCCTCGCAGCTCTGGCCGACCGTTCAGCTGGCGCTGAGCGCCGGTGCGCTGGCGATTGTGCTGTCCATCGGCATCACCCTGCTCACTGCCGGGCGCAGCTTGCGCCTGCGTAAAGTGGCGTCGCTGTTTGAACTGGTCTGCACCTCAACTCCGGTGTTCTGGATAGGCATCCTGCTGTTGATGCTGTTTTCCTTCCAGCTGCGCCTGTTCCCGGTGGCGGGCGCGCAAGGCTGGCGCTCGCTGGTGCTGCCCGCCGTGACCCTGGCGCTGCCCACCGTGGGCCTGCTCTCGCAAGTGCTGCGCGAATCCATGGAGAAAGTCCTCGAACAGCCCTTCATCACCACGTTGCGCTCGCGCGGTTTGAGCGAAACGCGGCTGCGCAGCGGCCACGTATTGCGCCATGGCTTGCTGCCGATCATTACCCTCGGCGGCTGGCTGATCGGTGGTTTGCTGGGGGGCGCCGTGATTACCGAAAAAGTTTTCGGTCGACCAGGGCTGGGCACCGTCACCCTCAATGCCATCACCAGCCAGGACGTGCCGGTGGTGCTTGCCGTGGTCCTGCTGGCAGCCGCCATCTACGTGTCGATCTCGACCTTGCTCGACATTGTTTACCTGTTCATTGACCCGAGGCTGAGACATTCATGACCCTCTCATCGGCACGCTCAACCGTACGTTCAGCACGGCCTTCTGAAATCCCGGCGGAACACCCCACCCCCGTGCCGCCGGAAAATCTGGCGTGGTACCCCGCGCGGCAGCCGCTGCCCTTGGGGGTCAAGCTGTCGCTGGGTTTCTTGCTGGTGCTGTTGGTGGCGCTGGCGGTGCCGCAGCTATTGACCAGCTACGACCCGCTTAGCGGTGACATCAGCCAAAGCCTGCAAGCGCCGGGCGCCGCGCATTGGTTCGGCACTGACAGACTGGGCCGCGACGTGTTCGCCAGGGTGATTCACGGCGCCCGTTACTCATTGCTGATCGGCATTGCAGGCATGCTGATCAGCCTGGTGTTGGGCGTGGTGCTGGGAATTATCGCCGGCATGAAGAACCGCTGGCTGGATGAAATCGCCTCGCGGATTTTCGACGTGCTGTCGGCTTTCCCCGGTGTATTGCTCGCGCTGCTGGTGATCGCCTTGATCGGCCCCGGCATGATCAACGTCGCGATTGCCATCGGCATCGCCGGCATCCCGAAATTCGGTCGTATGGTGCGCAGCCAGACACAACTGGTGCGCAAGGCCGATTACGTGACTCACGCCAGTTTCTACGGCAAGAGCCGCGCCCAGATTTTTTATAAGCACTTGCTGCCCAATGTGATGGTCGCGATTCCGATTCTCGCCACCATCGATATCGGCAGTTCGATCATGGCGGTGTCCGGGCTGAGTTTTCTCGGTCTTGGCCCGCAGCCGCCAACGCCGGAATGGGGCGTGATGCTCGCCGAAGGTCGCGATGTGTTGCGCACTGCCTGGTGGCCCAGCGTGTTTCCCGGTGCCGCCATTACCCTGACCGTGATCGCTTTCAGCCTGATTGGCAGCCATGTCCAACGTCGTTTCGAGGGCCGTCAGCCATGAGCGTTTCCCAGTTGAATAACCTGCCACAAGCGCTGGTCGAGGTGCACAACCTGAGCATCGGTTTTGCTGGCGCCAATGGTGGTCGGCCGTTGGTACGCAACGTCAGTTTCAGTATCAAGCCGGGGCAATGTGTCGCGCTGGTGGGCGAGTCGGGATCGGGCAAGAGCATCACTGCGCGCAGCGTATTGGGCCTGTCCGGCGACGGCGCGCAGATCAGCGCCGACAGCTTTCGTATCGCCGGGCGCGATGCACTGGCGTTCAGTGAGCAAGACTGGCGCGCGCTGCGCGGCACCTTTGCCGGGTTGGTCATGCAGGACGCGCTGGTGTCCCTGGACCCGTTGCGCACTATCGGCCAGGAAACCGCCGAAGTGCTGATCCGCCACGACCTGCTCAAGGGTCGCCAGGCGCTGACCGCCAAGGTCCATGACGTGCTGCAACAAGTCGGCATTAGCGATCCCGAATTGCGCGCCGGGCAATACGCCCATGAACTGTCCGGCGGCTTGCGCCAGCGCGGTCTGATTGCCTCGGCGATTGCCGCAGGTCCAGCGCTGATCATCGCTGACGAACCCACCACCGCGCTGGATGTGACGGTGCAGCAGCAAGTCATCAGCGTACTCGCCGAGCGCGTGAAAAACGGCGCGGGCTTGCTGCTGATCAGCCATGACCTGGCGCTGGTGGCGCAGATCGCTGACTTCGTGCATGTGCTGCATGAAGGTGAAGTGGTGGATGCCGGGCCGGTGGCCGAAGTGCTGCGCAATCCGCGCCATGCGTACACCCGACAATTGCTGGCGGCAGTGCCCTCGGCACAATCGCGCGGGCACAAGCTCAGCTCGGCGCGCATCGTCGCAGCGGTTCCGGGCGCTGAAGGTTTGTCGATTCGCCGCGAAGCGTTGACCAGGCATCAGATCGAAGATCGAACGGTGCTTGAGGTGCAAAACATCTCGAAACGCTACGGCGCCGGCGGCTGGGGTCGCAAGGCGCGGCCATTCACCGCGCTGCACGACGCTTCGTTCTCGATCCGCAAGGGCGAAGTACTGGGGATCGTCGGCGAATCCGGTTCCGGCAAGACCACCTGCGCCAACATCGTGTTGGGCTTGCTGACACCGGACACTGGCAGCGTGAAATTGCTCGGCCAGACCTGGAGCGGCATCGACGAACAACAACGCCGCCCGTTGCGTCGGCACATGCAATACATCCCGCAGGACCCGCTCAGTTCGTTCGATCCGCGCTACACGGTGTTGCAAGTGATCGCCGAGAACCTGCCGGCCCCGGCGCTCAATCCGGCGCAGCGCCAGGAACAGGTCGTGGAGCTGCTGCGTCAGGTCGGCCTCAACGAAAGCCTGCTGCAACGCCGTCCGCTGACGCTGTCCGGCGGCCAGCGCCAACGCATCGCCATCGCCCGCGCCCTGGCGGCAGCGCCTGCCCTGCTGATCTGCGACGAACCGGTCTCGGCGCTGGATGTGTACGTGCAGGCGCAGGTGCTGGACCTGATCGCCGAGTTGCAGGCGCAGTATCAGATGTCGCTGTTGTTCATCTCCCATGATCTGGGCGTGGTGCAGCACATCAGCGACCGGGTGCTGGTGTTTCATCAAGGCCATATCGTCGAGCAAGGGCCAACCGAACAACTGTTCGCCGCGCCACAGCATGCGTATACGCGGACGCTGTTGGGGGCGGTGGAAACGCAACACCAAATGTAGGAGCCAACTTGTTGGCGAAACAATGGGCCTGCGTATATAGAAATATCGCCTCGCGAACAAGTTCGCTCCCACAGGCGATTCGTGAGCAAGCTTGGCTTGCTCACTCCTCCTGAAACGCCTCAACCCGGCTGCGTTTCAGGGTCGGGATCAGCAGCAGGATCATCAAGCCGACACTTGCGCACAGTAACGTCGCCGAGATCGGGCGGGTGATGAACACACCAAAGTCGCCTCGGGAAATCAGCAACGCGCGGCGCAGGTTTTCTTCCATCATCGGGCCGAGCACGAAGCCCAGCAGCAAGGGTGCAGGCTCCAGTTTCAGCTTGCCGAACACGTAACCCAGAATGCCAAACGCCGCCATCTGCCAGATATCGAACAACGAGTTCTGCACCGAAAACACGCCGATGGCGCAAAACACCAGAATCGCCGGATACATCAGGCGATACGGCACCTTGAGTAGTTTCACCCAGATCCCCAGCAGCGGCAGATTGAGGATCAGCAGGATCAGGTTGCCGATCCACATCGAGACGATCAGGCCCCAGAACAGATCCGGGTTCTGGGTCATGACCATCGGCCCCGGCTGAATGTTGTGAATGACCATGGCGCCAATCATCATCGCCATCACCGCGTTGGACGGAATGCCCAGGGTCAGCAGCGGGATAAAGGAAGTCTGGGCCGCCGCGTTGTTGGCGGATTCCGGGCCGGCGACACCTTCGATGGCGCCTTTGCCGAACTCCTGCGGGTTGCGCGAGACTTTCTTTTCCAGCGTGTACGACGAGAACGAAGCCAGTGCAGCCCCGCCACCGGGCAAGACACCCAACGCGCTGCCCAGCGCCGTGCCGCGCAGAATCGCCGGCCACATGCGCTTGAAATCCGCGCGGCTGGGCCATAGTCGTTCAAGGCCCTGAGTGAAGGTTTCCCGGACTTCCCTGCCCTCCAGATTGCGCACGATTTCCGCGACGCCAAACAAGCCCATGGCCAGGCAGACGAAATTCAGACCGTCGAGCAATTCGATCTGACCGAAGGAGAACCGGGCGATGCCGGAGTTCACGTCTGTACCGACCAGCCCCAGCAACAAGCCAATCAGGATCATGCCAATGGCGTGATATACCGAGCCCGAAGCCAGCACCACAGCGCCGATCAGGCCGAAGGTCATCAGGGCGAAATAGTCCGCCGGGCCGAAGTCCATCGCCAGTTCGGTCAAGGGACCGGCGAACGCGGCGAGCAACAGCGTCGCGACGGTGCCAGCGAAAAACGAACCCAGCGCGGCGGTCGCCAATGCTATGCCCGCGCGACCACGGCGGGCCATTTGATAGCCGTCCAGCGTCGTGACCACGGACGAGGATTCCCCCGGCAGGTTGACCAGAATCGCGGTGGTCGAGCCGCCGTATTGCGCGCCGTAATAGATACCGGAGAGCATGATCAGCGCCGAAACCGGAGGCAATGCATAAGTCGCGGGGAGCAGCATGGCGATGGTCGCCACCGGGCCGAGGCCGGGCAAGACACCGACCAGCGTGCCCAGCAGGCAGCCCATGAACGCATATAACAGGTTCTGAAACGTCAGCGCAGTGGTGAAGCCCAACGCCAGGTGTTCGAGCAATTCCACGGGAATATCCTTAAAAAGTCGGCCACAGCGGCATGGGCAAACCCAGGCCGACGACGAAGACCAGCGCACAAAATCCGCTCACGGCCACAGCACTGATCACGCTCGCCAGCCAAGTGAATTCATGACTGGCGCGGCTGGCGACCAACACCAGCACCATCGCCGCAATAATCAGCCCGGCGGTTTGCAGCAATAACGCGAACAGCGCGATGCCAAGCAGAATCCACCCCAGGCTGGAGAGCTGCCACGTGTCCAGCTGCTGGCGCGGGCGCTGGCGGGACCAGGCACCGGCGACGGAGCCAAGGCCGAGCAAGGCCAGGCCAACCCCCAGCCAGAAAGGGAAAAAGCCCGCGCCCATGTGCGCCGCCGTGCCCAGCGAATAACCTTTGGCGATCAGCGCGCAACTACTGCCAATCGCCAGATACAGCAGCCCTACGCAAAAATTGACTTTCTGCCGTGGCGCACTCATGCCGGTTGACCGTGGCGGTTGGCCGGGATCGGCAAGCCAAGGTGCTCGCGCAACGTGCTGCCGCTGTATTCATGACGAAACAGCTTGTGCTTACGCAGGATCGGCAGCACGCCGTCGATAAAATCGTCCAGCCCTTCGGGAAAATATGCAGGCATCAAATTGAAGCCATCCGCGGCGCGGCCTTCGAACCAGGCAATCAGTTCATCGGCGACAGTCTGCGCGGTACCGACCATGATTTTGTGCCCGCGCGCCCCAGCGGCCAGGTTGCAGATCTGACGCAAGGTCAGCCCATCCCGATGGGACAAATCCAGCAACAGCCGTGCCCGGCTTTGCATGTTCTGCGGCAGGGGCAAATCCGGCAGCGGCTGATCCAGATCGAAGCCCGAAAGGTCCTGGCCCAAGCGGTCTGAAACCAGCAGCAATGCGGCCTCCTGATCGGTCCAGCCTTGCAGTTGATCGAAACGCGCTTGCGCCTCGGCGCGGGTCTTGCCCAGGATCGGCATGACGCCGGGCATCACCAGGCAATGCTCCGGTGAACGGCCCTGTTCGACCACTTGCTGCTTGAGGTCGCGATAGAACACCTGCGCCTCCTCCAGACCTTGCTGGGCCGTGAAAACCACCTCGCCGATCCGCGCCGCCAGCGTCATGCCCGGCCCGGAAGAGCCGGCCTGAATCAGCACCGGATGACCCTGCGGACCACGGGTAATGTTGAGCGGGCCGGCAATGTCGAAATGTTCGCCCTTGTGATCCAGACGATGCAGCTTGCGCGGGTCCAGATACACGCCGGTTTCGCGGTCACGCACGTAAGCGCCGTCTTCCCAGCTGTCCCACAAGCCGCGCACTACATCGACGAACTCTTCGGCGACGGCGTAGCGCTGGGCGTGGTCCGGATGGGCGCGGGTGAAGTTGGCAGCGCTGTCGTAACCGGTGGTCACCACGTTCCAGGCGGCGCGGCCGGCAGACAAGTGATCGAGGGTCGCGAACTGCCGGGCCACGGTGTACGGCTCGCAGTAGGTGGTGGAAGCGGTTGCCGCCAGACCGATCTGCTCGGTGATGGATGCCAGCGCACCCAACAGCGCCACCGGTTCCAGGCGCACGATCATCGAAGGATGTTCCTTGGGGCCGGTGACCAGCTTGTCGCCGAAAAACACCATGTCCAGCTTGGCGCGCTCGGCAGCCAGGGTCAGGCGACGGATCAACGGGAAATTTTCACTGCCCGACTGTGCGCCGGGGTAGCGCCAACCCGCCGAATGGTGACCTGCGGCTTGTATGAATAAGCCTAGACGCATCTGTCGTTCAGGCGTACTCATGAAATGACTTGGCCGCTGAATGAAGGATCAAGAATCAAAATTGCTGTTCGCACGACGGTATTCCTGTGTGGAGGGTTGACCGGCAAATCGGTTGTAACCATAGATCGAATAGATATAAGAAAATCAAATGTCTGCCTAGATTTATAATAAAAATAAATTATCTTATCTGTCCACGTTTTGTTGCCGTCCGGCATCAGGCACTTACGATTTACCTGAGCAAAAGGTTTCCCCGATGTTGCCCTTCCTGCGTAAAAGCGCCCTTGCGCTGATTGCCCTGCTGCCCCTGGCTGCCCATGCTGAAGCGGTTTTCCCTTCCAAACCCATCACCTACGTGGTGCCTTACACCCCAGGCGGCACCAACGACAACATTGCGCGGATCATCGCCAAGCACTTGAGCGACAAGCTCGGTCAGCCGGTGGTGGTGGAAAACAAACCGGGGGCCGCCGGCACTATCGGCGCGGCCTACGTGGCGCATGCGCCAGCCGATGGCTACACACTGTTCAACGCATCGGTGGGCAACCTGGCCATCGCCCCGCAGCTGGTCGAAGTGCAATTCGATCCGTTCAAGGACCTCACGCCCATCGCCCACCTGGCGGGCTCGCGCTCAGTGATTGCGGTCAATCCCAAACTGCCGATTCACTCGATTGCCGAGCTGATCGCCTATGCCAAGGCCAACCCCGGCAAGCTGACTTACGGCACGTCGGGGAATGGCACGCCGGGGCATATTTCCACGGAATATTTCAAACTGCTGAGCGGCATCGACTTGCTGCATGTGCCTTACAAAGGCAGCGCCCAGGCGTTGTCGGATGCGGCGGCCGGGCATATCGATCTGGTCTCGGACCCGTTGGCCAACAGCTTCGTGCAAGCGGGCAAGTTGCGCGGCCTGGCCTTCTTCGGCACCGATGAAGCGCCGGATCTGCCGGGCGTGCCGTCGCTGAAAGAGACTTACCCGCAATGGAATTTCTCCGGTGCGTTCTTTGCCGTGGCGCCGTCGGCAACGCCGCCGCAAGTGCTGGCGACCCTGCGCAAAGCGTTCGATGAAGTGCTGGCCGAGCCGGACACCATCGCTGAACTGAAAAGCCTGGGCATGGCGACACAGCGTTTGAGCACCGAGCAAAGCGAAGCGGTGATTCGCTCAACGTATGACATCAGCAAGGAGATCATCGAAAAGGCGCAAATCAAGGCCACCTGATGGCAAGTGGGGAAATTTAACGGCCATATCGTTATTCAATATTGTTATTTAAATAATTTTTCTTATACCTATATTGTTTAACTCTCAGATGAATTTCCCCGCAACAGCTGGAGCACGGCATGCGCAAACACCCGACATCACGCCCTCGATTCACTCGCTTGGCCACCACCCTCGGGCTTGCCGCCTCGTTGCTGACCGGCACGCTGGCAATGCCGAATATGGCCCAGGCTGAAGGCCAGCTGCGCATTGCCGAGCAGTTCGGCATTGTCTATCTGTTGCTCAATGTGGTCCGCGATCAGCAGTTGATCGAGAAGCACGGCAAGCAGGACGGCGTGGACATCAAGGTGGACTGGACGCAGCTGTCCGGCGGCTCGGCGGTCAACGACGCGCTGCTGGCCGGTTCGGTGGATATCGCCGGGGCTGGGGTCGGCCCGCTGCTGACCATTTGGGATCGCACTCACGGCAAGCA
>Ga0247815_10002974_pt1 | contig 12350 bp, 13 predicted proteins | sample UWRJL194509B1_FD_181014 | JGI IMG/M metagenome (GOLD analysis project Ga0247815, IMG submission 181014) | Plant litter microbial communities from Arlington Agricultural Research Station in Wisconsin, United States - UWRJ-L194-509B-1 | ecosystem: Environmental > Terrestrial > Plant litter >... | reverse complement strand
GCGAATACGCTGTATATAGTTTCTACCAGAATATCAATCACATTTGATGAACACAAATGAGACGCCGGAGCCTGAAATTCTCCGGGAACAGGATGTAGTGAATTTGGTGAACTGGAATTGGGGAGCCTATTCCTCAAATTTTGGGCCAATTGTTAGGCCGAAGAAATCACGCACAAGTTCTGGAAGCCCTCGCGGCCCTGAAGCAACAGCTCGAGGACAACCATGCTCTCGCCACCAAGCAGCGCGCGCCGACCAGCACGCTGAAAAGATGAAACAGCGCTCTAGCCATCACGCTGAGAAGATGAAAATGCGCGCAGACCATCATGCTGCGAAGATGAACAAGCTCGCCGACCTTCATGCTCAACAAATTCAGCAACACGAAGCTGCTGCAGCACAGCGCACAGAGCTCCAAGCCCAACAGCTTCAGCAACACGAGGCTGCTGCTGCACAGCGCACGAACCTGGTCGGGACATTTCAAAAGTACTCCGAGCGCGCCGAACAGTTTCTCAGTGCGCAGGAAGCCCTGCAGGGCAGCCCATCAACCGTTTCATTCTGGGTTCAAAAGGAGAGCGTGGCCTCTAATGCTGGAGTTTTGGTGAGTTTCTGCGCTTCGGGTATTCCACTCCAATACTCAACTCACATCCCAGGCATTCACTCTCTGCTGCGCGTACGCGGTTGCCTCATTCAGCCCCGTGGCCAGAAACGTCCCTGGGTTCTACAGATGCGGCATTCCAGTCGCATATATGGCTATTCTGGCGGTGCTCCGTCTGTTCATGCAGGCGCTGCTAGTAAACAGCCACCAAAAGATGAGATACATCGATCCATTCATCCTTTCACAGTCCAGCATCGCAGTCTATTTTGTCGTCGTGGCGCTCTGGACCCTCGCCCAAAACTATGCCAGCGATGAGTCAAGGAGCAAAAACGATACGGGGCTGGGAGTCTTTTCGTATTCGTTTCCTGCAGTTATTGCGTGCGGAACTACTACTCTGGTTTCACTTGCCCGTTACACCAAGATAAAGCTTCCACGGTGGATGTGCAAGATCGTTGAAGGACTCTCACTGGTTGACGTCGAGGATGGTGTTACACCTGCATCGGCCTGACCGAACTGTACAGTACTGAGCTGAAGCTGCTTATAATTATATCCGCGAGCTTGATTATAAACTGAGATCTCCGTTTTAGGCTTGGAAAAACTGCAAGACATCGACAATTCTGCTAATATTACGAGAACAGAAGAGATACAATGTGTCGGCTTTCTAACCCATGGTGACTCCGCTTTGCTGGCAGCTGTCTTTCCCACACTACTTCTTCTACTGGCCCATCCCATCCCGTCACGTTATGACCCCACCGTGTCTTAATATATTAAATACATGTTAAATTGCTTGTGTAGCTTGACCTGGCCATTGTTCTGCACTGTTCGTCAACAATGTTTGCACGGCTCGACCTGGGTGAGTGGCAAGCCTCGAACCTCCACCTGTTGAATAGACCTTCCAAGAAAGGTTGAACGGTCACCAGGAGTAAAGTGTATCTACGCAAGCAACCGGGCGGTGCGTAGGCTCATAGAAAGGCTCGAGCTCGGGCTGGGGAGGATCGTGTCGGTTTCGATCCGATATGCTGCAGTACCACTGAGTCTAACAGATGGCGGGACAAGTCTTGTGAGCGACCCCTATGTATCTCCGCATGGTTGTGCGTGCTGCATCGTCCCAAGCCTCGCGATGCAGACTGAACTCAGTCTGTGCGTTGAGGTGTGCACTTGAGAATGCACAGGATGGGTTTATAAGCAGAGCCTGCCCAGGAGCTGTCTTTCCGTCCATGAAGATCAATTGGCTCACTCTCATCATCTGCTTACATAACCCACCACTCGACTTCCCCGAGCATAGCCATGTCCGAAGCCCCGGTACCTACTCCCACGCAGAACGCGAGCTCAGTCGCAGAGCGCGATGAGCATCTTGGCAATGCAGTCACCACGCAGCAAAATGACGCAGAAAGGGTGAGGCTGCAGGCTCAAACGGAAAGCGTAGTATTTCAGACCAGACCTTTGGTGAGCTCCCGCGCCTCTGCCATCTCCCTCCAAAGCTCAATTCATATCTGTCAGACATACACTATTATCTGCGCGTGTGTGGCCGCGTCGTTTAATCCAGGGTTCAGGAGCATGCCCGGATTCTACGAATGCGACATTCCAGTCGCATATATGGCAGTTTTGGAGGCGTTGCGACTGTTCTTGTGGGCGCTGCCAGTAAGCACCCGCCAACGACATCGAATTAAATCCTGGCTATTTGCGTTGCTCGTCATTGTCGTCCATGTCGTTGTCGTGGCGCTTTGGACCCTCACTGACTACTTTGACGTCGGCAATGCAAAGTTGAGCCTGGTGTCGTACTTGCTTCCTGTAGACTTTGTGCTGGTGATTTATTGTCTAGTTCTAGTTGTCTGTCAGATAAATGGGGCAGTCCCATGATGGATAGACATCTTGCGTGACCGCAACGTGTGATGCTCCACACCACTTCCGGCGCTTTTGCCGGTCTAAGCCTTCCGCAGTGTTATTTTGTTCCTCTTCCCTGTCTAATGTGCACAAATTTTCGAAATAGATGTAAAATATATTTTAGAGTGCCGAGCGGGAATGGGGCGAGTTACTGAGGCGTGAAAATGCTGACAGGGTAGTACCTGATGACGCACCGGCAAAAGCACCGGCACCGGTGTGGAGCATCACATGTTGCGGTCACGCAAGATGTCTGATACACATGGTTAGCGGAGGATTCTTACTAGTTGATGATGAGTGCAGTGTTACGACCCCAGACCTGCTTTAGCTTAAACTGTACGCTATCGACAGTTGAACTGCTTATGAGCCTCGATACAAGCTTGCCATAAATTGAACCCTACACGGGAGGGCAAAAGCTCGCTTCTCACTGGAAATCGCACAGCTCGGACGGTAACAGTAGCTGCGGTGCAGAAGACACCCTCACAGCTAACTCGGCGCAAGTGTTTCATTCTATTTATCGCAGAACACCTTCTGACCAAGCTTAGAGGCTACAGCGAACACACTGAAGACACGCGGATACACTAACAGCGCCTGCAGGAACAGACGCGACGCCTTCCAAACTGCCATATATGTGACTGGAATGCCGCATTCGTAGAATCCGGTCATGCTCCTGAACCCTGGGTTGAATGACCCAGCCAAAAACGCGCAGATAATAGTGTATGTCTGACAGATATGAATTGAGCTTTGGAGGGAGATGGCAGAGGCGCGGGAGCTCACCAAAAGTCTGGTCTGAAACGTCAAGCTTTCCATCTGAGCCAACAGCCTGGCCGTTTCTGGGTCGCTCTGCTGCGTGGTGTCTGTATTGACGAGATAAATGTCGTGCTCAGACTGCCTTTCGATTATTGTGAGCGATTTCGCGTGTTGAGTGGCAGATGGTTCGAGGGCTGCAGACATGGTGATGTCGGGGAAGTCGAGTGGTGGGTCGCGAGGAGAAGGAGAGCAACGTGCTGCGTGCCCATTGATCGACGACCCGTAGGCTGCTTATATGTCTCGCCTATGAGGTCACTCGCTGTAGAGCGTTCCAAAATCGAAGACGGTCGTTACAGTCGTCGCAGTCGCCGCAACAGTCATTGAATATCGAACCAGAGGCGGCGAGTGTTTTCACCACAGCCACTTTGATTCTGTTCGGCCCATCTGACAACTGACCTCTGTCATATTTAACGTGTTGTGGCTGCGTGTAGTACACCTGTCGTAATGCCTAACAATCGCAAGAGTTTATCTTGTTTCTTCAACGCGTGTTGAGATTTTATATGCGAGAACGGCGAACTGTCACTGAGTTCAAAAGGCGATTTGAACAATTACAAGTACGATTTATTTATTTTTTACGGCATGACGGGCGAACAGCCACATCCCCATGCCTCTTAATCTAAAACAGCCGTAGATACAGGCTATTTCAGCCGCTGGTCGCAGATCATGTGTCTACGTAGTGTGATTCAACCAAAGGCAGTTACGGTCAATGTGTAGATAACGTAGTGCCTCATGGATTTGACCAGTTTCTCTGCAGCCTTGCATCAACGTCTGCAAAATTACCTTTGAATGCTATGTGGGACACGGTACCCAATGCAGTAAACAAGACCTCCGGGCTCGGAAGCTCCAACGACCGGTTCGCTTTCAAGTGTCGGCCGTTGGATCATAAATCACAGCAGAGGCTGTAGACAAAGGAGCTGCCATATTGGCTGCTCAACTTGGGACGCAAAGGGTAAGCCGGATGAGATGACGCATCCTACGAGCGCCACCAGAAACCCAGCATTCGCGCAGGTTGGGTCCATGGCTGCCAACTGGCACCGCTTGTGGTCTGCTTTACTGTAATCTCAACCCCTGCTCGCACTGCGAGATTCTTAATTGCGCTGCTCCTCGTGCTCGGTGCTCATGACTATGGCGCGATTACCGTCAGCTGCCGAGGCTTCGGAAGCAAATGGACCCAATCCCCGCAATGTGGGTGCGTTTCTCCTTGTCCTTTTCCCATGTCGCTTACACCTGTAACCGCCCGCGTCGCACATGTCAGCGTTGCCATCGCTTGGGCGAATGTGGTGCTCTGGCATGTGATCTACATCTACGCGTATTTTCCACCGCTCGGGTCTCACATTCAAGCGTTCGCCAACACAACATCTCCTCATCCTTGGATCGTCGCTATCGCCTGCCTGGAGGCCATATGTCTCTTTGGAGCAGTCTTGTGAGCTTATATCTGTGTTTATGTCACCAATGGTGCTTACTGTCCCCTCAGCTCTGGCCCGCGCGAGATCATGTCTGGGTCTCCGACCCTGGAGCTTGCGCTCTCCGCTGCTCTGGTCTACGCCAATATCGCTCCAGCACTCATCCCCGCGGCTTGGATCGTTACGCCGGAGACCTTGCGCAGCAGCGTCGGCACGGCACTCGTACTCTGTCTCACAGCGTCCGTGGCTGGTGTGGTGCGTGCGAAGTCCATATTCCTGTCGCCCCCTAACTTGACTCTTCCAGTGCTTCGGCCGGGCATTCTTTCGCAAGTTCTTTCCATTGTATTCCAAACCTGACTTCTGGCCGTTCAGTCGATTCATTTTCCCGGTGACCGATGTATTGACCCTAGCCTGCCTGGTCCTGCGTCTTGGCTTTCCTGAGAACGAGTGGGTCGTTGAGATCACTGAGAATTTTCTATGTGGCCTGATGCTTTTCTTCCTCTGGCGTGGCTCCATCGATGCATGGGTGTTTAATGTACCCTCAAAGCCAGTCGTTGACGACAAAGCACTGGCGTGACACTCGTGCAACTCATGTACCCGTACCAGCTTCTTCACACGTCGCATGCCCTTCTATATCACTACATTCCTGCATTTGATAATTGAAGACTTGGAGAACGTAAAGAGGGTTCGCTTTGTACGAATCACAAGATAACATTCTGGCCCCGGACTTGCCACGCCCGGTCATGACCTTAGTCGCTGTCTTTATCGCATTCCTTCTGTTAGCCTCAGCTCACCAGATCAATTCCCATACAGATCATATCAGTGAATTCTGGAGCCGACGTGAGGCGTTCTGAGTTATACAGTTCAGAAGCGATCGTCACGCGCCACTGGCTTCGAGTTAGAAATTCCGGCTGCGAATCCCTGAATGTGACCGCGAGTCATGCTTGCGACCACAGACACCTCGATCAAGGATAGCGCAGCACGTTGCTCTCGTTCCCGTTCCCGTTCTCGTTCTCGTCGCGTCGCGTCGCGACGCACGAGTATAGCGACAAGAGAAGAGTCATGGCCGAGCCCCTACCAATGCGACTATTCCATTTGCCTGACATCCATGGTGGAGGTCGTAGTAATTTCGCAAACGATGCGAATTAATTTGCACGTGCTGAGATACTTGATTGCACATTGGATCGCGCTCGGTGCTAAGCAACCTGAGCGTCGGAAGTAAATCCCTGAAACGCTGGTGTGCCACCCCTGTTGACCTTCCCCCGCGTCGCCTACACCTGTGAACGCCTTCGCCGCACAAACCAGCGCCACGACCACACCCCTCAACTGACGAGATAACGTTTTGTGCAGTTCATCTTGGTGAATCCTGTGACTGAGAATCGGCGCTGGAATGCGCAGTTCGGCCGCGATCGCCACGCGCCACCATCTTCGGTTCTGGAACGCCCTACAGCGAATGACCTCACAAGAGAGACATATATGCTGCGACGGCTGTGAGAGGCCGTGGCTCGGGCCGGCGCCATCTGGGGTCGAAACAGGTGTTATAAGGCGTGACCGCCGGAGACCCGAAGGTCACCCCAGACGGGATCCCCCCCCCCTCAGGTCCCGAATCGGGTCGCGTGCAGTACAGAATGCTGTCCTGAGCGATTTTTCCTCGCATCTGGCAGGAGTTTGTGTATAAGATGCATGAATGCTGCGATACAGAAGGAGGTGTGTACGAAGATACAGTTACGGAGTACAAAAACGAGACGAGGGTTATGCCGCCGTCTTCTCGTCAACGACTGGTTTTGGAGATACATCATACACCCAGGCATCCATAAAGCCACCGCAGAGGAAAATAAACATCAGCGGGCCAAAAAGAAGCTCTTCAGTGGTCTCGACGATCCACTCGTTCGCAGGGAAGCCAAGACGCAGGACCAGACAGACAACGGTCGATACATCGGTCGCGGGAAAAACGAATCGACTGACGGGCCAGAAGTCAACTTTGGAATACAATGGAAAGAATTTGGGAAAAAATGCTCGGCTGAAACACTGCAAGAATGAAAGTCAGCGGGCGACGGTAATATGGATTTGGCGCGCACCACTCCAGCCACAGACGCTGTCAGATAAAAAACGAGTGCCGTGCCGACGCTGCTGCGCAAGGTCTCAGGCGTTACAATCCAAGCCACGGGGATAAGTGCTGGAGCGATATTGGCGTATGCCAGGGCAGTGGAGAGCGCAAGCTCCAAGGCCGGAGACCCAGACATGATCTTGCGCGGGCCAGAGCTGATAGGACAGTAAGCACTATTGGTACCATAAGCGTAAACGCAAACATAAGCTCACAACACGGCACCAAAGAGACACAGGACCTCCAGGCAGGCGATGCCGACGATGAAAGGATGCGCAGATGTTGCGTTGTCGAACGCTTGAATGTGAGGCCCGAACGGTGGAAGGTACACGGAACTGTGGATCACATGACAGAGTGGCATATTCACCAAAGCGATGGCAGCGCTGACTTGCGCGACGCGGGCGGTTACAGGTGTAAGCGACATGGGGAAAGGGCAACGGGGGCGGCGCACCCACATTTCGGGAATTCGGTTCTGGAGCGCCGGCATCTTATGGGCAATGTGTCATAATCATGAGCACCGAGCACCGAGCACCGAGCGCGATCAGCCGTGCAATTGAGCATCTGAACAAGTGCAAACACGATGGTAAATCAAGATAGACCGCGAGTGTTAAAAATTGGGCAACCACGCCACGTATCTTGCCACGCGTACCGGAACCGATCATCGACCAGAAGGAGCCTGGCAGACACCCAGGCAAATCTAGCGGCTCGAGGCACGGATGAACACGGCAACCCGGTACCGACACTCTAGCTCAGCAACAGCGCGGTTTCCCTGAGAGCGGAATGCAAGGCGGAAGCAGACTGTGAGTAGAACGAGAGATGGTCTAGGTCGGAACGTGAGCAACTGCTGGCGCGCGTCGTGGCGACGCCTCCGTCGTCAGGTGTGGCTGCAGGGTACCGCGAACTGGAGCGAGCAGACCAAGCAGTTATTACACAGCTTCGCACGGTTCATATTGCACTCAACACTTATCTTCGCGGGTTTGGTCGTGTCGACTCGCCGCATTGCCTCCGCTGTCGCGAGGCAGAAACAGTCGCCCACTTCCTCCTCCGATGCACACGCTTCTCCGTCCTTCGCTCAACGGTTCGTGCTCGCAGAACTGCGGGATAGAGCGGCAAACTAGCTTGATTACTCACGGATTAGCTACATTTGTTGTGGGTGGCCAAGAGACTCACGGCGAGGAAGCGCAGGGGGAGGGGGGCGGGAGGCGGGAGGCGAAACAGTCCGTAGTGACATCCTGGTACCAGAATCGTCGACTCGTCAGGTCCGGTTATGCATCTAGCCGCAGTCATCATGAGTTCATTATTAAACTCAGCTCAGAAGGTCAACCGGGATGTATATGATTTTGGTGCTCGCTGTGGCTGACGAGAGGTGCCTGAGTTGCAATGTTCTGCCGCGATCGACACCCGCTTCGAGTTGGAACGTCTTGCGGCGGATCTCAGCACTGAGACATGTATTTATCGCTGTTCCAGAAAAGCTTGTCGTCACGCGGGTTTTTCCCGCACACTGTGCTTTTTTTGTCGAGCCATTGTTAGTCTGCGTTTGGAACTAAAGGGAGAGAGTCCCGGTGCCGGCGGCACTTGAGCCCCCGTTTAGCACGATGATCGCGGTGCTACTCGGCCTGGCTGGGTGTACCAAGTCCTACAAATGTAGTTTCCGACACGCATAGAAGTTTATCTAACGTTTGTCCCACACTTTACGGTGGTTGCCACACACTCTCTGGCAGCTCTCGGGCCTTCAGAGCTTCACCGGTTCTTAGTGATCGAGACTAGTGGAGGCACCAGCAACGGATCTGCGTCAGCCAAGCCCAGAAAGCGATCGCCAGAGAAAAGCACATGTTCAGGAAAAACCCCGCGTGATGACAAGCTTTTCGGGGACAGCTGTAACTACCGGAACGTCGATCGTGGATGTCGTAGCACGTTTCCCTCCTTCTCTCGCGAAGCACCAGTAGATTACCACGAGCAGAGCTATGGCCGAAGCCCTGCAACAATCGAGTTCGCCTGAAATCCACGGTGGACAGCGCAGCGAGCTTGTTGACGAGGCATCAAACCACGACAGAAATCACGCGCAGATTCTCGAGGCTCTCGCGGCCGTGACGCAACTCTTCGAGGAAGGCCATGCTCTCGCCACCAAGCAGAACGTCGACCTGCACGCCGAAAACATGAACCAACGGGCTAAAGCGGCAAGACAGGACGCGGAGCTCCACGCTCAACTACTTCGAAACAACGAAGCTACTGCCGCACAGCGAGCGGAGCTCCATGCACAACAGCTTCATATGAACAAGGCTGCTGCTGCACAACAAGCGGAGCTTCACGCTCAACGACTTCAGATCAACGAAGCTGCTGCTGCAGAACAAGCGAAGCTTCACGCTCAACAACTTCAGATCAACGACTCTGCTGCTGTACAGCTCGCGAACCTGGACCAAATCTTCCAAAAGCACTCGGAACGCGCCGAACAGTGCTTCAGTGCATATGCCGCCCATCATGATGACTCGCTAGCCGTGAGAATATGGGTTCAAAAGGAGAGCGTGGCCTCTAATACTGGAGTTTTGGTGAGGTTTCCGCACCTCGTCCATTCCGCTCCAATACTCAATTCACATCTCAGTCAATCGCCATGTGCTGCGCGTACGCAGTTGCTTCGTTCAGCCCTATGTCCAGGAACGTCCCCGGGTTTCACAGATGGGGTGTTACAGTTGCATACCTGGCGATTCTCGTCGTCGCTCGACTGTCCATGCAGGCGCTGCTCATATGCACCCACCGGGGACGCCAAGACGCGAGATGCCACGATCCCTTGCTCTTCATTCAACTCGGCATTTCTATCCTCGCTGTCATCGATGCGCTCTCGATTCTCACCGAAAACTATGCTAGCGACGAGTCAAGGAGCACCCACGATACGGGGTCGAGGATCACGTCATACTTGCTTCCCGGGTGTGCCGCGGTGGCGGCTGTCTGTCTGAATTTAGTCGCCCGCTACACCAACATGCAACTTCCAGAGTGGATGGGTAGGGTCATTAGAGGTCTTTCATTAATCGACATAGACGATACTGTTACGACCCCCGGAGGTACCTCCGGCTTGACTTGATTGTAAGCTACGCTGCTGAGATCTGGGCTGCTTCTTTGTATCAATACAAGGCTTGATTATGAACCGAACTCTGCACGGGAGGGGACAAGCTTTGCCAGCCTTGAAATCACGCTCAAGGTGATTGGTCTGCGGTTGTTCAATTGATACGCCCTTCTCCGGGGAGATCGCGACAGTTCTGCATTGCAGTCGCGTACTTGTCAGCTCTGGAGGCGGTGCGTGGGTTCCTGCGGGCGCTGCAAGCCGGCACGCGCCAACGACAATGCGTTTCTCAGTGGCTATGCGGCCGTTCACGTCGTTGTCGTGGCGCTTTGGACCCTCACAGACCACTTTGACGTCGGCAATGCAACGTTGAGCCCGTGATTGTACTTGCTTCCTGCAGACCTTTCGCTGCTAGTTTATTGTCTAGTTTTACTTACGCGTTATGCGAACGGGGTGGCTTCAGAATAGATACGCACCATGGTCATCGGACGAGTCTTACTAGTTGATGTCGAGAATAGTGTCACGACCCCAGAACTGCTTTAGCTTATTGTACGATCTTGAAATTTGAACTGCTTATAATTACTAATACAAGCTTTACCCTACACAGGATGATACAAGCTCGCTTCTCACCGGAAATCGCAACAGTTCTGCACGGGTAACAGCAACTGGGTGCGGCTAACGGCTATTGCGAGTCAATGATCTCGGCAACTGTACCACGTGTTGACGTGAGGCGCCGGGGAATAATGTCGAAAGGTCAGAGAGAAAGGGAAAGAAGAGCGCGCTAAACGGGCTGGGCCGGGGGCGCCTTTTACGGGTGGCTGAGTGTGAACGCGCCACGCGCGTCTCTGCCTCCGTGTTTCTCGGATAACTCACCACCGACATCGTCAGGACCAGGTGCGCTGCCATTTATCTCGCGTCTAGTTGATGCAGCCTGCTGACACGCTTATCCGCGTGCGATCTTTGAATCGGGATGCAAATGTGGCTGGCGACACGCAGACAATCATAGACGTACGCGTGTCCCTATCCACGCGTCTACATATCAGCTCATGCATATACTATCTCAGACTATGAGCACGCTCTCTGTCAGTATCAAACATGCGGGAAAGACGTATCCTGTCAGCCTAGACACGTCCCAGCCAGCAACCGCGTTCAAACACTCGATCTATACACTCACCGGCGTGCCAGTCGACCGCATGAAGGTCATGACCAAAGCAGGCGTTCTCAAGGATGATTCCGAATGGACTCGTATCGCACCCAAGGAGGGCCAGACGTTCACCGTTATCGGCGCAGCGGGCGAGCTGCCCAAGGCACCTGAACAACCTGTCGTGTTCCTCGAGGATTTGGGCGACGGCGATCTTGCGAAAGCTGACCGCATGCCAGTCGGTTTCAAAAAGTACGTATACATGCTTGAGCTAGATGTGTCGCTTACTATAAACTGGTTACAGCTTGGGTAACACCTGCTATATGAACGCCACGCTTCAGACCATGCGCGCGATCCCCGAACTCGGAACTGCTCTCCAATCGTATCGCCCGCAGAACACAGATAACGCCAACCGTCTCGCTGTTGCCCTTCGTGACATGTTCAGTGGTATGGACCGTACCACGGACGGTTTCATCCCCTTGAGCTTCCTCGCCGTCAGTCGTCTGGCCACCCACGACGAATCTCGCTAACCTTTATCCACTCTAGCTTCTTCGCCAGTTTGTCCCGCAGTTCGGCGAGCAAAGTCGTCAAGGTCCTGGCTACGCGCAGCAAGGTACGTGGCGTCGGTGAGGTGTTCAAACAGTCGATTGACCAACTCTTTCCATCCGGTGACGACCCTCACATCCACTTTACAACTTTCTTCTTCACCTTTCTCTTAAACCTGATGTTTCGACGCCTCATTCCTGTTATCCGACCCCATGTCGAACCGTCCATCTCACAGACGCCGAGGAATGCTGGACTCAAGTCGTTCAACATCTTGGTGTCATCCCCGGATCAGCAGCGTCAGATGGCACCAGCACGGCCGATGGCAAGTTTGTTCAGCAGTTCATGATGGGCGAGATTCGCAAGGAGTGAGTGACCCGCTCGCCATGTCTTCGCGCTCGTTCCCCGTCCGTTTCACATATCCTACTTCTGTCCGTGTGCGCTTTACCTACTCCAAAGCCTTCAGACTCTTTGCCTATTCTCATTCGTAAACCCACGCTCGCTGCCTTACTGACACGCCTCCGCAGACTTCGTTGCCTGGAGGCCCCCGATGAGCCACCAACTGTGACCGTGGACCAGTTCAAGACAATCGGCTGCAACATCACCGTCCAGACCAACTTCATGCACCAAGGTATCACTGAGGTACGTCTATCTATACCCGCCCTGCTCCTCGTGCTCCTGCTCATGTCTCTCGATCCACAGGCTCTGACCGAGACTATCGAGAAGCAGTCGCCATCGCTAGGCCGGACTGCGCAGTACGAGCAGAAGGCGGCAATCACGCGACTGCCGAGCAACTTGGTGAGCGCGGGTCTGGGTCTCGT
>Ga0247815_10002973_pt1 | contig 12352 bp, 10 predicted proteins | sample UWRJL194509B1_FD_181014 | JGI IMG/M metagenome (GOLD analysis project Ga0247815, IMG submission 181014) | Plant litter microbial communities from Arlington Agricultural Research Station in Wisconsin, United States - UWRJ-L194-509B-1 | ecosystem: Environmental > Terrestrial > Plant litter >... | reverse complement strand
GACGTTCTGGGGGGCGGATCCAGGTTTCGCGGATGAGGGAGTTTTCGGGCAATTTGTTCTCGATCTCAAGCATACGAAGCGGGTGCGGAGGCGGGGCGTGGGGGTCTGCATCGAGCGGGGTTGGGAAGGATGGGAAGTCGAACGGGGCGTTCTTGATCACTATGTGGTACTCGCGGCGTTTAACCTCGACGTCTGCGTCGAAAGCTGCGCAGATGATGGCTGCGTGCGCTGGCACTTGCAGCCAGTCTGCAGCCATCTTCGAGGGAAGGTCGAAGACCGCTCCGCCGCTTGGTAACTTTTGCATCGAGCCCGCTTCGAGCTCTTTCGCATCTGACACACCCTCAGGGAGACCTTTCTGGCTCACGACTTCTTGGATGGCGATGTTGCAGCGCTTTACGAGGGACTGTGGCTGCTCTTCGAGCCATGTCTGCGGTGCGTCGCGTTTGGCGTTGATGAGCAGTTGGCGCTCCTTGAAGCCGGTGCGGGCGATAGCATCCTGCTGGCCCCAGCTCCGCTGTGATGTCTGGGTCGGGCCGTTGGCTGTGATCTGTGAGTAGGTTCGCGTCTGTGTGGAAGCAGCTACTGCGGCGGAGACCGCTGCTGGTAGGGAGTCAAGCCGCGCTAGGACGGTGTCGGTGTTTGGTGCGTTGGTTAGCGGATAGGCGCCGGCCCAATCTGTCGCTGTTTGTGCTTCTGCGCGTTTATCGAAGGCGTTGTTGACTGCCTTGTCAATCAGCGGGCTGAGCGCGGTGGCTAGGCTGTCGGGCAGGTTGGCCGCCATAAGCGGGGCAAGAGCTCGTGCTATCTGTGAAGCGTCGAGATTTTGTGCCACGCTCACCATCTCCTGATAGCGTTTGGATATGTCGGTTCGCAGGCTGCACATGGTGAGGTAGGTTGCCCACGCCGTGTCTGCGGCTATTTCATTCTTGTCAGGGCAGGATGAGAGCCAGCCCGCGAATTGGCCCATGGCCGACTCGAGTGCGCGGAATTTGTCTTCCCACGATGCCGCGTCCGTCGCCGCCCATATGTTGCACGCTCGGAGGTGTGTTATAGCTTTATTGGGGGTGCTGACTGCCGTGCCACAGTCGGTCATGAGTTTGTCGGGGGGCTTCGCAGTTGAGAGGCACGCAGTTGCTGATGTGCGAGATTTTTGTTTGCTCATTTTCGTAATTTTTATATAGTTCTGAGGTTTTCTGGACGAGCTTTGTGGAGATGGGAGAGTATGGTCGAGTCGCTGTATCTACTTTGTGTCCTGAACCGGCCACAGGGTGGTGGTAGGAAGCAAAGGATCCTTTTCCCGGCGAGCGTCATGAGGGTGCTTCCGCCATGCTGGCCGATACCAAATATCTCTACAGCGATCGATCCTGTGTAGCCCGGAGCAAGGTCTTGGTAGAAAAGCGAGTTCTTGTTCGCAAACGGGAGAGCTGATAGGTAGATATGCGGTGGGCTTCGCTCGATGGCCTCGCGAGATGAAGCCACAAATGAGTTTACATCACGAAGGAACTGGGAGAGCGCAGGATCCTTGACCTGTAACATAATTATTCGGGCTATGAGGGCGACGGTAGAAGACTCACAGTAGAACTTGCTATCAGCAGCAGCCCGGATGCAAGACCAACCTCGCATAGCACGCTGAGTACTTCCAACCAGAACATGACTTTTGGACGGAACTTCTGACTGATAAGCGCATCGAATGCTTGGATATCAGAGGTTGCGTCATCTCCAGGCCTGCAAACAGCGATGTGGTGGGCCCAGTGAAGGCATGCGTACTCGAGTGAGAGATCTATGCTGCTGGGCTTCGTTGTCGGCTTGGTCTCGTGCGATGAGGAAATTTCCGAGATGTTGAAGTGAAGGTGTCGAGACATTGCGTCAAGACATGCATGCGCGAGCGTCTCGTGACCAAGCAACTGAGGGATGCGAACATGAACAGGTGCACGAGCGGACAGGTAATCGCCGAACGAGGCGTGCAAAGTTCGCAAACCCGGCGTGTCATCAGTCTCTGGCACCCAAACGACCGCATGCAAACGCCTTAGCGAGCTCCTGAAAATACCCGGCTTGAGTTCCAAGAGGTTGGCTAACGCTTGTACCGCGAGCGGCGAACGTGATGTTAGGATGCATGCAATGATTGAAATCAGTCTCTGTAGCTCCTTCTTGCTGATGTTAGTCGATTGAGACGCCCCAGTGATGACCAAGTCGTACATCATGTCAAGTCTTGTAGTAGCTGCTGTATCCTGGGTAACAGTAGAGATTACCTCATGCAGCCGATCACAGCGGTCATCGTCCTCGTCTGCATCCAATATATGCTTGAGGGCTGTTGATGCAAAGATGAAGAGACCACCGGATAGTTCGACAAGAGCGTCGACGTCAGCGGCCGTAAACCACGTCGACCCTTTTGCAGCCTTGGTAAGGGTGTCGTTGATAAACAAGTGGATGTCGTGTTGGACCTCTGCTGGATCGATAGTATGCAGCTTAAGGGTAGTATTTATCTCAAGATTTGTGATTGGGGTGCGACGGATGTGCATCTCTGGGCGTGACGTGAGGATAAACCTGACCGGGACGCCGCTTTTAAAGTCCGCAATGAGTTCAAGCAGCTCCTGAACCTCGATCTCGTCACCGAGCTCGTCAAGACCGTCTATCACAAAGATGATGGGTAAAGCCTTCTGGGTAAGCATTGAGAGTGGGTGGTGAAGGAGGGGTCCAATCTGGTCGCGGACGGGTTTGGTTGCGACACGGTCAACCTTCCCAAGCTGAACTGCAAGGGCAGTCGCAAACTCTGGTGAGTTTCCGGCAATGAGACGTGCAAGTGTTGGTAGGATACGCCGCACATCCATCTGCGCGATTGAACCGGAGGAGCGCGAACAGAAGAAGCCACCGCCAAAGAACACCGCCGGCTCGTTTCGCAGCATACGACACAGGGTGACAGCGATGGATTATTTCCCTGTGCCTGCCATACCAGCAAGCCAATAGATCGTCATCGGGTCACCGATCGCCCATTCGACAAATTTGGACAATATGCGAGTTCGCGTGCCGTGCATGCAGCCAGCCGTACTGGGTTGTGCGTCGTCCGCCGCCTCGGAGACAAACCGGTCACCAAGTACTGAATGAGTGTGAGAGTCATTTGGAGCAGAATTTGATGGTACATACGTAACGTGATTTCTCTGATGGCGTTCTCCTGAGGTGAATGGAATGAGCCTAGGAATGCGGGTTCAGACCAGGTTACGAACCTGTTCCTTGACGATGCGAATAATGTTGATCGCCCAGTTGTTGTTGGTAACAGGGGCATTACCGATGATGTAGTTGGTATTGCTGTTGTTGTTGACGATGCTGGCCTGAGCCAGGCTCAGCGCAGAACATGAGAGCCGCAAAGTCAGCACACGCACCAGTGCACTACTATTGACACCATCATTTGAGTCAGAACAGTTCAATCGCTATAAGAATTGAGCGGCTTGTTGCAAAACACACTGAGCTTGTTTTACCTGTCGGATACGATTAAGCCGTTCGTTGACACCAATATCGTCGTCGAACTACAGGCAGCGTTCAGCCTCATTCAGCCGACCAACAAATGGAATGTGGGCTACCTCGAATGTCTCAAGCATAGATGAAAGCAGTTCCAGTAAGTTCTTGATTTCGGCCAATTCTTGCACAGGCTCCTCGAATCGGCCGCTTGTGACGCCACGAATGCTAGTTGCAGCAGCATCCCAGATGCGAAGGCTCACCCTGATGGCGGAATAAGCTGATGCAAAATGTCAAAGAGTTCACACTGACACTGCCATAGCGCGCAGAATTTTGTGCAGATTCATGTCCACGGCGGCGACGGCGGCGGTGGTAGCAGCAGCTTCAGTGGTTGACACGTCTACAATGACCTGAAAGCCACGAAGTTTGACATCGAGCGTATCGAACTGCTGCTTAGAGTCTAGATGTCCCTGACAGACAACGTAAGGATGAATAATGCACCATGTCAAACCAAGTGTGCGTACATCGAGAGAGCGGCTGACCGTAATCAGGCTGGTAAGCGCGACACAAAGCGGCGCAGAGAGATTCGCATTGCCGTCTTCCATTGCGCCCCGTAAGACATCGAAAGCCGACCTCGTATCTTCAATGACTGGCATGTTTCCTGGGACGGCCTCTGGTGCTTCCAGCGGTCCAAGTTGGTGCGCATCTTCGAGCGGCTTCTGAACCTGTACGAGGGCTCGAGCGCGACGTTTCGCCCTCTTCCGAAAGTCGAACAGAGCGACAAATACGAGCAATGGCGCGATAAGTCCAAATACCCAGATCATGGTAAAATGCGAGATGCCAGGGGTTCAAGTGGGTCGTCTTTCGACCGCCGGCTCGATTGGCTGTAGGGCGTCAGTCGCCCAATAGGGACGTGAAACGCGGCTTGCAACCGAACCGAGAAATCAATCTTAGGGATTGCCGCCTGAGCAAACTGTTGTATGCAAATACGGTGTACGATGGTGATTCCATCATGTAAGGTATGGCATCGGCGATAATACACACATGCAGACCGAGAATACAGGCTCGAAATGGGGCGCTAGTTGTCACGCAGCAAGGGAAAACTTGCAATTTTGGTAACATAGATTGAAAAGATAACTCATGTACGTCGTCCTGCAATTGTCGTGACCTGTGAGAGAACCTATCAGTATGCGGTTAAAGGGAGGGAGGGAGATGGATCTGATAAACGATAACAAACCTTCATCTCGGCGACGCGTTTCGCGATTGTCGCATCGTACTTGGCCAGTTCTGCCCCTTCTGACAGTCAGACCCATAGCGCACGACGGTGCTCCAGTAGCTGGTGAGAAGGCACTCAGATGTACAGAGCCACTAGATCTTGAGTCTGGCGATGGTGAGAGCAACACCAGGTAAGGAAACGACGAGCGACAGAACTTTAGTGTGTTGCGAGTAGAGTAGTATCCTATCACTCACGTCTTTCTGTAGAGCGTAGTATTTGTCTTTGCAAGACTGTTGACCCATGACGAGTGGAAACCCTGCATACCTCGTCATCCTCCTCGGCTAATTGAAGAAGCAGCGGATCTGGGTTGCATTCTGTAGGGAAAAACGACGTCAGCCAGAGACCTCTGGCACGGCAACGCAGAGACAAAGCGCCTTTAGGTTGACGCGGTAAGGCAGACAATTCATGTCCATACTGTGGATGGCGATGCCACGACGTGTGAGAACTGTCAGGGCTAAGGAGGGCGGAGTAAGTTAGCATAGTAATATGAGGCGCGTTGAGCCTGCGAAGTAAGACGCTCACCTGGCAATGGGGCTTTGGACCTTCTCTTAACCGCGTTCTACAGTACACCAGACGTGGCAGCTCGAGTATGAGCAGCCTGCTCGTTGCTGAGGGCGGGACGCGCCGATCTGCAGAGCGACTTTCTGCTTGTAGGAGATGTGGTGCCTAGGCTCATCGTCGATTCGAGCAGCTTCTGTTTGCATGTGGTGAGGTTGACGATGTGGTGTCTGAGAGTAGACGTGGGATGAGGCAGTTGGCAAGATGTCGCCGACGCAGTCCTTCTCCTGTACTAACACGCGCTCGAATCTAAGCATCCTTCTGACAAGCCTCGGGCTGCTGGCGTGTCAAGTGGTTCAATAGTTGCCGTTCTTCGCACTGTATCGCTTTAAACCGAGTGAGCGCGAGGAACGCCCCAAGAAGGCGCGCAAGGAATCAGATACACACAGGGTTGTTGTCAGGGAGTATAGCGCGAATGCGCGTGGTACACCCCATGTTGCAACATTCGAGCAGCTATTGGGTATGCGGGTGGGTGAACGGGTCGTGAACAGGCCAGAACGCTGGAATTGTGAGGGCAGAGTGAAGAAGCGATGATACAAACGAACCTCTTTATACGGAACAGTAGTGCAAATAGCAACTTCGATCCCACCACCGACAAAGGCTTCGGCGTCTATGGTTGTTGAGCGCGTGAAACCGGGGAGTGACGGGGAAGAGGACAAGGGCCAACCGAATGACGCTCCGGTCGGTTCGTCGCGGCATGCCCGCCTTCGGCCAGTTGCCCGGCTTCCCCTTCTGCTTCTCGATACGAGCAATGCCCATTCTCACGGCTTACCCGACTTGCGTGTCATTGCTCTCGCTTTGTTGAGCAGCTCGTACTCTGCTCGATCTGAGTGGTCTGTCTGTTCGCACATGAGTCCCGACGACCTCGCCCGGCTTCATCTTTGTATGAAAGGACGACTTCGCCAAGAGTCCATCTGCGCCGTCTGAAGGAACAAAGTCATCCATGTGTGTTTCGTCTCTGTTCACACCTTCTCGTCTATCTCTGCTGACCTGCCTCGCTCCCCGTCTCTTCCTTGCTCTCCGCGCTCATATCATCCACCTCGCACTCGCCACAGGTAACCGGATAATGATCATAAAAACTCGCGGTGATCAAGAACGAAGAAGAGCATTGCTTGTGCAAGACGAGCGCTGCAGACGGAACCAGCACAGGTCTGTTAGCGGGTCTTTCTATGGGCGAAATGTGCGCCAGGGTGTGCTCATTAAACCGATCCAGTCGTACATTATCAAGGCCAGGACCTCTCTTGTCGAAGGGAATATGATAACCCGGTGCCTGGATTCTGTTTGGGATCAACCACGTGGAATGTGTGTGGCGGCGTCAGACATACAGCGTCCATTGTTGTGTCTAGCAGGACGACGAGGCCTGTACAGTTCCGTATCGCTCGGCAAGTCCCTCTCTTTCATTTGGTATTCTGATCAAAAGGCTCATGTCCACCGTTTAGTTCTCGTGGTTCTACGTTTCCAGCCAATCCGCTTCACACTCGCCGTCCAATTTTCACTTCTCCAAACACTAGGCCAAACGAGCTTTGCGCGCACCGATGTGGGATGATTGAAAGTTGTGCAGAGAGGAGAGATTGATGTGCTTGTGGGAATGGTACGTGATAAGGTGCGTTTGTCTCTTGGCATTTCTGGGATGAATGCTGATGTACTTGCTCGCTTAGATGTGGCTGGCCCGTGGGACCGAGTACGTCCAGTGTCTGCACATCATTGCACAGTCTCAGAGGTGAATCTAGTTTACTGACTCGTGTGGATCCCCGGTGTGCACTTGCACTTCTCTCATGCGAAACTACATCTGTAATCACCGCGTTGTCTTGATATCGCACAGCGCTTTCGGTGCTGAATCAGGCTTCTCTTGGGTGTACGCCGCAAGCTAAATTTCGCTCGACTCCTCTCATTCTTCAACAACTGCTCATTACAATGCGATAAAGCCAACACCCGCACTCAGATACAACAAAGGGCGAGGAGGAAGCTGAGCGACGCGTCCGTCGTGAAGTCGTGCTTGCACTCGATCAGTAGTGGACGCGGATTGAGTGACAGCGAGCGCGCGAGCATCGAGAGTGTCGACGACGCGGGGATGTCAAGCGTCAACGGCTTGACGCAGATCGGTGGCGGTACGAGGGCTAGCATGGGCCAGGCGAGGAGCGCAAGGGGAGAGGGGCGAGGGGCGAGGTGTTTTCAGGGGTGGTAGAAGGTGGGCTTCAGCTGTAGAGCAGCTGAGCTACTCGGCTAGTAATCATTAGTGCTGAAAATTTATCTAGAATGCAATGGAATATGTGAACATATACAGGAGACGTATGGAACTATAGTTCCGACCGGTGTGATTCGACCGGTCCGCGCGTAGGCGTCGGCAGAACCTGCGACAAGGGAGGGCGAGATGGAAGAAGCGAGCATCAGACAGCGTAGGAGATTCTGAAAGGTGCAGGTGCGGACGAGAAGACATATGTCGAGTCTGAGTAGGACGGCCAGTGGCTCAGGAAAAGGGTCAACTTGGACGAGGTAGCTCAGGCTGAGCAAATACGTTTGCGCTCTTACCCGTTTGATAGTGGCTGTGGACAATGTTGCCGAAGGATTAAGATGTATATGACATATATTTTGAGAGGTTATTCGACCAGGATGGAGGACTAGGTATGGGACAAGGTACAAGGTTTGTCATCGATCTGTGTGTCGGTTATGGGTATGTTCACACGACGTGACTCGTTGAGACTAATCCGACACCAATGATATTGCCACTTCCACCGAAGAGCAATCTGAGCGAGAGTTTTAACCGGGTGAAAAGGTTACTCGCGCATTATCCAAGGCTTCTGGACGTCACCGTTAACAACGTGGCTGACCAGGTGTGCTACTTGCTTAGTTCGTCTGTGAGGAGCTAATCGTCTTGCGATTAAGCAGCTTACGCGCCCGCAAATCGACCTCAGGCTTCTGGAAGTGGATTTTGTGTATGAATTGGAAGCTGTGAGCGGGTCTGATAAGGTGGCGGAGGGGTAAATGCGAGACGGCGTGCGAGGTTCGTCATCAGTCCGTGTTTCTGTTGAGACGGCCTGGCTTCTTTAGAAGAATCTCACACCAGAAATCCCACAGATTACTCCATGGAGTATCATGTGTGCAGGGCTGCGCTCGGCGACTGGGCCGCTCGCGCGTCTGTAAAGGCGGGACGTTGCTGTACGATGAGATGCGGTTCGCTCAGAACTTCACGCACCTCATCAGCCCCTCCGTGCCGCTTGAAGATGTTCTACCCATCCTGCCTCAGCAAATGTCTACGACTAATACACTCGCGTACTCCCCTTTTCGACCCAGACCTGCCTGTTAAGCCCACCACGGGCACTATCACGATCGCCTCCCGGCACTGCACATCGCACTTCACAGTGATCCGGATGGTCTACCTCTGGCTCTAAGCAACAACATCCGTTCTATATGGTGCTGCGTCACAGGCACGTTCCCGGTAAATCCACGGGAGGCTCATTTGTCGCGAAACAGTGACTGAAACTTTCAACAAGGCCGTGGATCACAGTACCGCGCCGGACACTGGAAGCAATCGCTGTGCAGCGAACGACACAAGAGACCCTTACCAGGAACAGCTTGGTCACAATGTGCATGGGGGGGGGGGTGCTAGTGATGAACCTAAGCTCTCCCACGGCACGATCTCTAGCGCCAATGCGGGCGCACGAGTACGACTATCAATACAACGAACATCCTCTTTGTCAACAACAGGATTTCGATCTCGACCTGGGTTCGTTCAGTCCTGGAGGGGCGTGATGATGTTCAATGACGAGTTGGAGTATGAGACCCAGGCGCTACCGAGGAAGGGTACGGCGCTAACGAATCCGCCAGGGGTGAGCATACCCAAAGCGCAGAGGCGGGCGAGTGTGTGTATCGGAGGATGAAGCTTCAATGAAGCCGGACCGGATTCATGGAGATGAACAATAACTCGAGGATGGATGAGGAGAAGATTGAGGGTGCCGTAACAGACGAAACGGTGGAGGTGTATTATCTGAAGGCTCGTTGGAGCTCGGACTGGACCCTTCATTGGTTGCGGGTGGTCTCCGTTTTCGCGCACTTGTGTTCGTTGTTCAGCGTTTTCCCGCTTTCCACTTCGCTTTCCCGCGACTTTTGCCTTTATACATTTTAACAGTGCCACTTGGCTTTCAACAACACCCATATGACTGTGCAGGCCCTGTCCCTCTTTTCCCTCTAAGATATTGCAATCGTTATGCTCGTCAGTTTGCGGCAGGCTTGCTTGAAAACCCGCTTCTACCGAACCAAAATTAAACACCATGCGTTGATATGCGACGTTAATTGTTTGTACCCGGGAAACTTTCTCTCTTCGAAGCCTTCAGGCTCGGGGGAGGTTCGGTCAGCCAATCCGTGCCGCTTTGCCTAGTCCGAGAACGAGCCTCAGTTGCATTGACAATGTGCAAAGAGAGCTCGAGCCCCAACAAGTTCAGTAGTAGTTTTGTCAATTCTTTACGAGGAACAGGTACTACGCAGGATTTCAATCTCCATGATTCCCTTGTTCTGCCTATGAAGGCACGAGATACCCATAATGAGCTGTTCCCTCATAGTCTCGACCGTGATCTCATAGTTTGATAAGGGACTGAATCGGACCGTGCGTCACACTCGTGCCGATACTCCGGAGCCCGAGCTTTGCGCAGTTTGTCCACACAAGCAAAGCCCGTCATGGAGGCACTTTCGCTTCGCAGGTCCGCGCCGGTGCAAGGGCAGGCAAGGGGGTAGAATAGGGGTATGGAACAGGGCTGTGCTCCGACTAGGGAACTCACTCAGATGTGGCAACGAAAGCTCGCCTTTTTGTGCCCAGCAGCATGCGTGTTACGTTTCGTGATCACGCTGCACAGTGAACGTATTATGTGCCGTATCATCGTAATATACCCGTGCTGACAATGCCAATCGACCGTTTCAGAGGGCCTGTGAGCCGCCTAGAGTGATTGAATTCTGTTCCTTGGCAAGGCGGCACGTGGTGTGGCTGAGGTCTGCATGCTGTGCGCTTACCACAGACTGGACGCATTGCCGATGATTCCCGTCGACCGTGTTTGATACTCACACTGCGTCGCAAACCGGTCCGAACCAGCAGCGCCCGTCTTGTTTGGGCAGCGGCACCCGGACCGATTCGCCCAACGTTTGCTCTGCGTCGCATTGCTGAATGCTCCCGAGTCTTAACGTACTCGTCTGCGTGGCATGCTATCCAGCTATCTGCCCGCTCATGAGATGAATCTGGTCATTGGAGCATGTTAAAAGACCAGATGTGCGCAATCCTCACATTTCCGTTGCTCCCCCATCGTCGACTGCCACGCATCTTGCTTGCTATCGCCACAACTGCATCCGCCTCTGACTGGCCTACCTCCATGTGCGCGAACGAAAGCCGAACAGCACATCGGGCAGAATGTCCTCCCACATCTTTTCCTTCGGCCCGTTTTTCGCTCGTCGCGGAGAACTCTGCGAAGGATTTGCCGCGCCGCTCACAACAAGACCGATCCTGGACCGAGTCTCTTCCCTTGGCAGATCATACAACAGCCACGCCCCATCCCAATCCGTTCACAGGCGTACGATACCCGGCAGGCGTCCCGGAAAGCCGAACTGCATCGCATGGGCATCGCATCCTAAGTAATGCCTCTCAGAACGATGAGATTCCGGAACAGTCACTGGACTGCGACTGCGACGCGACTCCGTTTGTAGACAACCTCCCCCGTGCAACGGTCTTGTGCAGTCGTTTCCCCACGCCAAACCGCTTTCCTTGGGTCTTCGAGCCACACGGTAAGCGATATCTATTAATGTGGTGGCAAGATTATACTTACGCCATGTAGAGCGGTACCCTCAACCCGATCCGGATACATTCTCTGAATTTGAGAAGCGTTATCCACCCGACAGGTGTGCATGGAAGGCTGAAAATATATATTTCTCTAACCATATCTTGAGGCCGTGGCAGGAACTCGATGAGGGGGCTCGCGTTTGGGGGATTCGTCAGGCTTTAGCTAGTCGGAGCGACAACGATCAACTCGAGCGCTGGAACAAGACCCTGGATGTTCTCCTCACACTCGTATGGCTTCAAAATTGCAGTTTAAACAAGCTGTAAGCTAATCAACATTTTCACAGGCAGCTCTGTTCAGCGCCATACTTGCCGCGTTCCTTGTTGAGGCTGGCAAGCAGATGCAACCGGACTTCACCGAATGGACGTTTCGAGCACAACGTGCGCAAGCGCTGGGCGGAACATCTCTCGCGTTCGCAATGTATGAAAAACTCAATCCTGATGCCTTCCATGCGTCTTTAAGTGCGCGATGGATTCAAGGCATGTGGACCTTCAGTCTCTTGCTGTCTCTATTAGCAGTCTTCCTCGCCATCCTGGCCAAACAATGGATTGCCGAGTACAGTTTTCGAACTCGAGCACCCGCCACAAACCCTCGATACTGGAACCTTCGACAAGCTGCCTTCAGTGGTGGACTAGAAGAATGGCATTTAGGAGTTCTAATTTCGGCATTGCCAGTGGTCTTGGTTGCAGCGTTGTTCTTGTTCATGACAGGGCTCGCCCTATTCATGATCACACAGCATGTGATCATTGCTTGCCTTGTTGTGTCGATGACGGTGTCTATGGGCGGCTTTTACATTGCAGCAACTCTCGCGCCGCTATGGTACGGCAACTGTCCGACTTACACACCTCTGCTCGGCCAGCTTCGGCAAGTGTTCTATAGTATACGACGTCTGCCAGTAGCGGAGATCCCTCCTCCGGCATACGATGAAGCATCATTGGTTGAGCGCCATTGGGATCGATATATCGTGGAAGCTTTGGACTGGGTCGTCCATAAAGTCCCCGCCGGAGAGGAGGTTAATGCCGCCCTGGACGCATTTGGCGCTGTTGATTTAGCAAAGAACGCGCAACTCATTCATGGCACCGACGTTCACACTCTCACTCGCCGTTACCGAATCGCAAAAGCATTAAGACACCGATGCGATTCGGCCCAACTCGAAAATGTTGATCCCGCTTCCGTTAGTCGCATCCTCCGAACGGCGCTTGTCCTCAACGAGTTGCCAACATCTTTCAACTTCCACGCAATCTCAGCTGCC
>Ga0247815_10002972_pt1 | contig 12352 bp, 16 predicted proteins | sample UWRJL194509B1_FD_181014 | JGI IMG/M metagenome (GOLD analysis project Ga0247815, IMG submission 181014) | Plant litter microbial communities from Arlington Agricultural Research Station in Wisconsin, United States - UWRJ-L194-509B-1 | ecosystem: Environmental > Terrestrial > Plant litter >... | reverse complement strand
CAGACCAGAACGCCAACCACTTGATGACTGAGTACGTCGGGGGGCGGCTAGAGGTGAATACGTTCGCCTCCCGTACGGAGATCCAACCCGAGGCATCGTCATCGAAGGCTTCGAGCACAGATCGGACGCGAGTCAGGGTGATATACTCAATCTGAGCGAATATAATGAATGAATGAATAATCAGGAGCAAGTGAACAACTCACCGCCCATCGATCTTGAAGTTCTTGCTGCTCTTGCCGCAGCTCGATTGCCTTGTTGATGAGGACGCTTGTCTGGGGTCCATCGGAGACCGCTGAAAGGAGAGGGGACGCGGGATAAGATGCAGCCTCGACAACCTGAAGAAGAGCAGCGTCGTTCTTTTGGTCTTCCTTGCTATACTTCTGTATGAAGTGATCTTGAAGCGCAACGATGAAATGGCGAGCCTTGACGCTACCCCGCCACGCCTGTGAGGAAGTGACGATCATGAGTATCAAACCAGACATGCAGACTGAGCTCGCACCATCTCTTTCCAGATCTTGTGCAAGTCCATGTCAACGATGCGGTCGTGAGGGCCGGCATGGATGGCAGTGATGACGCGGTCCGTAGATCGGTGAACGACGTTCTTCATCTCAAAAAGCCCATCTACCACAGCGTCGAATTTGCGGTCAAAATGTTGGCGGTCCTTCGCCAGGAGGTGGTCAATATCCTCGCGCATTTCATCGCGGACTTGAATCATCAACGCCTCTGTCGTCTCTGCCTTTGACTTGGTCTTGCCCCCAACCTTAGTGTCTTTCATCTTGGACTGTAGTTCTTTGAAGAGCTGAAGATATCGTCATGAGTGCTTGCTCTTCACTGCGTGCGCGGAGATACCGACTTTTTCGTTCTCGGAGACAGCCTTGGGACCGCCCTTCTCTGCGATCCACTTTTGCAACTCTCGCTCCTTTGGCGACTCGAGCTGGCGGAAGAGAATGATCATCTGGGCAGACTCGCTTCCATCCTTCGCGTGTGCCTCGACAGTGACAAGTGTGCGTTGAACGTTGTCGACGCCCTGGGCGGTGTGGATCGAGAGCGCAAACTCGAATTCCTTTTTGCGCTCGGCGAAGTTGCCAGAAAAGGCCGCAAGGCGCTCTTCCCAGCGCGAGCCATCGAACAGCTTGACTGGTCACAGTGAGCAGGTGCGATACTTAGGGACAATGAGGACTCACCGATGAACTTCTTGTGAATGTACTTCTCGCACGTTGCGGAGCAGTCGCGAATGTCTTGTTCTGCAGCCACAACGATGCGTTGCATGCGACCTTCAAGTGTGCTACCGTCGGGATCAATTTTGTGCACATCCTTGATGTTTCTCAGGCTGTGAAGAGACCTGTCACGTCAACCGATCGATTGCTAAAGGAGGTCACGCACTCGAGAAGAACCTCCATCATCTCGAGCATCTCAGCCTTGAGAGCAACCACCTTGCGGTCATTCCCACGACGGGTGAGCTCGAGCTGAATCGCAGCCTCGCACGCCACAACAACAACTGTCAAAAGTGGTGAGATTTTGGACCGACTTCAAGTAGGATAACTGTGGTGCACATACGTCCAATGAACGGATGAATCTGCTTGACGGCCTCCAGTCCCTTCATGATGACGGCCGAGTTTTCAGCAAACTTGCTAATGGCCGTCATTGCTTTCGTCACGACTTTGGCCGGGTCGGCAGCCTTCAGAGCGGCGGCCGCCGTCGCCAAAGTGCCGCTCTGCGCAGCCTGTGCCTGGTCTCGCAGGCCAATGACTCTGTCGCCTGCAAAACGAACATTGTTAACACAAGATACCCAGACGACACGGCGAGACTAACTGATGTTATTGAACTTTTGTTCTGCGCCTTGAGCTTCTGACTGGAATCCGGTGACCGTGCGGTAAAGATCATTGAAGGACGCGTCCGCATCGAGGCTTGTAGGCGCGCCGACGGTGCCGATCTCGAGTCGAGGAGGAGCAAGAGTTGCCATCTTTGCGCCGTGGAACGAGGAATTCGAGGAAGAAAAAGCACCGGTGCAAGCAGACGCGTCTCGGTCATAAACACCATGGGCAGAGAACGCCGCCTGCAATCTTGTCGATCCCTGAATTGATGCATCGCGTACAGGACGATCGGGTAAATCATGCCGATCAAATGACTCTGAACGGGTCTGAGTGCCGCAGCGCTACCGCAGAAGCTGCCTCGAGGCCAGGAGGAGGTGGCCAACAAACATGAGCGGAGTTCCTGCACGCGCATGCCGCCACAAGAAGCTCACTTCCTTTCACGAAAATCGCCGACTCATCCGTATGTATAGATCTTCAAGGCTGAGCGTGTTTCTAGGTCGTAAAGTCATTTAGAACAGTCTGCCACAGAAATCTACGCAATGAATAGGGCTTCGAACTCCTGTCTCGTATGCCCGATTACGCCGAACGCATCCTGCAGTCGAAGACCGAGCTCATCGAGCTCATGAGTGACGCCCTGCATAGTAAGTGCATATGCGAAGTAAAGAAGCTGCCGCGAGCCTTTGATCTCGCGGTTACGGACGACTGGTAGCTCACGCATCTTCGCCACCTGTTTGACTAAAAGTCAGGGACGCCATGTCAACTACCTACCAAGACTGACCAGTATCTGCCTGGACTTTTCCGCTGCAGGGAGGTATGGCGGTAATGGAGCCTTTGTGCGGAACGCGGAGGAGAGCGTCGCAAAGTAGAGGATGATGTTTCCAACCCTGTCGTGCTACGATTAGTTCTGTTGTGGATACGAAAGCAGGGCGAACTCACATTTCCTTGCGTTCCTTGTTGACGGGTATGATGAACTCTCGGCTCACCGACTGTGCCGTTGTTAGAACTAGCCACACAATCAAGCGTCAAATAAACGAACCGAGAACCTAAAGAGGGGTTAGCAAACCCCCTCGATTGGGTGAAAGTTGACGTACCATTCTTCACGCAGCGTCACGCAGCGCATACTGTGTAATTTGTCGAGGATCTTCTGCATGCTGGTCAAGATGCTACGGTACAGGCCAACAGGGAAGGGTCCTTTGAGACGGGGCTCGTGTTGCGCCTGGTTCAGTAGACCTTGCAATTGGATCAGCTGAATTTGGAGATACAGCTCCCTACGATTAAAGTAGGTCAGCATTTGCGGTAGCATTGATACCATGAGGAAAGACGCACATGGCCATGAAGTCGCCGACGGAATGGTCAAGATCGACGCGGCCATCACGAGTCAACGGAAGGAGAGACTCTGTGTTGCCGTTAAGTCGTGGCTTCTTGCCTACATTTGCCAGCGCCTCCTCCGACGCTGAGTATGACGCCACGAGGCGTGTATACAGCCAACCCATCTCTAAGCAGAGTCTGTAGTGCGTTCGGTCAGCACAAAAAGATCATCAACGCGGAAGATCACCACCACTCACTCGCTGAGTCTCCGCGAGAGCTCCCGCCGCGCTTCGGTGGGCCACCAGAATCGACTGACAAATGCCGCCCATAGAACACCGACCATCACCGCTAGTGACCGCTGAATTGCAATCGTCTGCACGTTCGCGCCGTCTTCACGGGTATTGTAGCAGAACAAACATGTCAGGTTGTATGTGAGGAGGACGAAGCGGCCAGAGGTCGCGTATTGAGGCATGTTGACGATGACGTAGAAGCAGGGCATGGAGAAGAGGAAGCCAAATGTGGCTAGGATGACTGGTTGAGTGGAGAATAACGAGTACACTGCAGCAGCGGTGGCAGCACCTAGCCTGTCATTGAAGTGAGCGACCGTTGGTCGCAACGATGTATATGGCGTACCAGGTGCCAAGAACGCGGTGCAACGATAAGAAGTTTGTCTGCCACAATCATTAGCATGGGTCGAGTGTGACAAAGGAGAACGCATACCCCGCCAATCGTTGGCGACATAACCACGAAAAACTAGGCAGAATGAGCAACGACAATAGAGAACTGCGGATTGTATGCTCACCGAGATGAGAGCCCACTCGCCCTTGTACTTGACGAAGAACGGTCGACTCGGATCGTAGAAAGCTGGGGCGGCCAAAATTGCCAATGCGATTCCTACCAAATAACCATTAGGATGGCGATAGAATGCAGAAGTATGGTGCACACGTACCCGTCTTAACAGCATACTTGCTTTCGCTCTCGCGCAGCCATTGGCCAAGGCTCCACAGGTTGAGTTTGAGGCGACCCCAAAACGAAAGCGATTCCCGTGCCGGGGTCTGCGCCGTATCCGGTGCGTGCGGCTTGACTCGCGGGAAGCTCGCGAGACGAACAGCTCTCGCTTGTGCCTTCTGAGAAAGGTTGGCGACACCAACGGCTGGATAAGTAGTAGCGTCAGCACTCGGTTTTATAAACAACGAAATATAATATACTCACAAACCCTTCTCCGGAATCCCGGTCGTCGCGCTGGTGCGATGAAGTCATCTGGCCGCTTCAGCCACCGGAAGATTTTCCAGCCACTTTGCCTCGCCAGCGCATCCTCACGAGCTTTTACGCGTTGCATGGATGTACCAAGAGTGACGAGCTCACGGCCAAACTCTTGCAGCGTGAAGACGAACCAGTAAACGAGGAAAACGCTTTCCTCGCCCGCTGCCTGGCCGGCATTTCCGAGCTCCAGGCCGTCGATGCCGTATAGTTCTGCGTCTGCTTGAGGCCGCCTGTCTGCTGCCTTGCCGTTGCCATGAACGCCGTGGCGGAAACTGCTGACCTCGCTGACCAGCGCGCTGCGCCGGTACACGCGCATGATGGCATGATTACTCGTCGAGTCGAACGCGAAAAGTGCCCGTTCGAGAAGTGCTGTAACGCGCTCGAACTCGGCTGCTGTCGCCGATGCCGCCTCGTCATGATTTTCGCTAGGACGCTGGCGGAACGAGCCTTCCATATGGGACAGCGCCTCGCGACACGCAGACGAGAGAGCCGTGAGCGGTGGTCCGAGATCGTCGACAAGTTCGGCGAACATAGCTGCTTTGGCCTCGTTTGCCGGTGTTGCATTCCCATCGAGTCCTTTGACGTTGAACTCGTTTTGTTGCGCGATACCGGACCGCAGACCGCCAAGATGTTGCGCCAATCGGTTCATGCTGTCAACCGCATCGTCGTATGCGCGACTGATGTCTGCGTCGCGCATGCGTGCATCGAGTAACCACTCTGTCCTGGCCTCCCCGAGATTGCGCTTTAGACTGGTGAAAGACGACTGATGGGCTTCGAGAGCGCGTGACAGGATCGCCGGATCCGCGTTCGTCACGCCCTCCGGATTGAGCAAGAATGCGTTGGTGAGCAGGTCGAGGATAGTCGAGAACGAACTGAGCGTCTTGGTCATGTTGGACTGCAGCTGCGCTGTGGCACTTTGCGGCCAGAGCGCCAGGCAGACGAGGTTGGAGATCAGCGCGCCAACACCAACGTGGCCCGCGATCGTGAGCAGAACCTGCAGTCCGCCTTCTTTGACCACGACGATGAAGATAATGATAGATATCATGCTGCAAGCTGTGTTGTACGATGGTTTGGCCATCCATTGTTTGGACCAAGCGACGAAGACGAACGCTCCGCCCAACCAGGTGAGGACGATGACGTCTGCAATGGGCTCCCAGCCGGGCGAAAGTTCGAATGGCCAGAAGGTTGTCATGGATCCAAGGCAGATGAAGGACGCAAATAAGAGCCCGGCAATGCAGAAGATGTCGGCCTCTATTAAGGAGCCGACTGTTTTCTATGTGCGCTGTCAGTAACGCAGCACAAAGGCGAAAGAACTTCTTACCGCTGGATTATAGTACACGGAGCTGAAGAGCAACGGTTAGCTCGGGATGAGTTTATTTAAAGACCTTTGACTCACACTGTCGCAACCAGGTGGCCTTGTAGCGAAGGACCGCCAGTGGGAGCGATAAGGCGCGAGAGCGCCGGAATGAAGGTGAACAGCGAACCAATCAGGTAAGCAATTGCGCATTTCAAAACGTTGCGTTGGAGGGTCGTTAGGATCGGGAAGCCGAGAACAGTTTTGCGTGGCGGTGGGGCAGGTGGCGTCGGGTCAACCGGCTTATGTCGTTCCGGCGCGTCCTGAATCTCGCTTGGCTCAGCGGTCAGAGTCGAATTCGCTGCCGAGATAATAGACAGCGCTGAAGGTTGTGTCCTGAGGCTGCGCGGAGGACTGTGGAACGAGTCGCGAGATGGTCGGTGCGAGAGGTCGGCCTGCAGAAGCTGCTCGAAGATAGTCCAGTTTTCTGGCTCATTTGACCCACTCAGAGAGCGCCCAGCTGCTGCAAGGCTACGCGCGAGTGTGGGCATAGTCCGCCCCGACGCATTACGGTTGACGGGAATTGGGCGCGACATGGGCTCGCACGACCAGGAGGGAGAAGCGTCACACCGCGAATCTCCGAATTCGTACTCAGCTCAACAACGAAGAAGCGGAAGCATGCAGTGCGTTTCAACTAGTAGGCAGAGATATTTCGCGTCGAAGTTCGGCACGTTTTTATTGCGCAAAAAAATTACAACAAATGCCCCCACGCGGGAATGGCAATGAACGAGGACACCACCGGAGAACCTCAGCGTTCGGACCCTTTCGTGCGCTCATAATAGTAAATACCGGTCTGCGGGCAAGTCGCCGCAAATGTGTTGTTGAGCTGCTTGAGGATGCCGAGCTGCGGCGGGCCGAACGAGTGGCTATAATACCACACCTCGTTGAGAGCGCCCTCCTTCGAACAACCCACGTGCGGCTGAACTCCCGTAGCCTCTTCCAACGCGCCGAGAATGTCCTTAAGCGCATACGTTGTCGTGTTGGAGGGGACAATTCCCTTACGAGCAAGCCATTTGAAAGTGGGGTACTGAAGGCGTTGTCAGTGGGGCGACAACAGCCGTTGCGTTAAAAATAACACACCTGCTTGTAAGCGAGAATAGTGGTATCAAAGTAGTTGATCAACTCCTCATGCTCCTGCACTTGAAGTGAGCAGATGCTGTGGGTAACCTGAATCGACCAATAATGCTGACCTTGTACTTGGTGTAGCACTTGGTGTCAAAGGTAGAGAAACAAGTCGCATGCTTTGAGACTGCATGGTCAATTGTAAGCAACTTGAAGTGATTATAGAGAAGGAAACATACACTGAGACATGCGTCAGTGGGTTGTTTATGGCAAAGAAACAATCGTGCTCACCTCATGAGCCCAGAGGACATGGCTTGGTTGGTTCTGCCCGACCCAGTACTTGTTCATGTAAGTCAGTAGGTCCTGGCGGCCGAACTGTGGACAGGTCAGGGACGAAGCACGGGACACGGCAGATCGACGAACCTTGGAAACGAAAGTGTCGACAGACGGGCCAGTCCACACCGGAACTGTGACCCCATTCACAACGGTCGGGCTGGCACAAAATTGAGCATAAGAGTGTTTTGGAAGTGAATTGAATCTGCGAAACTCACCTCGGCTCAGGATCGTACTGACGACTGAGGTCACAGTAGGACTCGTATGATCCATCGCAGTTGTCTGGCCACAAACCTACAAGACAGCCTAAGAATGCCACAAGGCAAACAAAGAGCGACTGGTCTCACCGTGAATAGTCCAGGCCCCCTTCGGAAGAACTTGACCCTCAGCCTCAAGGTTGGTGTATGTGTCCCAGAACTACCGCATCGGTCAACTGCTGTTGGACGGGACTATTACCGCACGCTCCGTACCTGAGTCTGGAGGACTAGCCCTTGCGTCGGCAGGCAGCAGGTGTTGACTGTCGTCTAGATATAGAGAACGGCTTTGAGCACCCAGACAATGTCTCTAGAACGACAGGACACACCTTGTTCTCGCAGCTGAACGAAGGCGCACTAGTCAAGCACTGCAGGAGGTTGGGGCTGGTCGGACCGAGCGCTGGCAATCCACCAAGAAGATTAGGCGCAGCGTGCGCGGCAGACGCAGCAACGACGGCAGCAGCAACAGCAGCGAGCATAGTGTCGGTGCGAAAAGGTCGAGGAACGTGGGACAGCAGATGAAGCCAGTCGGAACATGGAGCGCGGCTAGAGGGCTCTTTATAAATGTTCTCAGTATTGAACGTGCGCGCGACGAGCGTGGCGCTTTGATGGGATGAGCCGGCGACCACGCGGGTGGCGCATACACTCCTTAATTTCAGCACTCAGAGCGTCCACCGCTACCGTCATGTTTAACGACACTTGGCATAGTAGAGCTTTGCGTCTGTGGTGGGTTCCAAGCATGTAGTAGTCCCCGATCGTTGGCGAGCAAAAGAGAGGATTTACAGCGGATTGTCGGATGGCAAGAAGCAAGTCGGAGTTGCTCCGGACAGAGGCTTCGGTTCTGTAAATACCCAGACTCGATCTGCTCGTTCATATATGACGACTAGCTCAGATAGCACAACGTTCAAAAGTGTATCTAATCGGACGGCGCGACTAGGTGACTGTGACATCGCAGCCCGCGACGAGTTACAATGAAGCTGCGCCAATGAGACAATACAGCCCAACGCTCCATTACTATGTTTTACAATACCCGCACTCTGGCTAGGATCCCCCTTTCATACATCTTCGTCCATCTCAATGAGATCTTTCACAAGCCCGGGCAGCCCCACCTGCTCCTCGACCTTGCGGCGATACTCTGTCTCCTCTGCTAACGCGATAACGGTTCCGAATGCCCGATCGATATCTTCGAGCGAGCGGCCGCGTGTTTCTGGCAGAGTACGGGCACTCCAGATTGCCGCGAAGAAGCACGAGGCGGAGAAGAGTGCGTATGTAAAGCTGGAAACCGCGTTAGTGGAGAGTTTTCGTGGGCTTGATATAACGCGTACGAGGGTGACCGCTCAATCAAAACTGGCGTTACGAGGCCAACAAGGACTGAGGACTAGGTCAGAGTAGCACGCTACAACTTGAACGACACATACAGTTGTTGAACCAGGTGCTGCCAGTGCTGAGAGAGACTCCACGGGAGCGTACGCTCGTCGGGAAAATCTCTGCAGGGAGAATCCAGGTGATGGGTCCCAACGAGACGCCATAGACAAACGTGTAGACATAAAGCAGTCTGCAGAAACCTCATGAGGGCAAACCGAGATACGAGCACTGCTTGACTCACGCGACAACGATGTATCCCGCGACAGGATGCTCGTCCCATGACTGGTCGTACTTCCATGACTAACACAGTGGTAAGTATATATTTGTGCAAAGCAAGATGGCACTCACCAGTCCCGAGACTCCCAAGTAGACCACTGCCATTCCAGCGGCACCGTAGATGTACAATGGTCGCCGGCCTGCCAGAGAGTCAGGTCCTGTTTGCAATCATCGTAAACAGATTTCTCCGTACCAACAGTGTCGACGAGTGCGATGGCGGGCACGGCGGCGATCGCCTGAATAATGCCAATCCCGCCGGCCGCAATGAGCGTCGCAGACCCAAGGCCAAGTTTTGCCATGAGCAAGGCGCTGTAGTAAATCAAAGCGTTTATGCCGCTCCATTCTGTAATAAAAAGAGTTTATGAATGATTGCAGGAGGTAGTTTAGAGATGACGCACGCTGGAAGAAACCAAGACCAAGTCCGATGAGCGTGCGTGGACGATACTTTGTCCACAACGACGACCAACTCGCTCCTCGGGAGAGTTGGACATCAACTTGAATCTCGAGAAGCTCGAGCTGCAGGAGGAGGTCGTCCTCGGGCACGCCGCGCAAACGTGACAATGACTTCTGCGCGCCGTTGATGTCGTTGCGCAGGACGAGGAATCTCGGCGAGGGTGGCAGTGCCAGACAGCCAAAACCGAGGACAATACCCGGAATAACTTGAATTGCCAGTGGTAGCCTCCAAGCTGTGGAGCCATCAACTGTGAAGGGTGTGGTTTAGCGAGACCCGATTGCGCTACTGGCCAGCTACTTACGAGTTCGTGTGAAATACCCCGTCCAGAAACCCAATACGCAGCCGGTACAGATGGCCAGCTGCTCGAGGGCAAGTAATCTCCCTCGAATATCTGGTGCGCTGATCTCGGTGATGTACAATGGCGCGAGCGAGCTGAGTGCGCCTACGCCTACGCCACCGACCGCTCGTCCCAGAGTGAGGAACCCGAATGTGTTCGCTGCAGCCTGCATGGCAGATCCAACACAAAATATAGCACTGGCGGCACATATTGCGTATCTTCGAGACCAGGCGTCGGCCACGAAACTGGCCGAAAGGGCTGCGCCAGTTAACACAGCTTGCACTCTATTCGCGACTATTTGACTCACCGCCGAACAGGGCGCCGAGTTCAAGTACTGCAGCTGCAACGAGTGTTAGCAGGAGCTTGATGTGCTGTTTCGGACGCACTCATCCATCCAATCTGTGCAGGCGTGACTGGGAAACGGGCCAGGAAGTCTGGCATCACCAGCACGTTGGCAATAACGCCCTACATCAGAGTCAATAACAGTTCCAAGCAGCCAAGTAGGGGCAGACCTGGTCATAGCCGAATGTAAGACCGCCTGGTAGTGCATTAGAGCTCGGGCCGAAAACGGCACAACACGCGCGCACCAAGTGCAGCGAGTAGTGAGCACACGATGGTCACTGAAGACCGTTTGAAGACATATGTGTACTCGAGCGGGTCATGCGATGTCACGGAAATACTGCCGCCATGGGAAAGAGTTCGTGTTGTGATCCCAGCGACCGATGTGCCTGGGACCGCGGAGTATCCGGAAGAGTTCATTGCGGGGTCGGTAAGAACCCGGTGCAACTCTCCTTCACTCCGCCGGGCCGTCACGCTAACCCGGACCGCCACCAACCAGTTCTAACAAACAGAGCTCGCGCGACTGCCACGTGCATATTGTATGGCATCTTTATGCTAGTGACCCATCAAATGCAGCTTGTGCGAAGCAGAGCTCCTTTGGAACTTCGGCTCCTCCGCGGATAACAGGAAGGCAGCTGTGATTGTGCATCTGTTGGGACCCACGAAGAACTCGATTGCCATCCAATAGCAGCTCGTTCAGGTCACTTGGCAGCTCTTCGTCCGGCCCTCGGCGGCTCACGGGTCAATGTAAAGAACTCCCTCCTTCCTTACGTTCCACCAAACGTAACTTCTGGCTCCGATCGGCCACCGCGAAATCTGCCGTAGACTCCGCGAATGTGTATGGCGGCATGTGGCTCACACGTGGCAGGGCTTCCGACCGTTTGGGCATCTCTGCGTACCGGGATATTTCACCGCAGACAGCCGGGTCAACCGACATTCTGCAACTGGGGAACGTGACCATTTAAACCTTATGTATAAAGGCACCCTTCAGGTCATCTCAACCACCAGAGCTCGTTCTCGTTCTCAAAGATGGCCGTCACAACAGGACTTGCTAGTCGCTTTGCGCAACTCCTCGCACTCGCCCACCTCTGCACGGCATATGGCCTCTTCGGCGACCTCAGTGCTCGTGTCATCACACGCAGACAACTTGCCACGTCGTACGACTACATCATCGTGGGCGGAGTGAGTCTGTTGTCAACTGAGCTGTATCTCTGAGGCTGACATCCTACTGCAGGGCCAATCCGGCCTTGTCATTGCCAATCGCCTGTCTGAAGACACTTCCAAGACTGTCCTGGTCGTTGAGTATGGCGTAATCGACACTGCAGCGACGATTCTTGAGCCCTCGAGCGCGACAAACTACCCGGCACGCATGCTGTACAACTTGACGGCGGTCACACAGCCTGGTCTCAACAATGCGGCAAACTCAACAGTATACGCTGCCGCCGTTGTCGGAGGTGGCTCCACCATTAATGGCATGATGTGGGTAATTTTTTAAATAAACTTTCATCGAAGTCGAGCTCACCTCATTGCAGGCTAGGTGAGGTGGTGTGCACACAAGCCGAACTTAGTCCTGACGCGAAGTAGACCGCGCCTCTCCGGACGACTACGATAACTGGGGCAAGCTTAACAACACTGGGTGGTCCTTCAGCGACCTTCTGCCTTACTTCAAAAAGGTCGGTCAGAAGTAGGGGATCTCCTAAGCTCGATGCTAACCTCTCAATGCAGGCAATGCAACTCACTCCCCCGAACGCGCAGCTTGCCGCAGACTTCAACATCACGTGAGCATACAGCTACTCTAGCTTATCGCGTACTCTAACCTCGCTCCAGGTACGACCTCTCTGCATACGGTACCAATAGTCCAATCAAGCTGTCGTACCCGACATATCAGGTTAGTTCGTCGTCGCAGTTTCTGCCTCCTGCTGACATGATTCTGTGCAGTACCCTGGAACGAGTGCGTCACTAGCTTTCACTAGTATCTCAGCTTTTTAAACCAGTTTGCAGAGATCCAGTACCAAGGCATGATTCAAGCTGGTGTTGCACCTCAGCGCGAAGGCGGGCTCGACGGTTACGGTCTCTTCTGGTTCCCCGGCGCGCTCGATCCAGTCAAGGTCCAACGCACGTACGCGGTCAACGAATACTACAGCCCGATCGCGTCTCGCAGCAACCTCTACCTTCTCACCAACTACCGCGTCA
>Ga0247815_10002971_pt1 | contig 12358 bp, 13 predicted proteins | sample UWRJL194509B1_FD_181014 | JGI IMG/M metagenome (GOLD analysis project Ga0247815, IMG submission 181014) | Plant litter microbial communities from Arlington Agricultural Research Station in Wisconsin, United States - UWRJ-L194-509B-1 | ecosystem: Environmental > Terrestrial > Plant litter >... | reverse complement strand
CGTGGCGATTCACAGCACGTGCAGGTCAGGAATGCCAGAGTGCGAGCACACGTGGATGCGGATAAGGGAGACGAGCTGGGCGGTCAGACCGGTCAGAGCCGGCATGTATCCGCCAGTTGACCTCTTGCGCTATGCAGCGCAGTAGCCTCGCTATGAGGCCGTTAACACTCACTTTCCTCGGCACATGCTCAGGCGGAGGTCCCACTCGACAGTGCAACTGCACCTCGACTGCACCCAATCTCGAACATAAGTCCTAGTGTAAGCAAATTGACCAATGGTCAAGACCTTTGCGTGCGTGTGTGTGGCGCGTTGCCCGTCGAGAAGTAGGGCCAGGGCCAGCTACTTAGCACGTGGATCGTAAGTTGTGCGTTCTCCCTAGGCTGCGGATCCCAAGGCTATCCGATATATGAAGGTCTGACTCCGAGGTAATCTAAGGGGTTGAATGTCTTCGTCGGTTCCTCGGGATGTAGCGCTGCGGTCTGCATACCTAGATAGAGGGCAGAGCGCTGTACCGTCCTCTATCCTCGCCGCACTTGCGCTCGCCACGAAAGCAACAAGCACCGAGTGTCACTAGCAGAGTACGTTTTATAGTCTAGATCTGTTTACCGTCACTCGCTGTTTGATCTATTACTTGAGGGATGATAGCACCGGTGAGTCGTGAGAGCAAGTGAGCGCAAGTTTGCGCTTGTGAGCGTCCAAGCACTGTTGCTTGTATAGAAGCCGCGGCCGTGGTCTTAGCGCCTTGCCCTTTTACGTTGATCTCCGCATCTTGCCTCCTGGTAAGATATACGCCCTATCCTCTGATCTACTCTTGGCTCAAACAAGCTACAGTTCTCCTGCTTCGTCGGCGTATCCACCGCGTATCCACCATGAGCACATCGCAAATGAACATCCGCGGCCTGCAGTTGGAGGCAGACGAATCTGTTCTCGAAATACTCAAAGAGAATCTGCGACAGGTTAAAGCCGCGTTCGAAGTGGAGAAGATAGCCTTCGAGGCGGCCCGAGTGCGCTTTGAAAGGGCTGCAGCCGCGCTCGCGTCTGCCCAAACCCGCTTCGATGGATATGCTTCCATCGCTTCTGAGCAGATGAAACACATATTCCGGATCCCGGAGCTGGAGACAGAAATCCTTTGCGGTATATTTGAGGCCGCTTGTCCGCCACACACCATTAACCCATGGTCGATGGGTCAGCCAACCACAGTCAGCTCGGTCAAGCAGCGTTCTATAACTCCATTTTGCCTCAGTGCCGTCTGCAGGCGATGGAGAACTGTTGCTACCACCTTGGGCTCTTTGTGGAACCTCATCGCAATCCCTTACGACAGTGACAATTCCGCGCAGACCTCCAGAATTATCGATTACATTAAGACAGTCTCCAAACGGTCAAAAATGGTCGATCTCGCCGTTATCATTGGATGGGACGAGGTCGAAGATATCGACGAGCGTAATGGTTGCGCACGAATCATGGCTACACTCGCACCCCTCCTTCAGGGCGTCGTCTCTTTCGAACTTCATGTTGGCTGCTGCGGCGACTGGATGAATCTGTTTCGGCGTTCAACACCTCGACTGGAGACCTTCTTTTGCATGGTCTCTCAACCAAGCGATGCCATGAACGATGTGCCACTCTCTCGCTATCTTCCAATCGCCCCAAAACTGGCGGCTCTGCGCCTGCAGCATGCCCCGTTAGTCCCACAATGACCTCTTCCATTCTTGAAGCGTTTGGCCCTGAACCTAGCACGTGTGCCCTCGGATATTATCACGACAGTTTTCTCCAATGCGCCAGCCTTGTTCAATGTCTACCTCACGTTCACCAGTGTGGATGTAGTCGATGCTCCTGTCACAACTCGCCAAGTCACTTTATCCGCTCTAAGGTTCCTGGAATTGTTGAGTGCAGCCGTACAGGTTTTATCCCAACCCAACATCACTTGGCAATTTCCGAGCCTAATTCACATGACCATCGACATCATGCAAATCGACACCGCTCATTGGATACTCGACACAGTACACGCTACACTCGTCGGATTAACCTTGTATGGTCCAGGGGTTATAGGGGAGCCCATCTCTTTTCCGGGCTTGGATCTTATGTTACGCATATCTATCTGCCCTGATGTAAACGTTCCAGATAATTCCACTGATCTGATCGCCCGCAATGGTCAGAAAGTTATGTAAATGTGCGATGACTACTAAAATCGTTAAGGTCGAAGCAAGAGTTCCGAGAGCTTTTCACTTCACTTTAGCTTGCAGTCATCAAAAAGCCTCAAGTATACTGTGTGGCGCAGCGACTTTCGTAGCTACAAAGTGGGTAGATAGGTCTATACTACTCGTTTGTGACTACTAAGTGGACGCTGGGTTTGGGGCAGACGACGACGAGAGTGGGTAGGGGTGGTCTCGCGATCGCCTTGGCGCAGGCCTCGGCTGATATTCCCGCCTCGTAGGGCCGTTCCGACGACGCAGGAGAACTCTTCGCTGATGTTAACGCTTCGTATCGCTTCGCTAATCGTTTCTTATCGCTAATAATCGAGTAATAAGATGCCTTGAGAACGCTTCAGAAGAAAAGGGGGAACCACGGCCTCCGCTGAGACGATGGGGGATCGTATTCCGAAGCGAAAAGGCTACCTAATTGACAAGTGGTTTATATACAAATGAATGAGGTCCGTGCGCAAGAGATGGGAGTTGCGATGAACTGTGCTTTACAAGTCTGTGGCAACGCAAATGTGGCGGAATGCTGCCGAGCCGCATGCTTTGTCTATCGACGCCGCTCCGTTGCCCGTAAGGTCGCGTGATTGTCTTGCTCTCGCATCGATGCTGTGCGTGACACGATATGTGCTGCGTGCGGTCGCTGGTGGCTGAAACGTCGAACTGTCGCCATCGTCCCGAACGGTGCCAGCAGGTCCGTTCCGCTGACGTAGTTGCTCTCGCGCCACTTGCGGGTCTTGCGATCAGTGTCGCTGCCGAGTCGTCACGTGACATGGTGGTGGCTCAGCAGGCGGTCGCACTCGCAGCGCGAGCTCCTCGGCACTAGCCGTATCGCGCATAATCGCAGTGTGTACCGATTTCAACCCACACAATACTGAACCGCTGTCAATTTCGTCCGATGACACGTTTACATCCAATTAGGCCGTTAACTACGTTAGCTGTGAAATGACTGGTTGGGGTCACCATATAGAAATGGCACTGGCGACCACAGTATTCCAGCAGAGACCACACAGCGGATCTTCCAACAACAAAGAATGAGGAAAGATGATGTAGCTTTTTACTGAGTGATTGGAAGGATATCCTCGTTAAAAGTGGTTAGACGACAGTTTTGCCACCTGAGCGCACTTGGAGTAAACACGGAGGGGACAGGTGAATGCGACCGCAATGTACAATATATTATTACCACACGTATTTCATGTCCACCATCGGGTTGGGTTTTAATTTATCAATCTCGTGCTGGTCCATCCTTGCCTCCCCCAGCGCAGAGAAATCGTAACAAATCGTATCGCGCAGCCTAAGCCGTTCCAGCCCTGGAAAATAACTCAGGGCCACGCGTTTGATGTTATTGAGTGCATGTCACTTGCTCGTATTTGTTCGATCAAGCTCGAGCTGCTGCAGCTCAAGTTCAGCGGCACGCTGTCCTTCGGACATTGTCCGCCAGGCTTCGTACGCGTCGTTGTTGCAGAAGTGCTGTTCCTCTGGAGATCGCACGCCAACATCGAGCCGGGCGAGAGAGCTGTGTACCTGCAGATCCTCGAGCTGTGAGAAACCTGATAGAGACGAGAGGACAGCCTGGAGAGCAGTTAGCCAGGAAGAGGCAAGCCATGCTGCTGTACCCTGAAGTCCTTGTCGCAGTCAGCGAGATTGAGTGTCTTGACGCAAGGCATAGCCTTCGTAATCACTAAAATGGCATCATTCGTTCGCCGATCACTGAAGCTGAGAAACGATGTCACTCTACCTGACCCGCAGTCGCCCGCTGCTCTGGGCATAGTAAGCGGGGGCACGTTGCTATAGATTTCCTTGTCTGCAGGGTGGCATAATGATGTGTGGTGCAGAGTCAGCTTGCGTATTGCAGGTGCGTTTGGCCACTCTGGTCTGTCGCCCGCATATCCGAGGTAGACAGTCAGGTCATGCGCTTGCGCACAAATGCCCGTCCAGAAAAGTGCCGTGTCTTCAATGCTCAGCAACCGAACCTTGGTGAGTTGTGTTGTGCCGAAGGCCTGTTGGATTGCCTCTTCGAATGGCGGACGCCATGCAGCAGCGCCAGAGCCAACGCCAAAGATCAACTCGCTGAGATTGTTCAAATTAAGCAGAAGATCACGAAGGGCCTCTGCCTGCAAATTAACGTTAGCCTGGCTGCCGCCTCCCATCTCGACCAGTGGCACGTATGTAGTGTTAGGCCTGGAGGCTACTACGTCAACAATTGGTCAAAGAGATTGAATCTACTGACTCTGGCGTGTCGCTTTTGCGCTGGCGGTAATATAGTGCAGAGTTGGTTCGAACAACGCCGTCAGCCTTGGGCAAATAAGGATCGTTCCTGATAGCGTGCCACGCACGGCCCTCTGGTGTAACCGGCAGTGGACGAACAAGTAGTGGTGTGACACGAAGAGTTCTACCCAGGCCATTGACCGTTAAACCTGCCATGTTGGCCAGCACGGTACACGCACCTTGTATATCGCCGAACTAACTTACACTGAAGCATCGCTTGTGCAGTCTCTATGAGAGTATCCCAGTCCCAGATGGCGAGTCGGCGCAATACGATCGGCGCAGTGGCCGAACGTATATAATGACATGTCTGCGACAAAGCTCTCACTGTCGGACGCGAGAAACGTTTCCTGTATCTGGAACCCTCATCGATCGCATCGCAGATGAGAATGAGAATTTCTTGGGGGAGGCCGCAGAAGGTCATGGTGGTGGAAGGAAGTCAAGACTCAAGCGAAACGACAAGTGAGCGCAGCCAATGTACGGTCAACTGAGGGACGGGCTTCTTTGCCCGAGAGTCCTGTAGCCCTGACCGTGGAAGAAGATGGTTTGAATTAAACGTGGTTGCACGAGGATTCGTCCTCGTATAACCCGCTTCTGACAGTTGAAGGGAGCTATGCCGAGAATATGCAGCTCCTCAGATGACGCGCAGAAAGCGTGGCTTAACCGAATAGCCAGTCTTGTAAAGAAATCGGAGGTGAAGCTCCCTCAGCAAGCCCCAGCCCCGCCACTGCGCGTCCGGGGGTTACACGGCAATCAGGTAAAGATATTCCGGTACAGAATATCTAAGCTGCCACCCAAGATTCTTCGGAAGATGGCCCCAGCTGAACCAGCCATACTCCACCGCCAGTCCAGCAACTGGATGGCTCGGTTGTGGCCCACGAAGGGCCAGCCAGGTGCCATCCGCGAGATGTATCGTGAGTAGCTCGCAATTTAATATTGGTAGTGCGAGCCACCGAGGAGCCATCGAGGATGGCTCGTCGATGGTCCGAGCGTGTTCCCTGACGAGCCATGTACGAGCCACCCAATATATGAATCGTCGATGCGCCGTTGCTGGTTCGGTAAACTCCATCTTCCGAAGAATCTTGGGTGGAGGCATCGATTCTTCGGACCGGAATATCTATGGTTTAATGCCGTGTTACCTCTTGGTTGCACATCATCCTACAAGACCGTCTGAACCAGCCTCAAACGCGACGTGCTGATTTCATTGAACTGGAGATCTCGAGGAGGATGTGTGTTTGCATCAGCCACACATAACTGTCTCGCTATTCATGCAAGCGAGCTGCGTCGTTCAGCTTGTGGCGGCACGGAGGTACGCTTTCTGGTTCCAGTATATATGTAACTGGGCTTTTGCGTAGTCTCTCGATGCCGGCTCTTGGTGCTCTTGCCGATCTCGAGGGTATGACTGTATGTCTCCAGCTAGGCGCAAATGAATTGGCCCACGGCCCGCGGCCCGGCTACAGGCGGGCTGACGCCAGCCTTGATCTTTTACGACTCTACTTCTCTCGTCTTGTTACACAGCAAGGCGGGCACTATATCCTCCCACCATTTCTCAAATACTGTCGGCATATACAGCCAAGTTTCCTCATTTGTGGATTCACCACGGATCCACCATGAGCACATTACAAATCGATACTCGGGGCCTACAGTCGAAGACAGACGACTCTGTTCTCGAGGCACTTAAACAGAATCTGTACCACCTCAAGGCAGCATTCGAGACGGAAAAGGTGGCGTTCGAAGTGGCACGAGCGCGTTTTGTACGAGCTGAGGAGGCGCTCGCATCCGCCCAAGCCCGCTTCGATGGGTTTGCTACCATTGTGTCTGAACAGCGGAGTAAGATACGCAGGGTCCCGGACCTAGAGACGGAGATCCTTTGCAGTATTTTTGAGGCAGCCTGTCCACCACACAGCATTGATCCATGGTCACTGAGCGAGACGACCCCACTTAACTCGGTGAAGCAGCGCTCAATGACTCCCTTCTGCCTCAGTGCCGTCTGCAAGCGATGGAGAACTGTTGCTACCACCTCGGGCTCTTTGTGGAACCTCATCACCATCCCTAACGACAGAGACGACACGGCGCGGGCCTCTAGAACTATCGACTATATCACGGCAGTCGCTCAACGGTCGAAAGCTTTCGATCTTGCGGTGATCGTCGGCTGGAAGACTGTCAAAGATTTTGACAAGGACGGTTGCACACGCACGATTGCTGCACTCGTGCCGCATCTTCAGCGCATCGCCTCATTCGAAATACATGTCGGGCTGTCCGGCTCCTGGATGAACTTACTCCGACGTCCGACGCCCCGGCTGAAGACCCTCTACTGCATGGTGTCTCAACCGAATGACGGCTGGGACGACGCGCCACTACCTCGCTACCTTCCGATTGCTCCCGAACTGGAGGTTATACGTCTGATTCATTGTCCATTGATTCCACAAGGTCCCCTTCCTTCTTTGCAGCGCCTGGCTGTCAAGTTGGCATCTGTGCCTTCGAAAGTCATCATACCTCTCTTTGTCAATGCACCGGTCTTGTCCAATGTGCACCTCACCATCGCCAGTGTGACTGCAGTCGATACTCCCGCTACTAGTCGCCAAATAGCTGTACCATCTCTGACAGCCCTGCATTTGTCAAGTTCGGCGGCGAGCGTTTTATTCCAACCAAACATCAGTTGGCAATTCCCGCGAGTCACATACATGACCCTTGACATCGTACAGATCGACACTGCTCATCAGGTGCTTGCTGCGGTACACGCGACACTCACAGGGATGACCTTGGACGGTCCGGGGTTCATAAGAGAAACGCTCACTGATGTTCTTCGACCTCTCGCAAAGCTGAAGACACTCTTACTTAGATCATGTAACGTTACGGACGGCTTTTGGCGCGCTCTTTGCCAGACAGACGAGATCATCTTGCCGGCCCTCGCTACCGTCACGTTGGACAGCGTTCACCTGGCTGAAGATGTGGAGGGAGATGCTGTCCGCGGTGACGGTCTTGTGCAGTTCGTGCGGGAACGTCGCCGTGGTGGCTCCACGGTGGTTGCTGGTGGCTCTCAGCTCAAAACAGTGCGTTCGGTTACGATCAAGCCACAAGGAACCTTGGATGCATGGCTCGTGGACGAGATCAACTACATCATGAACAATTCGACGTAGCTTCCCGAGTGGAAGCAATTTGTTTGTAGCCGTTCTTGCACACGTTACAACCCTCGTTCTCGCCATTTCATATCACATTGCCTCAGTCGCCCAAAATAGGTCGTTCCCTTGAAGCGCCGTAGTGCATGCCTGAACCACTGTACCTCTAAATCGACTTCGAATGCTGGCTGTTCCCCGTGTCATAGGTGCTTTGTCACTTGCCAGTCAGATTCCTCAATTTTGGAATTTCGGACAGTCGTTCCACCAGCTGCAAGCTGAGGCCCTGCGCCACATGCCCAGCATTCACATCGTGGTCAGAAATGCAAACCTTGGCTTGGGAGAGAAAATGACAGGTACTTGATATGACAATCGGAGATTTAAATAAATGGATTGTCTGCCTGCGAGGATGTCGATGGGTCAAACCCAGGTCAGGTAGTAATGAACCGGAAAATGCCGGTTGAAACTCATAGCAGCGGACACACGCCTTGAGCACGGTCAAAGGATTCACCTGTAGGAAGAGACATGACATCGGGACATTTAATTTCTTTCCAATCCAAGGTTGCGTCTGGAACGAGAGGGCCCAATGCCTCGAGCAATGATCTGATTTGTCAATCAGTCTGACAGGTCTAGACTGGTAACGAGCCATCGTTCTTCTACGATTGGACTTCATCCATTAAAAGACTGAAGAATCTGGGACTATCAATTCATACACAATAGAAATCTACAGTATGCTACGCAGCGATCCGATTTATAGTACAACAACAACTTGTGACGCACCCATAGGTTCATGCACCTACGACTATACCCGTGGCTCTCAACCAATTCCTGACCTGGCGCTCATCCCTCTCCTGTCGCGTCAATCCCAAGCCTGTCCAAAATCTCTGCTTCTGCGTCTCTACCGAACTGTTGAGCTGTTGAGGCGTGAACCTACGTCGAATGCGAATGTCAGCAATGGTCTCTGCAGACGACAGACAGCACGACGTACGGGATCTTGACCAGGTTCAACTGCAGTGAAGGTCCGCGTCTGCGTGAAGAAAGGTATCCGACAACCGACGATGCAGCCGCCCACGGCAGATCGTCGCTGCGGAGAAGTGTTGCCCAGATCCCAACCCGAGGCTGGACGCTGTGTCGCGGCACAAGACGGCGGATGTTCTCGTGAACGTGCAACATCTGCTGCACGCCACTCGCCAGATCGCCTCCGTCAACAGAACCTGACGCCGAGGGTGTGTAGACGACGTCCAGCTTCTTCACCGTAGGTCCGAGCTCTGCAACGCTCGCCAGTGCTGCCGCATCGACGGTCAACCTCTCGACGGCTTCCAAGGAGCGAATATCGCCCAGTTGGCCGGGTGTCCGATCCCATCCGCTGTAGTTGTTCCAAGCAGCACCGCGGCGGGTGCATACATCCACGAGGGTAAGTTTCCGCACGCGTGCCGCGAGTGGCGCGAGGAACGTCGCGATCGTCGTAGTCGTCGCTGAACGTGTCGTAAGGTTCTGAGGAAGGACCGTGACGACGTTCGCGTTTGGCGGTGTGATGGGCAGTTGTAACGGAATGCAGATTGTCGAGCGTCGCAGTGCAAATTCTGTGAGTGCCGGACATCCCTCGAGCGTGCTGCTGAGCCAAACCGCGTCCATTGTACATCCTTCAACCGCCAGCTTCCGAAGCGCCATGAGCCCAGAAGACGGTTCGTCCGCTTCGTCCTCACTATCGCTCTGCCCTCCAAACGTGTCGTCATGATGCACCGGCAGCGCCACATTCTGCACCGAAATCGTGCTCAATCTCGACGTCCAACCAAACGACGCGCGTCTCGCAAACAACCGTCTCGCCGCATCCACCGATCTCCTCCTGTCCGCGCGATACCTTCCCGACGCCGTAAACCCACCCGCATCCAAATCCGCCGGTGCCTCAAGCATATACTCCAAATGCGACGGTACAGACTTGCCGGCCACGCATACCGTCGTAAGTTGGGTCGACAATTCACCGTCGTCGTCTAACGAGTCGAGAGCTTCCATGACGACGTCTGGATGTTTCATTGTAGACGAGTACGTGAAGCGCGGGACCATAAGACCGAGTACGCGCAGGTTCGCGCATGCCCGCAAGACAGTCCGGAGTTGCATCGCGCGCGCCTGTGCCCGCTCGCGATCCCACTGCCAATCCCAATACCGCATCTCCGCTTCGTCCGGTAGTGGAAGCAACAATGGCAACTCGAGCGTATGTGTCCGCCGTCCGACAAGCTCGCGTCCTGTCGACCCGCCGCACGTTCGCGCGAATTTGGCGAGATCGTATGGGGAACGGAGGATGATGCGGGTGTAGAGTATGTCGTTTGCTGCGCGGGTCCAGGTTCGACATGTCAGTGCACATGCGCATAGATCGGCGTATCCGTGTCGACGCATCATCACTGGACGACGCGGGCCGTCCATCGGGTGGTGTGGGTTCGAAGAGGCCGGCGGAGTTGTCGAAGGGACGGGTATAACGTCCCTAGCGAACGTCGTCCATCCCTCGGGTTCACCGCGCGCAAGATGGCTGAACACCAGTCCGAGAACTTCTTCTGGGAGTTGTTCGAACAGGGAGGGCCGTTTCGAGATCTTGCGCCAGGTGCGTAGTGGATCTGCCACTCGACGCAGCCATGTGTGGCGCACGCGCCTCGGTAGACGACATGCCCAGACGTAACTATCGATGCAAGACGAGAGTGCCCAGGGAAAATACGTCCGCGTTACAGAGGTGTAGAGTGCATAGGTGTAGAATGCGAGACAGATATGGATGGCCAGTGGGAACGGAACGTTACAGCCTAGCGGCATGGCGACGTGCATGTGTAGCTGATCGCGTATCGTCGCTGGTCGTGTCGTATCTCCGAGACCAGCACTAGCAAGATCGCCGGCGTCCCAGACCAGCGGCTATAAGGGCTGCTGTGGCGGGGTGTGGGGAAAATAGGACAAGAGAGAAAGGAAGCGGCGCGCGCATCCCGAGTAGGACGCAGGTTTAGAAGAAGCCCTCGTCGGGTGCGCCCCTCATCGGTACGCCGCGTCACAGCATACCAACTCATTTGACAGACAGACCGAGTGGCGAGGAGTGTAGAGAGGTGTACGGACGGCATCTTGCCGCTCAACGCACGCCAAATTCAGACAAGACTGCGACGAACCGCGTGTCGTTCGGCCGACCCTGCATGGCTCCAGCAGCAGCGGTGTGGCAAGGTCCAGAGCCCAGAGCAGGGAGAAGATATCGAGACGAGGAGTCGATGAGAGCAGGAGGCCAAGATGCTTCCCCGTCAACGGCACAATCCAGAATCGGAAAGAAAGATCGTCATGAGCAAAAGTTCGTAAGAATCGCATTGCGCTCGGGTCTGTGGAGCCGGGGGAAGTACACATTGTACAGCACGGACAGGGCACAGGACGAGAGACAGAGTTCGTTCGGACGTTGGGGATGGGGAGTGGCAGAGTCGTGAGGGCGGGAGCGGTATCAAAGCGTCGTGGTGGGGATATCTATGTACGCGAGCGAGAGGGGGGTCGTGACGGGATGGCCAGCTTTAGCTGACGCAGGGCATAGGCGTGAATACTAATACCAGGGGGGACTCGGATGGGATGGGGATCAAAAGGAAACTATGAGGTCGGCAGACTAGACGCAGTTCAGCAGGCAGACTTGGGGACCGCGGCAAAAAAAGATGCGCGGAAGTATGGACAGGGAAACGGGCAATGCAAGAGGTGGGGGTGGTGTGCTATGAACAGAGTGTCGATGAGGGTACGAGAAAGCATGTGACCATGAGGAGAGCGGTCTTGAGGAACACAACACAACAAGCAGACATTCAGGCAGACAGACAGAGAACCGATGGTAAGGCTACGCCCAGGCACCGGCATTAGTGGCATCGAGTAGAGGCAATATGTGGGTTGTGTCGTCGAAAGACGAGTCGAACAGCGACGGAGAATAACCTTCCAGCATGGCTGGCGAGTATTCCATCGCCATGGGCGAGTCAGTGAAAAACACTGGCGACTTGTGAGACAACGCCGGAGACGACGTATATGCCGACGAAGCGGCAGGCGAATGCGCAAAGACGGGAGACGGCATAGAGAAGGAGGCTGGGGAATCGGCGTATACGAGCTCCGGCATGGAACCAGGACTGGGCCATTCGGCTGCGAACGTCGGGTAGCCAAGGGGAGATGGCATGGATACAGGCATAGAGAGATGATGTGAGGTCAGGCGGAGTGGGATCGGCGAAGGCACCCATTGGCCGAATGCGGGGCCATGAGCACGGGCAACTACTGCTGGCACGCGAGGCTTGACTACTGCAGCAGACTGGAAGACGGCTGCGGGGCTGGGAGGTTGCGACGGCTCCACTGGAGGTGGGGGCGGCTGTGTGCGTTGTTCTGTGGAGTTCTTCTTGGACACCTCCGCGGACTTGGAGACCGCACCCTTCTTCTTCCGCTTGGAGACCGGCTCGGCGCCATTTGCCTGTTTCCGCGATGCCGGATGGGTGGCGTATTATCGGTGCCGCGGTTACAGATTGCAAGTACCGCATCAGGAAACCGTCAGGGAAAGGAAAATGAAAAGGCAAACAAATCAGTCTTCCTGCCACGAAAATCTTTCGTGCACGCACCGAGTCCCAGTCTGTGACCGCACGGATGAGTGCTGCTCCTCTTGCACCTCCAATCCAAGCGTTGACGAGGAATGTGGACCTAGGCGAAAGAGTGGCGCCTTCGGTAGCTCGCTTGGACCCAAGTCAGTAAAAATTCGACGCGCGGTGGCAAATTTCTGAACTGACCTTTGCGCGTCGCGCCGCGGTGACTCCTTCG
>Ga0247815_10002970_pt1 | contig 12360 bp, 10 predicted proteins | sample UWRJL194509B1_FD_181014 | JGI IMG/M metagenome (GOLD analysis project Ga0247815, IMG submission 181014) | Plant litter microbial communities from Arlington Agricultural Research Station in Wisconsin, United States - UWRJ-L194-509B-1 | ecosystem: Environmental > Terrestrial > Plant litter >... | reverse complement strand
CCGCCGCCCTGGCTGCCGCCCAGCACGGCGACGCGGGAGGAATCGATGGCGTCGAGCGCGCGCGCAGCCTCGACGGCTCGCACGGCATCCGTGAACAGGCGTCGATAGTAGTAGGTGTCACGGCTCTCGATGCCGCGGGTGAGGAAGCCACCGGCCTGCGAGCCCGAGCCGTGCGGGTCGGGGGTGTCGCCGACGCTGATGCCGCCACCCTGCCCGCGGCTGTCCATCTGGAAGTGCGCGAATCCCGCGGAGGCCCATAGCAGGTGATCGATCGGGCGGCCCCGCCCACCCGAGTACCCGGCGTACTCCACCACGGCGGGCAACGGCGCGCTCGCGCCGGCGGGGAGTCGTAGCCACGCCTTGATCGGCTCGCCGCCGTACCCGGCGAAGGTGATGTCGAAGACGTCTACCGTGGTGAGGCCTGTGTCGACCTGCTCGACCCGGACATCCAGATCGAAGGTGCGCGCCTCGGTCAGAGTGGTCGACCAGAACTCGTCGAAATCCGCCGGATCGAGCTGCGAGGAGCGGTAGCTGCGGAGCTCGGGCTCCGAAAGGTCGGCATACATTCCACCAGAGTATCCGTGCCGCACTGTGCTGTCGCCGCTCAGGTCGTGCTGCCGACCTTCAGCGCGGCCACACCGGGCGAAACTGCACGCTGATGCGCGGCCCGACCGCCTTCTTCGTCTTCAAGATCGCGTGCTCGTGGGTGCGCTGGCAACTGCCGCCCATCACGATGAGGTCGCCGTGGCCGAGTGCAAAGCGGCGAACCTCACCGCCGCCGTCTTTCGGCCGCAGCGACAACACGCGTGCCTCACCGACCGAGAGGATGCCGACCATCGTGTCGCGGTCGATCGCCCGACCCACGCGGTCACCGTGCCAGGCGACGCTGTCGTTACCCGTGCGGTAGAAGCACAGCCCCGCCGTCTGGAAGCGCTGGTCGGGGGTGATGCCGGGCAGCCCGGAGTAGTAGGCGTTGAGATCGCGCATCGCATCGTCGAGAACCGCGTCAGGCAGGTCGTCGTCCGCGCCGAACCACGACACCAGACGGGGCACATCGACGACACGGTCGTACATCTCCCGCCGATCGGCCCGCCAGGGCACGCTCTCGACCAGACGCTCGAACACCGCGTCGGAGCCGAGCAACCAGCCCGGGCGCAGATCGACCCAGGCGCCGTCGGTGAGCTCGATGCGGTGCACGGCCCCGTGCAGCGGCGCAAGACGAGCTGCGTCGAGGGCTAGATCATCGAGGAGGGAAGGTTGGAAGACGATCGACATGCTGCGACGATAATCGAAAGTATGTTCGAACGCCATTCCTCACCGAGGTCGGGGCATGATCAGTCCTGCGGGCCGCCCGCGACGTACAGCACCTGACCGGAGACGAAGCCCGCCTGCTCGGAACAGAAGAAGGACGCGGCGGCGGCCACGTCATCCGGCTGCCCGACCCGACCGACCGGGATCTGGGCGGCCGCCCCATCGAGAAACTCCTCGAAGGTGACGCCGAGGCGGTTCGCGGTCTCGCGCAGCATGTCGGTGGCGATGAAGCCCGGCGCGATGGCGTTCGCGGTGATGTTGAAGCGCCCCAACTCGATCGCGAGGGTCTTGGTGAAACCCTGGATGCCGGCCTTGGCCGCCGAGTAGTTGGCCTGTCCGCGGTTGCCGAGCGCCGAGGTGCTCGACAGGTTCACGATGCGGCCCCATTTCGCGGCGACCTGGTGCTTCTGCACCTCGCGGCTCATCAGAAATGCACCGCGCAGGTGCACGGACATCACCGCATCCCAGTCGTCTTCGCTCAGCTTGAACAGCAGATTGTCGCGCAGGATGCCCGCGTTGTTGACGAGTACGGTGGGCGCACCGAGGGTGCTGACGGTTCGCTCGACGGCCCGCTGCACGTCGCCCGCATCCGCGACATCCGCGCCGATGGCGATCGCGCTGCCGCCCGCGGCCAGAATGGCGCTCACCGTGCCCTCGGTCGCCGATGCATCGAGATCGACGGCGGCGACAGCCATGCCGTCCGCCGCGAGACGGATGGCGATGGCGGCACCGATGCCGCGAGCGGCTCCGGTGACGACGGCTGCTCGCCGATCGTGGGGTGCAGGCGTGGACATCGTCGTCCTTTCACTGGAAGCAGACCAGCGTCGATGAGATCAGGCGGCGATTCCGCGCGCTTCGAGCGAGTTCTCGACGATCTTCAGCCCCTGGAGGCCCGGCATGCGGGAGATGTGCTCGTCGATCTTGCGCACCTCTTTGCGTCCCTCGGGGCCGCCCATGAGGTGATTCATGACGTGGTACACCTCCGGCTCGTCCATCACGCCGGAACCCACGGGGCCCCAGAACTTGGAGAGCGCGAAGCGTGCGAACACCCGCGCCTTCTTGCTGCGGGCGAGGCGTTCGCGGGCCTGCGAGGCGTAGAAGGCCACGTGCCGCGCCTCCTGCTTGGCGATGCGGCGCAGCAGTTCGGCGAGAACCGGGTGCTGCTCCATGTCGGCCAGGCGGTTGTACGCGGCGATGGCGGACCACTCGTTCGCCGCACCCCAGATCATGTGCACGGCAGTGAAATCGGTACCGACGATGTTGCCGAGCAGCGACTGCTTGATCGGGTCGAGGCGGTCCTTCCAGCCGATCTTGAGGCGGGTGGACTTCAGCTCGTCGAAGTCGACGGTGATGCCGTGGGCGCCGAGAACGGCGGCGAGAGCCTCGCCGTGCCAGAACTCTTCGCGGTTCCACATCGTCATGAAGGCCGAGACATCGGGGTCTTTGTGCGACGGGGTGACCAGCATGTCGCGCAGGTAGCACACCGTGTGGTACTCGATGTCACACATGTAGCGCAGGCTGCGGAGGGTGCCCTCGGGCAGCGGGTTCGTGACGAAGTCGTCGAAGTCGAGGTCTTGCCAGTTCACTCCGACAGACGTGCTCGTGTACCGATCGATATCAAATGCCATGGGTAGTGGTGGATCGAGCGGATGCGGCATCCGCGGTCGAACCATCTCCTTTCGAGATCGTCGGTAGTTCGGAGGCGATGGGGGCAGCCGACTGGTGTGCGGCGGCGCCGCGTTTCCAGTCGAGGATATTCCAGCGCTTCTCCCGGGCGTGACGGTACAGCGGCAGGTCGGGATTGACCGCCGTGGGATTGCCGAGCAACTGCAGCCAGACCAGGTCGGCATGGCTGTCGCCGTAGCCGTATGACTTGGTCAGGTCGTAGCCGTTCGTCTCCGCGTAGTTGCGCAGCCAGGCCGCACGGGCCTCGTCGACGAGCGGCGGATCGGCGAGGTACCCGGTGAGCACGCCGTCACGCTCGTGCATGCTGCCGGCGACGACCTCGTCGAAAAAGGGGAGGAAGGGCTGCACGGTGAGGTCGATGCTGCCGGTGACCAGGATGGTGCGGTGCCCGGCGGCGCGGTGCTCCGCGACCCGCTGCAGGGCCTCGGGCAGTGCGCGGCGCATCATGGCACGACCGAAGCCTCCGCGCACCTGGCGTTCGATCTCGCTCACCTTGAAGCCCTCGTAGCGGCGCATGAAGGTGCGGATGAAGTCTCCGCGGTCGCGGCGCTCCGCCTTGACGTACTTCGGTAGCGAGAAGGCGAGGTTGCCCAGGTCGTGGGCGACGCGGGTGCGCGGAACGCTACCGGACCAGAGCTGGAGGTACTGCTTGACCAGGTTGGATTCGAGCACGGTGCCTTCGAGGTCGAAGACGGCCACGACATCCGTTCGAGCCGGGAGCAGCGGGGTCGACCGCGGCTTGGCAGCGGGGCGGTTGGCGAAGGCTCGCGTGAGCGTCGTCACGGCCGGGAAGTGCACCTTCTGGAAGTAGTCCTCCCAGTCGATCTTGTCGAGATCGATGCCGCGGTCGTCGCGGAGCTCGGCCGGGAGGCTGAGGTGCAGGGCCTTCGTGTTGGTGTCGTCGAAGATGATCTCGGTCTGCACGTAGGCGCGGTACAGGTTGGTGTAGCCGCGGAGTACCTCGAGCTGGTGCTGACCGTGCTTGATGCCGTCGAGCCACTTGCGAGTGCGCGGCGTGGTCGGCAGCTGCGAGACGAACTTCTCCGCCCGCTCGGCCTGTTTCTCGCGCTTGACCAGTGCCTTCTCGACGCGCTGGCCGCCGGGGAAGCGCCAGAGCGGAACGCGGATGTCTCCGTGCTCGTCGGGCAGCGGATTGGCCGTGAAGTAGGCATTGACGTTCTCGTGCATGCGGTGGAACGGCAGCGGATTGCTCTTGCCGGAACTCACGTGGTAGTACTTCGGGTCTTCGGGATCGGCTTTCGTGGCCGCCACGGCGATGATGGCGTTGACGACGTAGTCGACGGGGATGACGTCGAGGATGCTGTCAGGCAGGCCCGGGAAGTCGGGCAGCTGACCGCGGCCGTAGGCGAGGATGAGCGGGTCAGCCACCTTGAAGCCGTCGATCCACCCGGGGAACGGATGCTGCAGAGCGCTCTCGATGATCGAGGGCCGCACCACCGAGAGGCGGTGGCCCGCTTGGGCCCAGCGTTCCTCCGCCACACGCTCGGCGAAAGCCTTGGTGAGCGTGTAGACGTCGGTCCAGCCGAGGCTCTCGGCACGGGTGCGGCCGTAGTCGACGAGACGCTCGCGCACCCACTCGGAGCGGGCGAGCTCGGCGAACTGGGAGACCGCCTGCGGGCCGGTCTTTCCGTGGCGGGCTCGGGCTTCCGACAGGAAACCACGAAGCGCTTCCGGCTGGCGGGACTCGAACTCGACGCGCGCGCGGGCGGTCTTGGCTGCCTCGTACTCCGCAGCCCAGTCGACGCTGTGCTGCAACGACGCCTCGGGCGCGATTCCCTTGCGGATTCCCTGCACGTAGGCGGTCGACACGTGCACGACGTGCGGGTCGCTGCCGCTCGCGAGCAGGGCACCGTAGACGCCGTTCGCGCCGCCGACGTTGGTGTCGAACGCCTCATCGATCGGCGGGTCGAACGAGACGGTGGAGGCGCTGTGGATGACGACGTCGATGTCGCCCGGGAGGGTGCCGACCTTGCTCAGACTGCCCTCGATGACGCTGACCCGGCGAGCGACCTCTGCCTTGGCGGTCTCGTCGCCGACGCGCTCGATCCAGGATTTGAACACAGGCTTGCGCATCAGGTTCTGCAGGCGGCCTTCGCCGGTCTGGCTCCCTTTGCCGCGCACCAGCAGAGAGATACGGGTGTCGGGATAGTCGGAGAGCAGCCGCTCGAGGATCGCCTGGCCGACGAACCCGGTGCCGCCGGTGAGGAAGATGTGCTCGTTCGTCAGTCCGATGCCCTCGGGTTTTACGGGGGCAGTCGCGGCGGCGGGTGCGGCGGTCTTGCGGGCAGCGGTGCGGCGCGGCGTCGCGGCGGTGGAGCTCTTCGCCGTTGCAGGCTTGCGCGCCGCCGGCTTGCGCGCCGGCGCTTTGCGAGCGGGCGGTGTCGCCGCGGCGCTGTCGTCGGCCGGGGTGTTCTCGGTCGAACTCATGCGCGCGACGCCTTTCGGATCAGGGAGAGCCCGGACTGGCCGGGAAGGGTGTCGATGCGGGCGTCGAGCGCCGTCACGGTGGCAGGGGAGGAGGCGATCAGGCGCTCGAAGAAGAACGCGGTCTCGGGCTTCGGCTGTGCAAGGCGCCCGATCGGCCAGGGGGTGCTGCGCAACCGTCGGCGCGTGATCGAGCGCGCGCGACGGGAGAACAGGAGGCGATAGCGAGCCTGCGCTTCGAAGAACAGCAGCTGACGTTCCTTGACGCCCAGGAGTCGCTCGATCGTGCGCTGCAGCTCCGGATGCGGCTCGAGCTCGGCGATCCGCGCGTACGCGGCCTGCATCAACCACTCGTCGACGGTGCCGACTGACATGTGCACGGCCGTCATCGGTACCCCGATGATGTTGCCGACGATGGACTCACGAATGGTGTGCTCGCCGTGGGTGCTGATCTGCGCCTGGGCCAGCGCGAGGGTCTCGTCGTTCGCCTCGATGACGGCATCGAGCGCGTCTGCGATCCAGAACTTCTCGAACGCCCAGGTGGTGAGGAACGCCGTCACCCGGGCGTCCTTGTGTGTCGCCGTCACGAGCAGGCCGCGGAGATGACTCATCGTGGCGCGTTCGATGTCGCGGAGGTACACCAGGGTGCGAAGTGTCTCGCTGCTGAGCGGGGCATCCACATAGGCGGCGAGGTCGAGCTCGTCGCGATGGTTGCCTGCAGCCGTGCGAGCAAAGTGACGCACGTCGAAATCGGCTGCGGGGAGGCCCATGTCGATCACGGAAGCCTCATCGTTATCCGGCATTCCGCCAACCTCCAATAAGAGCGAGTCCCGCCGATGCGTAACCCCTCGTCGGGTTCCTCATCGAGCAGGCGAGCTGCGACGAGTCTACAGAACTAACGCTACGGGACCCGTAGCGTAATGTAAGCGTCATGGCAACGGCTCTCATCACGGGCGGCACATCGGGCATCGGCGCCCAGTTCGCCCGTTCTTTGGCCGCTCGCGGCTTCGATCTCGTGCTCGTGGCGCGGGATAAGGCACGCCTTGACGCGATGGCCGCCGAACTACATGCCGCTTCGGGCATACAGGTGGACGTTCTCTCCGCCGACCTGTCGAAGCGCGCCGACGTCGATCGGGTCGCTGCGCGGCTGGAAGACACCGACCGTCCCATCGAATACCTGGTCAACAATGCAGGATTCGGCGTCCACACCAAGCTGCTCGATCCCGACACCTCGGCGCACGAGCGTGGCTTCGACGTCATGTGCCTGGCGGTGCTGATCCTCGGCGGCGCGGCAGGGCGGGCGATGCGGGCTCGCGGGCACGGCACCATCCTGAACGTGTCCAGCACCGCCGGCTTCATCACGATGGGATCGTATTCGGCGATCAAGGCCTGGGTCACGTCGTACACCGAGGGGCTGGCCGTCGAGCTGCGCGGAACACGGGTGCACGTCACGGCACTCTGCCCGGGCTGGGTGCGCACCGAATTCCATGAGCGGGCGGGCATCCGCACCGGCTCGATCCCGGCACCGCTGTGGATCGACGCGAAGCCCCTGGTCGAGACGGCTCTGCGCGATGCCAACCGGGGCAGGGTGATCTCCATACCCACCGTTCGGTTCCAGGTGCTCATGTGGTTTGCCCGGCACGCTCCCAAATCGGCGATCCGCCGCATCTCCGGTGCCATTTCGTCGAGCCGCAGCAATTCTGCGGCGGCGACCCATCCGGTTTCCCCTCCCGGTCCGAACTCCACAGGTCCGATCAACACTGTGGGCATGACCGGCGAGGGGCACTGACGATGGCGGACAGGTTCACCTCGTCGACGATGGCCGGCATGCGCTGGGTCGCTCAGCGCGGCATCCTGCGTCCCGTGGTCTGGCGGCTCACCAAGGTGACCGTGCACGGGCTGGACAACATCAGCGAGCTGGAGGCGCCGTTCGTCGCGGTCGCCAATCACTCCAGCCACCTGGATGCGCCGCTCGTGATCGGCGCGCTGCCCACCAAGATCTCGCGCTATCTGGCCGCCGGTGCCGCCGCCGACTACTTTTTCGACGTGCGGTGGCGAAAGTGGCTCACCGCCCTGTTCTTCAACGCCTTCCCGGTCGAGCGCGGAGCGTCCCGCACCAGGGTCGGCGTGTCCAAGGCTCTGCTCGAGCGCGGGGTGCCGCTGCTCATCTTCCCCGAGGGAAGTCGCTCGAAGACGGGCGAGATGGGCCGATTCAAGCCGGGCGCAGCATCCCTCTCCACTGCCGCAGGCGTGCCGATCCTGCCGATCGCGTTGATCGGGGCGAGCACGGCGATGCCGCGGGGCCGAAACTGGCCGGTGCGCGGCCGCCTCCCGGTGTGCGTCGCCTTCGGAGCGCCCATGCGTCAGGCGAGCGACGAGACCACAGAAGAGTATTCGAACCGGGTCGCGCAGACCATCAGGCACCTGCGCGAGACGATTCAACCGACAGGAGTGCCCGTGCACGCAGAGGAAGGAACACGATGACCGACGATAAGGCCAGCAACGTCAAGCCAACAGACGTCAAACACATGAAATGGTGGGGATGGGGCGTCGAGGGCGTCGGCTTCCACCACGAAGACAAGCCCGATTTCGCGCCCTTCGTGCTCAAAGCGGTCGACGTGGACCTCTGGACGGCGACCAAGGCCGAACCGCTGCCGTTCGACAAGCTCGACGTTCCCGACTCCAATGTGTCGCCCGAGTTCTTCGCGGCGCTCACCGCGGCCGTCGGCGACGACAACGTCACCAGCGACGCCATGGACCGGGTCGTGCACACCTTCGGCAAGAGCCTCCGCGATCTGGTGCGCGTGCGCAGCGGCAAGATCGAGCGGACCCCGGATGTCGTGGTCTACCCCGCCGATGAGGCCCAGGTTCAGACCGTGGTCGATGCAGCAGTCGCTGCGGGAGCCGTCATCATCCCGTTCGGTGGCGGCAGCAACATCGCCGGCAGCCTCGAGCCGATCGTCGGCGAGACTCGCACCGTGGTCTCGCTCGACCTCGGTCGACTGAACCGCGTGCTCGATGTGGATGCCGACTCGGGTCTCGCGCGCATCCAGGCGGGAGCCCTCGGCCCCGATCTCGAAGCGCAGCTCACCGAGCGCGGCTGGACCCTCGGTCACTTCCCCGACAGCTTCACCCACTCCACCCTCGGCGGCTGGGTCGCCACCCGCTCCTCCGGTATGCAGTCGGACAAGTACGGCGACATCGCCGACATCGCGCGCGGTCTGCGGGTCGTGCGTCCGGGCGGAACGCTCGTCATCCGTGCCATCCCGAGTGCGTCGACCGGCCCGAGCGTTCGCGAGATGATCGTCGGCAGTGAAGGACGTCTCGGCGTGATCACCGAGGTGACGGTGCAGGTGCACCGCATCCCCGAGAAGCGCGACATCTACGCCTACTTCTTCCCGAACTGGGCGACTGGCCTCAAGGCGATGCAGGAGATCTCGGAGAGCGATGCCGCGCCGTCGATCACCCGAGTCTCCGACGCCCGCGAGACCGGCTTCTCGCTGGCGACGAGCAAGGCGAGCAAGGGCATGTCGAAGTTCCTCTCCGGCACCGTGCTCCCGACGCTGATGAAGCGCAAGGGCTGGAAGCTCGACGACATCTGCATCTCCTTCATCGGCTACGAGGGCGGCGAGGCGCACGCCAAACGTCAGAAGGCTCTCGTCGACGCCATCGTGAAGAAGCACAACGGTATGGGCGTCGGCAAGGGCCCCGGCGTGCTGTACGACCAGAAGAAGTTCGACACCCCGTATCTACGCGACTTCCTGCTCGACATGGGAGCGGCGGGGGATGTCTCCGAGACCGCAGCACCGTGGTCGAAGCTCGCCGCCGTGCACGATGGTGCCTACGCCGCAGCCCAGGGTGCATTCGACAAGCTGGGCAAGGTGGGCTGGATCATGAGCCACCTGTCGCACTCGTACCACTCCGGTGCGTGCCTCTACTTCACCTTCGCCTTCAAGTTCGGTGACGGCGACCCGATCGCCGAGTACGACGTGGTGAAGAGTGCCATCCAGCAGTCGTTCATCGACAACGGCGGAACGATCTCGCACCACCACGGTGTCGGTCTCGAGCACTCGCCGTGGCTGGAGGAGGACATCTCCACTCAGGGTGTCGACCTGGTGAAGGGGCTCTTCGCGAGCGCCGACCCGGACGGTACCTTCAACCCGGGCAAGATCGTCGGCGGCCAGCTGATCGGCGGCCGGGTGGCCGCGATGATCGACGACGACGTGATCCAGGCAGAAGAGGTTCAGGCCTAGAGCCTCGCGAACCCTGCCGGATGGCGGGTGTGGGAACTCCCTCACCCGCGCTTCGGCAGGGTTCGTCGCGTTCGCTAGGCGACGTGGACGGTCACCGCGCCGGGGTCGAGCCCGAATTCCGCCCAGACCGCGGTGCCGATCAGGTCGCCGTCGGCCTGGAACTCCGCCGGGTCGTGCAGCTGCACGGTGACGGTGCGCGCCGTCGTGTAGGTGAACGCGCCGTGCGGCTCGGTGCGCGGCTCCGGCGGCACCGGCTTGCGCGGACCCTGGTACGGCGTAAGCCAACCGAGAAAGCGTGCCCTGTCGCGACCCCAGAGCGATCGCACCGCGAGCACATCGAGCAGGCCGTCGTCGATCTCGGCGGTCGGCAGCAGGCGGAGGCCGGCGGTGACCGTGCCGCAATTGCCGACCACGAGCGAATGCAGCCGCGAGGAGATCGCCGGTCCGCCATCGAGGTCATACGTGATCGACGCCCGCGAACGGCGATTGGCGGAGCGCAGGATCGGATTGACGTAGGCGAGCCAGCCGAATCGTTTCTTCGCCAGCGGATCGGTGCCGGAGACCATATCCGCGTCGAGACCGAATCCGGCCATGACGAAGAAGGGACGTACTCCCGAGGTGCCGTCGGCGAGCCGGTAGCTGAGCATGCCGACATCCATCGTCCTGTCTGCGCCCGAGAAGGCGATTCGGGTCGCCGCCCCGAGATTGTTCAGCGGGAGGCGCAGATTGCGCGCCAACAGATTCGCCGTACCGCAGGGCAGGATGCCGAGCGGCACGCCTGCCTGACGGAGGGCGGATGCCGTCTCGCTCACGGTTCCGTCGCCGCCGGCCGCGATCACGAGCTCGACGCCGGCAGCCAACGCGTCATCGACGAGCTCGGATGTCGGCCGCTCGAGCGACGTCGCGAACCAGAGCGATTCGCCCCAGCCGGTCTTGGCCTCCCAGGTCGCGACCGTGCGACGCAGGCGGGCGAGGTCGACGCGGATGGGGTTGTAGACGATGGCGGCGCGCCTCACAGGGCCGCGCTCACGACCAGATGATTCACTGTTCGGGCGCCAGGGCCGGCCAGAGGAACTCGAGCACGCTGTCGGCCCAGCCATCGGCAGAGCTGCTGCCGCGAATGGATTCCGCGATGAACGTGCCGAGCAGCAGGCTCATCACCAGTTCGATGTCGAGGCCCGCACGCAGCTCACCGGCCGCGCTGCGCTCCCGCAGATTGTCGCGCAGCGGCTTGGTGTTGGCTCGGATGCGCTCGTGCAGAAGGGCAGCGAACTCCGGATCTTCGTTGAGCATGATGGCGGCGACCGCGCCGCGCCCGACGATGTGCTCGATCATCTCCCGCGCGTGGACGAGGAACCAGCGGAAGGTGTCGTAGGCCGACAGCGAGGAGGGGACGGCGATGCGGATGGATGCGGCATCCACCACCGCCCGGAGGAGCGCTTCACGGTTGCGATGGCGTCGGTAGATCGTGGTCTTCGCGACGCCGGAGGTCGCCGCGACGGCCTCGATGCTGACGGCCAGCGGGCCGCCGTTGCGGAGCAGCTCGAGCGCGGCGTTGGTGATGCGGGCGTCAACGTCGTGATGCGCGTCGTCGGCTGGCACGAGCTGAGCGAGAGTGCTGTCGGTCACGGCTGCGCTCTCCTCTCGAGTCGGATCACTCCATGGTACCGGTCGACTCGAGCGCGCTTCAGGCGAACGCGTCGACCCCGGTGAGCTGAGCGGAGACGGCCCAGAGCCGGGCGGCGGCATCGCGATCGATCGCATGGGCGTTCACGCCGGCAAGCCGGGCGGTGGGGGAGTCCGGAACGGTCGGTGAGGCTATGTCCACGTCTTCGAGGTAGACGCCGCCCATTCCGTCGAGCTGCGGCGAGGTGGCCGCCCACACGGTGGTCGCGGCTCCCTGCTCCGGAGTCTTGAAGCGCGAGTCCGGCACGCCGTTCTCATCGATCCAGCCCAGCGCGCGCTGCTCCTCGACCGGAAGGTGGCGCTGCAGCGGAGTGAGGATGCCGCCCGGGTGTACCGCGAACGCGCGCACGCCCTGATCGCGACCGAGCGCATCGAGCTCAACGGCGAACAGACTGTCGGCGGACTTCGCCTGGCCGTAGGCCTGCCACTTGTCGTAGCCCTGCTCGAAGTTCAGGTCGTCGAAGCGCACCGGCGAGAGCTTGTGACCGCTCGAGGAGAGCACGACGACGCGCGAGGGAGCTCCTGCGAGCAGCGCCGGCCAGAGCAGGTTGGTCAGCACGTAGTGACCGAGGTGGTTGGTGGCGAACTGCGCCTCCCAGCCCGGGCCGACGCGGGTGAGCGGCGCTGCCATGATCGCGGCGTTGTTGATCAGCAGGTTCAGCGGGCGTCCGGAATCCAGGAAGCGCGCGGCGAAGCCGTGCACGCTCTCGAGGTCGGCCAGGTCGAGGGTGTCGACCTCGACATCCGTCAGTCCCGCGTCGTCGAGCGCTGCGCGGGCGACCTCGGGGCGACGAGCGGGAACAAGCACGCTCCCGCCGGCGCTCGCCAGCGCTGTCACGACCTCGATTCCGAGGCCGGAATAGCCGCCGGTGACGATGGCCTGCTTTCCGGAGAGGTCGAGGCCGGCGATCACCTCCATGGCGGTACTGCGGGCGCCGAAGCCCGAACCGATCGGATGCTGCGGGGTCTCGGTCATCGG
>Ga0247815_10002969_pt1 | contig 12360 bp, 15 predicted proteins | sample UWRJL194509B1_FD_181014 | JGI IMG/M metagenome (GOLD analysis project Ga0247815, IMG submission 181014) | Plant litter microbial communities from Arlington Agricultural Research Station in Wisconsin, United States - UWRJ-L194-509B-1 | ecosystem: Environmental > Terrestrial > Plant litter >... | reverse complement strand
ATGTCGCCCTGTTTTGTCCTCGTTTTGAACGTCTCAGCGCCTGCGCCGAGCGAGTCGATCAGCACCGCCAAACGTGCTGTCGTAAGATTAGGTTCCTAACATCCAAAACAACGCGTTAGCAAGTCGGTTTAGTGTGCTGGAAGATGTGTCGCGCACCTTGCGCAACTGCTCGAGGTCGTCCTTGAACGCATCTGCGACGGAGCCCATCCAGAACTTGCGAAACCGTTCGCGTAAGGCAGTTTCGCGCTCGATCCGTTTGTCTTCGGATAGGTCGGTGGGCATGAATGGGGGAAGGTCGCCGTGAATTGGCGACGGGCTCCTCGAGGACTGGTGTTTTGCAGCAGTTACTGATCTTTGTGCATACTCGGCGTCTTCATCTGATGACGAGGTATCATCTGAAGAGTCTGACGACGAGTCTGAGGAATCCTCAGCTGGCGGTGGAGCAGTTGTGGAAGTTTTCGCAGGGGTGGCTGCAGGTTTTGTGGATGGCCCTGCGTCGGTATCCGAATCTGAAGAAGAGCTGGACGAGTCGGATTCGGAGACTTGTCGCCGTTTGCGCTTGCGTGTCCGCTTTCGTGACGCCGAAGCGGCGGCGGCAGCAGGAGGCATGAGGAAGAGAGATCCGGCGCGCTACGCTTCGTGCCGAGATCCTCGTACTCACGCAACCTTCAACACACACAAACTAGTTCACTCTTGCATTTTGTAATCAAGACAACACCCCTCCGATCACTGAGAGCAATCCAACACTTGCCGGGTGCGGCAGACGACCGGGAGATGCCGTTATCACGTCTTGGCCTCCTGTTTCCCACATTCACTCGCCGTTTCCATCGCATACCTCCCTAATTCTGTTCGCGACACGACTACAAGCATGAGCACGCACGACGCGGCTCGCCAAACTACCCTATGGGGCTCCTTCCTCATCGCATTATGCGCGGGAACCAACTATGTACGTTGAGACAGGCTCCTCACCAAATCACAGAGCTAATTGAATGTCTACAGGGATTCTCCGGTATGGCCTAATCATTTAATCATCTCGCTCGTTCCTGAATCTAAGTGTGGTGTTCAGCGTACGGTCCACAATTGGGCGCGCAACTTCACATTACGCACACGCAACTGAACCTCATTGGTGCGTCTGCGCGGTCAACATGCGCAGTATTCGTTGAGCTCACGCGTCGTTTTATATGTTTAGCTCTTGCTGGAAATCGTGAGTCGGCATGCTGGTCCCTGTCTGTCGGCCTTCTGGCGCACGCCGTGCGGTGCGCTGGCGCCGACTGCCTCCACTCCATAGCCGCACCCCTGCACCGTGGTGCCGACGAGCGTTGTCACTGGCCGATATCTTGCGCGCTGGCCTCATCACCATGGCCGTGCAATTCAATGCTAACGCACCCGCCCAGTCGGTGTATACACCTCTGGCCCCTTCTTCGGTGCCATTGTCGACAGCCGCGGGCCCTTCATGTCCGTTCTTCTCTTCGTTCATCTCTGTACATCGGCTAACTCATCTGGCTAGCCTATTCGTGTCGGCGCTGTGCCTGCTGTCCACAGGCTACATGGGCATCCGCTGCTTCTACGAAGGCCTCTTCGACTTCCTATCGCCTAATGGCATCTCGACGTTCGCCATGGCTTTGCTCATGATATTCAGCATATTCACCGGACTTGGTGGAAACTCCGGCTTCACAGCCGCGGTCAACGCCACAGCCAAGTCGTTCCCCGACTCCTCAGTGCGTCAACCCGTTTCTTGCTCGTTCTTGTGCTCACTCGAATGAAACTCAGCGCGCAACGACGACTGCGCTCGTCTTGTCCGGCTTTGGTCTCTCGGCATTCTTGTTCTCCACAATCGCACATACCGTCTTCCCTGGCGATACTTCTTCGTTCCTTCTTCTCCTCTCACTCGGGACGTCGCTCCCTATGCTCGTCGGCGTCTTTTTCGTCCGCCCGGTTCCATTTGCGCCACCCGCACCACCTATCGAGTCCGGCCCATCCGAACGGCTTCTCGCTGCAGACGACAGCGATCGTGATGATATATTCTCGCCAATCACGGTCGGACATGTCTATACGAATGTGGACGAGGAGGAAAGCGCAACGCCGTTGCTCGCGAGCGAGGTTAGCAGTATCGCCGAGAGCGAGTTTGATCGGGCGAATGGGACGACGAGCCGGAGTCGGAGCCCGAGTCCGAACAGGCTGTCAGAGCCGATGGCTAGGTCGGCGTCGAGACGTGGACGGTCGAGGACGATGAGTAAGGCGAGGGACCATAATGCGGGAGATCATGGAGATGTGTATGGAAAGGCGTTGTTCCGCAAGACTGAGTTTTGGATGTTGTTCGGTATCATGAGTTTGCTCAGCGGGACTGGCCTCATGTGTGCGTCGCTGTTTTTCATCTCCTGCCTTCTCGCTGACACCTCTACAGGGATCAACAACGTAGGCTCGATCGCACAGGCACTCTATGCACACGCCAACCCTACCACCTTCGCCACGCCCGAAGGCGAAGAAGCCTCCTCCAAACTCCAAGCTGCCCAAGTCTCCTTCACCTCTCTCGGCAACTGCGCCGGCCGCATCATCATCGGTCTCCTCGCCGACCTCCTCCGCAACCGCTACTCTATCGCACGTCCGACGACCCTCATCCTCGTCGCAATCGCCTTCGTCATCTCACAGCTGAGCGCTGCCCAAGTCACCGACCCAGACAACCTATGGGCTGCCAGTCTCGGCATCGGCATGGCGTATGGCGGACTGTTTGGGTTGTGCCCTGTCATCGTGATCGAGTGGTTTGGGCTTGGCCACTTTTCGCAGAATTGGGGCTTCACCAGCTGGAGTCCGCTTCTAGGCGCAAACCTATTCTCGTTGGCGTTCGGGAGGAACCTGGATAAACACGCGCCGCATCCGGAGGTCAGTGCCGCTCTGGGTGCAGCAGTGGCTGCGGGGAAGAAAGTGGGAAGCTCGTCCTTTGCATCGACGCTCAATCCGGACCACGTCAAGAACGGGACACTCAACGAGATAACGCGGCGATTGTTCACGTTCAACGTACGTGCGGGAGACGCCGGGCCGAAGCCGGACGCGAGCCACCAGTGCATGAACGGCAACGTGTGTTATGTGGACAGTTTGTACATGACGGCGGCGGCGTGTACGGTTGCGTTTGGGTTGTGTGTCTGGGCGGCACATCGGGATGCGCAGAAGCGGGCGGCGCGTACTCGGAGGCATCTGGCGCATACGTAGAGATAGTAAATTAACCGTTGGTAGAACCCCGCATGTAAAGTCGAACTCACGGATGGAACAATATCGTATTACCAACTATACCACACAGCTAACGAAACAGTTTAGGAGTTGAGTTGGTTGAAGTCCGCGAAGGGCCGGCCGTGAGTCGTGACATCGAGGAGCACTTCCGGTTCGAGCCGGGCCTCTTCTCATCACCTCGTTTCTCTCTCTAGCCCGCGATGAACCCCACGCTCGCACGGCGCGCGCTCGGAAACCTCATCCCGCCCAAGGTCGCTACGCCGTCCTCGGTCGTGAGTTTTCCTTTCGTTTACGCGCGCGGGTGTGCTTGAGAGAAATTCATGGGAACTGACCCAAAACGAAATTCTGGTACTTGATCTTTGCGCATATGCTACTCGACTCGTTTACCTAAACGTCGACTTGGTTGGGTCTTCAACATCTGCGCGTGGGAAACACTGACTGTTGCGGCGTGCTGTTCCGACGTGGCCACTGTTGGACCTTGCGGCGCGATTATCTCGTTTACAACGGCTCTTGAACACTTTAACTTTCGGCGCGGCATCAACAAATATTCTTTACATCTTTGCTGGTGTTGTTGAATCGGCGCGGCAATACAGGCGTCTGGCGGCGCTGCCTCGCTTGCGCCTCTCGTCGCGTTCTACAGCAAGCTCCCGTACGTCTTTCCCCATTCCAATCACGTTCATCGACACCATTACTCACGATATCTCTTCATTTGCTCCCGTTGTCGCTCGTTGCACCTTCCGTGCTCCTCACCTTACCTTGTGTTGGCATACGGCAGTAAGGGCCCAGCGCCCTCGCCCGCCGTCCGTGGAATCAAGGAGCGCTTCGTCAACGGCAAGAACGCCAGTGGTGCACCTCTGCTTTGGATCATCCTCGGCATGCTTGGCTTCGGCTATACCGTCGACTACAACAGTGCGTCGTGCTCCTCTTCTTGCTCACAAACATAGAATGCTAACGGTTTACTCTTCTTACAGTGCACCTGAGTGAGTCTTTTGCTTTCTGGCGTGTGGTTGTGGTTGCTGTGGTCGAACGTTGGGTACAAGTTGGACGGCATGCTGACATGGTTTCTTTCCCCGTTCCTGCAGAGCACCACAAGAACAACGCTCACTAAGCGGATCGTATGTGTATCTAGAAGTCGGATACAACGAAATGCACTGCGCTCCTTCTCGAGCTTTTGCGTGATCACTCGTCGTCCCTGGTCTTGTTCAACAGTCAAGCAATAGCGAGCATTCATTGACTCGCACTTGGAAAATCGGCCGATATATAGCTCGTTGCCGATATGTCAGTCTACATAGTCGCACAGAGCGTGGTAACATCAAAGAGGGTACAGACGGACAACACAGTCCATCCTGCCGAAGGTATACTTAGGGAATAAGTCAAAAGGAAGGAAGGGACAACAGTGCGCGGATAAAGAGGATGGAGAACCGCTCAGATCATGCCCGGTCTATGCGGTCGCTGCGATACCGAGTCCAGTGATGGTCGGTTGTGTCCATCGTCCGTCGACGGTCGGCCATGACCATGCCACGACAATGGGACGGCAACTGCATCAACCGCTGGTCTCCCAGCCCCGCCCTCCGGCAGTGCAGGCAAAGGTCGCGCGCGTCCAGCGAACGACACGACGCCGTGTTGAGGTGTCGTAGGTTCTGAGAACGTCACACTCCGCGCCGACGGGCTTCGTCCCAACGGCGCAGGTACCGTCAACGAGCGACCGAACGCATATTGGCTCGGCATCGGTGACGCCGCGGGAGTGTAGTATCCCATCTCCGGAGTCGGACTCTGGACATACCGTAGCCCTTGACTCTCCGCTGTCGATTGCTGCGACGAGAACGCGATACTTGAGCCCGACCCAGGCGTATGCGGCGGGCTTGCGGTCATCTCGATTTCAATGGTGCCGGATGCGGTGTGATGCCGCGGGAAGAACGGAGCGGCTGAGGGTGGTGGAGAGGTTGGCGCAAATTGGGAGCTGGTTCCGCCGGTGAACGAGGAGGTTACACCAATCTGTTTCGAGCCGGAGCCACTGCCTGATATCGAGGGTCGGTGTGCGCTCATTATGGTCATTCGGCGCTGTTTAGCCCCGACATCGCGAAGGTTGAGCACGCTGTGAGATAGAGTGGTGAATGGGCGACCTGACCAGGTACACGGACGATTGGGGCGAAACTCACAGACGACATGCGATGACGTTACACATCAACAGGCTGAGGGGTACTGCTCCGACGGCCAGTGCTAAAGTAATACGAGTGAGTGACGCTGTGAATTATGTAGAACATAATGACGAACCTGCGTTCCCTTGCAAGTTGAGCCCGGCTATGAGTCGGCACGTTCATGTCAGCATTAATGTTCAAAAGCCACTGCTCAGTCAAACTCACCGTTCAAGACGTTGATCACCGATATGATAATGAAGTAAATAAATCCTGGAAAAACTTTAGCACCAGTCCAATGGAAGGCGACCAGCAGATGCTGACCTTCGCGCAGTAACGTCTTCAGCAGCTTATCCGCAATGTTCACCCGTTTCTTGACTGCCTTCAACGCGTACTGTGGAGTCGCTCAATGTTGAACACATTTCTTGGATGCTGACTGCGCGTACCCAAACGAAAATTCCCGTGACGAGTGTATCGTACGCGACCATGAGCAAGAACGGGCTCTGGTTGAATTCCCGTTAGCGGCCTAGCCTCCAGAGCGCCCGGAAGTGACACACCGTTATAAAGATTTTGTGCCCTTTTGGCACTGGGAAGCATGCTGTTCCGAATGGCATCTCTGCGTGGGGATATTGGCGTCACAAATAAGCTCGACGGTGCTTTGAATTAATGTAACGCACGCCCAATTTTGCTGTTGATCATCCAGCCAAGGTACACGATCATTGCGACCAATACTCCGATAAGACCCGATAGTATTGGCACGTTCCCGCCGGTGACTGCGTACGTTCGGAGGACAAGAATGACTGGAGGCGCGAGCGGCGTCAGCGGGTTCAAATCTGAGCTAGGACGCGTCGAAGGCGACGCACTTTCTGACATGAAGTTCTGAGAATGCAGGTACAGCTTTGTAAGAGAGTCAAGATATGTGTCTCTGAAGAAGACGCACGTTGGGTATAGCCAAGTACATTGGCAGCCTGTAGATCTTTGCGCACTCGTCCGCAGGATGATCGACCACTGCAAGGCACGTACTCAGCCAAACAACTCGCTCAAGTGCTGAAAGGTTCTGACGTACTTTGAACCCACATGACGATTGGATACGAGAACAACGGGTAATACCGCACGAAGAGGTAGGCGATCTTGGCGGGTGTCCAGCGTGACTTGTGAACGAGCTGGACTTCTTGTGGAAAGCTGTGCCCAAACAAAGGCATGAGATGGCGCATGGCGAAAGCGCAAGCAAAACTCGTACCAGAGGATCCAGTCGAAGACGGTCAGGGAGTCTAGACAGAAGAGGTCAGATGCGTTATGCGCGGGGATGGATCGCAAGACGCACATGCAGCTGTAACAAATGGTGTGAGCTAGAGTGATAAAGACTCGAGTGGCTAGCCAAATTCGCGCACCAACATGTGAGGATCTTGAACTGGAGTAAGAGCGAGAGATGCGTCAGTTGAAGATAGAGTGTGATTGGGACGTCGCGCACGCTCGGGTAAAGTGTATGATCGATCCCAAGTCGAGAGGTGTCGAGGAAGGCATGGCGGTGGTGCTTGCCGTAAGAAGAACGAGTGTGATAGTCTAATGATAGAATGCGTTCTGGGTTGAAGCAGAAGGAATGTGAGCCACCACGGCGTGCCCAAGGAAAGCAAGAGCCAAGGTCCGGAGCGAAAAAGAGATCAAGGTAGAAGGAAGATGAGATATTCGGAACGAAGCGAGCGTTCCCAGTTGGTACAGAAGGACGGATGCGCGTGAATGGAATCGCTGATCAAGCGCCGACGGGACTGCAACGAAGTGTGACCATCAGCTGTGTCCCGCATTGCGACGCTGGTTTCCTAAACGTTCTCGCGTTATTGCAGAAATCAATAGGACGCCACGACACTAGCGTGTTTGATAGTTCTGGAGTTGGGCCGGGGGAGGCGGTTGTAGCGAGGAGGCTGACCGCGCGGGTCAAACACGCAGCTATCTCCGTCCCGAAGATGCTTCCGCGCTGCATTCGGCCATGTACCACGCAAATCCGTGATCGTAGCTCTGGACTTCTCCGTAAAGTCCGCGACTCTCAATCAGCAAGTCCGCAGCCCCTCCAAGTTGTGAGCAGCTAAGGACTATGATGTAACTCCAGTCTGCTCCTGCTTAAAGCCAGGGCGGCCTCGGGATGAGCGGATGCGTTTGGCCGCGGCTTTGGGTGTCCTTGTGGCCGCATTGACGACGAGGGGTTGATGGAGCGAACCCCACGTCGAAATTGCATCGGTAGTGCTTTCGTCCCGGCGACGAGGTGATCGTCATCTTAGGCACGTGTCAGCCGCGCCGAGCTCATCTAGACCAAGGGACAGAAATTCAGCAGCACAGTAATGGGATATATTTCAGACGAGATTGTGTCCGATCGTTCTGTCACACGCACGAACACAGTCCTAGCTAGGATTGCAGCCATACTGTCACCGGCGGAAGAGAGATGTCTTTAAGCCCATACTTGCCGCGTGTGTAAGCGAAAGAAGTTCCGCTTGCACAAGGGAGCCTGCCCACATGCCACGAGTGGTGCCGTGCACTACCTACCTGACCATGACGAATGTGCTTTGAGTGTCGCGGTTGAACTCTCACACAAGCACTACAGTGCTCGTGGCTTCTGCCCCTCGAAGGATTAGATGAGCAGATCGGATCCTTGATGAGAGCTGAGCTATCTCTTTGTGCAGCGTTACTGGAACTACAGCAATCTGGCATTCCAGCTCGCCCAATGTCCCAATTTCCTCGAGCTCGGGTCTATAGTCTAGGAAATAATATTTCACGTCTATGAAGTTGTACGATACCAAAACGTGAAGAAGGCAGTTGCCGACTGCTGGGCTTGACCTTCCATTCTTCCGTCCCCACGCCTTTCGCAGCCTCGACCCACCATATCGACCCGGACCGCAGGTGGCCCCGCCGCATCCTCTTGACACAACAATTTATGACCCCCGAGCCTATGCGTGCATTGTCAGATAGTGCTCCCGCCCTTGAGCTGTGATTCGAGGAATGCCAGCGTACCTGCTATGGTCTGCCCATACATTCACTGTGCACAATCATCGCCCTTCTTCCGCTTAGATCCCCGTGGTGTGTTGTTCTCATATCCTTCATCATCGGCGCGGCGCTTCCGTGATTTTCTGCTGGCGGTAGCAGCACCGATCTTTGCGAGCCGCACGTCACGCTCTGCGACGACGACCGCCCGGAGTGCCTTCACCTCTGCAGGCAATGCCGCCTTGATCGTCTCCGCTTCGCCTTCTTGCAGCTGCGTGCTCAATGCCTCCCAGCCGTTCTCATTGTATCCCTGGCACTTGTCGTTGGCCATCGTGCGATACACCCCGTCCTTGGGCATCTGGTACTTGTTCACGAATTGGAAACGGCCGCAGATGCTGGTGTCGACGGCGTGCAGCTTGAGCCATCTAATGGCGAGGTCAAGCGCCATGAGGACGCGCCAGATGACGCAGCCCGTGGTGCGGTGCGGCCGGTAGTAGGATGCACCACGAAGCTTGCCGAAGAGCATCCCGCACACCATGCAGTAGCTCTGGCGGGTCTCGCGGAGGTCTCAAGCCTCCCGGCCCTGCAGCGAACCAGTTCCTGCCGTCACAGGCGGCATGCAGTTGGTCGGCAATGGGTCATACGCCTTTGCAGCGAGTAGTGCTGCGTCCAGAGCGCCGGTTGTTGCATCGTCGGCCGCGAACGTGTCGATGATCGACAGTGCACGCTCATACGACCGCCTGTAGTACTCTGCGTCCGCCTTTTTCATTTGTTCCGCGTCCTTGCCGGCTTCGGACTTCGTGCGGTCCAGGCGTTTGTAATTTGTTGTGTTGTTATTGGATGCGGTGGTGTCAGTCTTGCGTTCACGACTTTTCGTGGACGATTTCTGCCAACGAGCTCCGTCAGTACCCGCGGCTCGGAGCACGGTCACAGTCAAAGGTACGCACCGCCGAACCGCTCCCCGTAACTGACTGCTTTGATGGCCCAGGTGTCGCAGCCCGTTCGCTACACGACGAGATGGCATCATCTTCCTCGTTCCCTACAGCAGCTTCCTCGTCCTCCTGCGGCGGATCCGTCCCGTAAAAGGACCGCACGAGCACCTCGCTGGCCTGAGGGGTCTGGCATTCACCGTGATCGCCTTCCAGCGTATCCTCGTCGCCTACCAGCGCCGGCGTCGTCTTCAGCTCGGCTTGGTGTCCGTCGATATGCGGCGGCGGCGGCTCGATGTTCACGGCGAGCTCGGATTCCTCGGCACTCCCGAATGCTTCGCAAACGGACTCGTTATCTTGCTGTTCGCGAGTGGTTTCCTTTGTTGCTGGCATCTCTATGACCTGGAGGACGGACTCGACCGCAAGGCACTGTAACATCGAAGGGTCAGTTGGATCGCACTTGCCTTGGCGGGTACGCTGCTGGCTCACCTCGCGGCAGGGAAGAATAGCCCCATTGAGGAGACGACGAGACGCGTCCGAGAGGTGGCCGTGGCGGCATGCGAGGGTAGTTGCCTCAGTATCTCTTTGCATGTCTCTCCTCTCCTCGAAGAGGTTATCGACCCATTCCGTAGCCTTTCGAAAGTCGATGTCATCTGAGTTGATCTGGGTAATACGATCATTAGATGTGTTCCTATCGTGAACCGCCCAACTCACATCCGACGCGCCTACCTCGCCTGCTCTTCCAAGAGCCTCAGACGCCCTGGGCTCCTCATCGTGAGCACCGAAGATGCTATAATCGAGTAACTGCTCCTCGGATCACGCGTGAGTTCAATGACGAGCAGAAGTCGAGATGAGTCGCGGTCCTGCGCACCTCATAAGCATTGCCGCTTGGTGCCATCAAGTGATCCTCGAAGAAGAAGTGGCCGGTGTCCCTGTTACTGTTCATTGCGTGCGCGCCGCTACGTGAAAGCGAAGTCGAGAGTGGGTATGTGAGTGGTTGGGACAAAGAAGAGTGGCGCGCCGGTTCACGGGAGCAAATCTGAAGACGACCACCACCAGATTGAGGCTCAACAAAGCTTCATTTTTGCCCCCCGGTCCGAAGCACGTGGTCTACCATGTCGCTCTATTACAATCTTCACGCATGTCTGATTCAAAACGTTGGTCAAGCTTTGATCGCGCTGAGAAGCTCGTACTTGCTTGGGTCAATCCATAACAACATACACCGCCTAGCTTGACTTGAAATCTGGCATTGAAGCTGACCGAAAAGATACAGACTAATTTTGGTGCACAATTGAAGGCATTCATTACTCGTAATAATGTGTATGGAGTGAAACTGGTGCGTCTGCTCGGACTTGCAAGTACACTTGTGTGATCTGCGCCTGTGGAGAGAGACACGTGGCCAGAGTTGCGAATAATTAGGATTCAAAGCTTCAAATATACGTGCTTGATGATACAAACTGTGGAATTTTGTGTTAGCGTCGAGGCAAGTCGGGGCCTGAAAGCGTTCCTCACTTATCAGATAGCCACCATCTCAGCTTCTAAATACTAACATAACTTTCAAAGCAATGTCACGCGATATAATATCGTTTGTGCGTTTGTGAAGCATATATCCTTACCTTCAAGGATGTGCTCTCTCTGATACTCTACCCTCGAGCACACACACACGCACCTTCTCTTCACTGACTAATGGACATGAATTTGGCTATTTGAATTTCTTCTCATCGCCCGTGAGCGAACAGTCATGGGATTGGGGAGTTTCCAATTGATCGTCCGGCCCGGTATCTGCTGCATGAAAGCTGTCTCATTGTGCGGATCGCTTGTGACGATGACTTGCAAGCACAATGACACGCCGAACAATTACACCGAGACTGGAATTGTCAAGCATGGGACTGCAACGCTGAGCCGGCGAATAGTGCAGTTTGGAAACGGAGGACGAGTCGCCGACATCGCCGTTGACCGTGAGAGCCACCTGTGAAAGATAATTGAACAGCCACTGTGAAGGCTCAGGATCCGGCGCATGGCACTGTTATTCAGAACCGAAACTGAATGTGTGGCGATGTGTGACGCCGGCTATGATGACCGGGTAGGTGGTGGGGACCACGGGCGTTTCAGGGTCTGCGGCGACCGCTGATATTGATGTCGGACCGTCTCAGCGTTGTACCCTCCTTCGTGCACTGAGATTGTGCGCAAATTATATCTTCAACGGGGAGCCACAGAAACGTGACCTCGATGCACAATAGCACGGACCGGGCGTTGAAGACTTACAATCTGTCAGACCGGCGGCATTGTTTGCCGCCTGTCCATGAGACAGGATTAACCTCCAGGCGTCTCGATTTGGCGGCATTCCGACTGTATCTGTACCGATGCCGGCACGACTTCCGCAATGAATCGCTTGTATCGAGGTCGGCGGAAACCGGCTAACACTCTTTCTCCTCAATTTCAGACAGTAAAAGTACTAATTTTCTATAACTGCCCCGCACACACTCCTGGCCAACTTCAACCGCCGGCCGTGACAGCGAGCGCATGCTCCGCAACATGCGACAAGCGGCGTCCGTTAAGCGCACAAGATCTGGGCAGCATCCCGAGGGCGGCGAGGCGGGCTAAACATGTTGGTCACGGCGCAATCACAAGAGCGCGCCAACATGTCACTGCCGCCCGTTTCAGCGTCATACATATACAAGCCATGGGGCGTAGATCGCCTGCCTTCACCCTGCGGCTTTCCCAGCCTCCTCCCCGACGCTCCCGATTGACTTCTGAAGGTGTAAAGCACCTCAAGACCTCTCACGCATCTACCCACGACTTATCGCTTTCCCGTCTCTTACGCTTCCACTTTCTAATCGTAGCTTCTCACGCCCCCGAACGCGACGACCAAATGGCCAGCACTACAACGACCTTCATGCAAGCACTCTTTGGACTCTGCTCGACGTCGCATGCGACACCGCAGTCGCACACCGTGCCGCTCACCGTCGCCCTCAACATCGACGTCCTCACATATGTCTTCTCATTCCTCGATCCAATCGACCTCGCCGCATGCGCCCGCGTGTCGCGAGACATGTACTCATTCGTGACGCCGACCCTGTACGCCCATGTCGCTCCGCCGA
>Ga0247815_10002968_pt1 | contig 12361 bp, 15 predicted proteins | sample UWRJL194509B1_FD_181014 | JGI IMG/M metagenome (GOLD analysis project Ga0247815, IMG submission 181014) | Plant litter microbial communities from Arlington Agricultural Research Station in Wisconsin, United States - UWRJ-L194-509B-1 | ecosystem: Environmental > Terrestrial > Plant litter >... | reverse complement strand
GAAGGGCTGAGGGCAAGTACCTTCGGATGAATTCCCCGCTCCGCTCGACTAGCTCAGACACCGCGATCACGAGCTTCTGCTCACCAGCCAGAGTTAAATGCAGGGTCTAGACCTGGTCGCATGTGAAACGCGATAAGTACACACAGGCATGCGCTCTACTGCGCCAACAGTGCAGCGGCGAGGCTCTCGTCGTCCTCTAAAGTCCTTGCATCTGAGCGTTTGGCTTTCTTTGCCGGCCGCCTGTCCACTTCGTCTTCATCGCTTCCGTCATGCGAAGGGAGGTCGAAGTCGGGAGAAACATAGCCATCGTCAGCATCCACGTCTCCTGCCACGGCGGCGCCAACATCGTCGCCTCGCTGCTGCGGTTGTCAGTAACCGACAAGTGTTATTCGGAGAGACAGATTTCACCTCCGCACGCTCGCGCTCCTTCCGTTTCCTCTTCTTCTCCTGCTTCTTCTCTTTGGCTACCTGCCTGTCCATGACATCCGCATCCTTCAGCCTCTCCTTCTCCTTATGCGCGAACGATGTCTGCGCACGACCGACATCCCCCGCTCGGAATTCCGTATCATCGCGAATGTCCAGCGCATGCCGCGCTTGGCCCTCATCGTCGAACTTGATGTGCTCAGCTTCCGTCCGATACTTGAGCATTTTCTTCTTGGAGAGACCCATCGCCTGCTTGCGCTTTGACAGATTTTGCTGATCAAAATCGTCTTCGTCGTCGTCCAAACCGTGATCTGCGCGCTTCAGAGTGATGAAATCGTCCTCGCCGGCGTCTTCATCGTCGCGATCGACGAGCTTCGCATAGTGTTCGGACAAGATGCCCTGGTTCTTCCGTGCGAACATGCGGTCATACTTGGTGCGCACACCCTATGTGAGGTGTATGTCAGTACCGGGGCATTCTTTCTGACTCGCATTACGAACCTTGGCATCCGCCGTTTTTGTGGCGGCTGGAGCTTCCTCGGTATCGCTGTCCTGGTCATCTTCAATGCTCGAACCGGATGCTGATGATGAATCGCTTTGCCCAGCGGGCTCAGGTTGTAGCGCTCTTGGTGCGTTCTTCTGCATCTTGATGGCGTTTTTGAGGAACTTGATCTTCGGCGCGCCAGGTAAACCAAGTGCCGCGGCGAACTTCTCCGCCGGGAGCTCGGTAACCTTGAATATAGACTTGTCCTTCTGCAGATAGATGGAGCGCATGTACGAGACAAAGGCCTGACACGATTCGGTCAGCCCTCGTAAACGAAATGGATACGGAGAGACGCACCCGTTGGCCGAGGTACTTGATCTCCGGATCTTGGAAGGCAAAGTTCTGGAGCTGGTTCTGGATGCTCTGCACCTTGCTCTCCTTGAATTTGATCTGCGCGACTTTGATGCCTTTTGCCTGCAAGACGGCCGTCATGCCTTCCACTTCGCTCGGGAGTACAAACAGGAGGCCTTGGCCGGCGCTCTGATACCGCGCCGTCCGCCCAACACGATGGATATACGTATCCGCGTCCTCGGGAGCGTCAACCTGCACAACCCAATCGACGGCGGGGAAGTCGAGACCACGAGCAGCAATATCGGTAGCGAACAGCACTCCAACCTTGCTCGTAGTGAATTTTTGAAAGATCTCAAGCCGCTTGTGCTGCTTTTGCTTTCCATGGAGATGGAGTAGCGGAACACCAGGGTGCAGCTTGCAGAAAGTCTCGAATACGAAACGGACCTGTTTGCAGCAAGACATGAAGACAAGGACCTTGGACTGAAGGTGGGTGCGAATAAAGGAGAATAAGACGTCCAGTTTGCGCTCGAGAGGTACGACGGTGTAATGTTGCTCGAGGTTGTCGGGAGTCGCCCCGTCTTGATCTGCCTCCTTTACGCCGACAGACACGGGTTCGTTGAGGCTGAGTCGAGCAAGGTCCTTCACAGAGGATGTCTGTGTTGCGGAGAAGAGAAGGGTTTGACGTGATTTGGGCAAGTGGGCAACGATGGCATTGAGAGACTTGGCGAATCCCATGTCGAGAATACGGTCCGCCTCGTCGAGGACTGCACAATCATATAAGTCGAGGTATAGTAACAGGAGCGACTGTGGGCCTCACCAAGAATCTGGAGGTTCTCAGCTTCGAACCCTACGGTCTGATCCATGTGCTGAAGCAGTCGGCCGGGAGTGGCGACGAGAATATTCATCTTAGCAAGGCGTTCCTGCTCGTCCTTGATATTCTTGCCGCCGATAACAAGACCGGCCGAGAACGAGTGATAACCGCCAATTGATCGCAGCACTTCAAATATTTGCATTGCCTAAATGGTTTGCGTCAGCTTTATCTTGAGGGCATGAGGTCACACACAAGTTCACGGGTCGGCGAGATGACGAGCGCGCCAAGTCCATCCTGCGGCCCCCACCTGCGCCGATGCAGCAGTTCCAGGATAGGAATGAGAAACGCGAGGGTCTTTCCGCTACCAGTGCGCGCTGATCCGAGAATGTCTTGACCTTTGAGCGCGAGGGGAATGCTTTTCGCCTGAATATCCGTAGGTTTTGTGAAGAACGCCTTTTTGAGACCTGCCGTCGCCATAAGAAGCCGAGCAACGCTGCAACCACAGGTGCAGACCTTTCTTTGTTGGATCAGATAGTGGCAGGGCGTTGAATGCAGCAAGATCCGGTGTGGGCACCTGGGTGGTTGTGTCAGATTGCACTATTGGAAGGGCACAGCGCACTCACATAATTTTGTACGGCAGTCTCGAGATCTTTGAGAGACCTGTTCTGCTCATTGCGGCGCTTGTGTTTTGTCGCGAGCTTTGCACGATCAACGCGCTTTCCCTTGGCCGTGGCGTTGGCGGCCACCATGTGCGCGGAAGGATGAGCGAAAGTGGCTGAGACCCGATCGGCGCAATGCGAATCTCTGGCTCCCGTTCCTCCCTTGAGATGACAACCAGCACCGTCGCAGAGGACGATACGCCTCCACTTGTACTTCGTACGCACATAATGCACTCTCAATGCTCGCGCGTAGGCTCACGCGTCCGTAGAGTCTGAAGGGCAGGCAAGTACGCGCAGTCTGTTCCGCAGGCTAGGGCTATCGTTCTTCGTATTCGGCCTCATTAACAACGGTTCGTACTCGAGGTGCAGCTTTTGTGTCCATTCTAACACGTAGCGCAGTACTATATGTCATCAGTGTGTGCAACTAAATGACCACCCAGTGGCTGCGCTCATTCGTCGCAGTCCTCTCTGCAGCATTGGACCTCGTGCCACCCTCTACACCCAAGGTGAACCTCAATAACGTTTTCACCGGTTGGTCATCTTACCCCCAAATTTAGGGCATAATTGCGTTCTGCAATATTGCACCTTCATTGTGCGCAAAGCTCGGCGTACCGTATCTACTGAAAGGCCGCATCCGCTACCTACGGCGTCTCATCATCTGCTGTACCTTGAGCGTTCTGGGCATGCTCGTGAGTTGAGTTTCTTTCATAAACTTAACGAATGCTACTCACGACCGTCTCATGACAGGTCGTGTCCGCATTTGACGCGCTTACGCCACGATTACTGGGAATCTGCCTTGCGTCCTTCTCATCCGGTTTGTACACGAGTGTACTCGTAGTCTACCTCTCATGCTACCTCAATCAGGTCTTGGAGAAATGACTTTCCTCCAGCTATCGACTACGTACCATCCGAAGTCTGTCTGTGGCCATGCCGTCGGGTGAGCTTGCAACGCTGTCGAGGAGCTGGAGTGTGCTGACTGCGCGCCGAATATTCAGGTACTTCGCGAGTGGTACTGGTGCGGCCGGAATTGTTGGAGCAGGTCTTTGGTGGATGGTGCGCGGTCTCGGGGTCAGGCTAGGGGTCGGGCTGTCTGCAGTGCGTCGTCTTGTCCAGGTAACAGGATTGTTGAATGCTGAAGTATCCCGACAGGTCCTACCGTTCACAACGCCTCTGGTTTTTATCTTACTTCTTCCGGCGCAAACCTCCTTTGCCGAAATCTCAGACGAAGGGTGGACCGAGCCCGACGCTACGGCGGAGTATGTGCCAGTACCGACTTCCGATCCCACCGACATCTTCCCCGCACCAGCCCTATCTAGTGACGAGCAGGCGAACCCCGGCAAGGTTTCTCTAACGTTTGAGGACAAGCTTTCTCTCGTCAAGCCACTATTCTTGAAGTATATGGTGCCTTTGTTTGCAGTGTACACGGTCGGCCGTTTGCCTCACAGGGCTGCAACGTTGAGACTGACACGTCGCGTAGCTCGAGTACACGATCAACCAAGGCATTGCCCCGACCTTGGTCTATCCGGTTCCGACGCCTGCCGAGCACCCAGTGCTAAAACACATTATCAAGTCAATGCGCGATTACTATCCACTCTGGCAGGTGCGCGTAACAGAGCAACCGAGACCGATCAGCAGCTGAGGCCCCTTCGACAGCTAGTGTATCAGACGTCAGTTTTCCTCTCGAGATCAAGCATCAGTTTAGGCCTGCCCGCATTGCCAGCAAGACTGCTGTCATTGCCTGCCATTGTGCAGGCCGTCATTCTGCTCCTACTGAGCCTGGAGAGCTCCCTTGGCATCTTCGCAAGCACCGACGACTCTAGATCGGCAAGCACTGCGATCCCACTCATTTTCCTCCTTATCAGCATCGAAGGAATCTGCGGCGGGTTGGCATAGTAAGCTATCGTGTATCGCATACGATGTGCGTTTTCTCACACAGGCGTCGCAGCGTGAATGTCTTCTACCGCCTGGGCCAGGAACCTCAACGAGACAACAGCGAACGCTCGCGGCAAGAGCGCGAGTTCAAGATGGGCTCTATCGGTTTCGCCGACTCTTTAGGCATCTTACTTGCGAGCTTGCTCGCAGTGCCTACGGAAATAGGTTTATGCAATGCACAGGCTGCGCGAGGAAAGATGTTGTGCAAAGGCTTGTGAGCTCTCACTTTAATCTCAGACCCGCACACAATCATTCCTGTAGCATAAAGGCAGATGGGTGTACCCATAACACATTATAACTAAAGAATGATAGCGAAACAGCTGGGTTTGGAATAACGAGTTCGTGGATCTACACAAGTTGTTATCGATTCGAATTCGTGGCATGCTGAACGCAATATTTTGGCAATTGATATACACTGAGCTTCGGACTGAGTAGCATTGCAGCTCATTCTTTCGTTGAGGAGGTTGGGGAGGGGGTTGTGACCAACCGTCTTCACATAATCCAGCTACGAGTATACTTAGCTCCAATCACCCAGGGAGCACGGTGTCAACTTACTTCCAGATCTTCTCACCCAAGTTCTTCGGCGGGGGCTCGTCGTACGTTGCGGCTTCCACGATGTCCAATCCTGTGAAGAAATCCATTTTGTCGGCCGACACCCACCTGCTGCGGTAGTACAGCTTAGAAATGGCCCAGATGATGAAGAAGCCTGCATCAAAGCTTAGTGTTTGGTCTGCGGTAAAATGGTGAGCGACGAACCAGCGAGAGGCAGGTAGCTGCATGGCAGAGTCAGTAATTGGTACATGCTTGTGTGACATCTGAACACACTTCGTTATGAACGTATCCGTTGCCCAGTCTGCAAGTGATTGTCACGACAATGTTTGACGTTAATTCCAACAGAACTTACGTCCTTTGATGAAGACGGGGAAGCCAGAGAACTGCGACGCAGGGGTCAGGAGCCAGTCCTCGAGCGGGACAATGAACGTACCAAGCAGATAATCAAGCAGAGAACTGCTCCGTATATCGCGGCTGTTTGTGTGGCTCAGTCGTCAGCTCTTCTCGAAATGGCAAACTGCACGCACCATACGGCTGCAGGACGGATGCAAAAGGAAGGCTGCGGCGGTCGATGCCTGAAATCGAAGTGTCAGTAGGAATTTGTAGGACTGAATATCTTGGCGTGCTCACCCTGGCGTTTCATTCCTGCGTAGAATCGCAGGTATGTGACACAGATGCCGAACCTACAGATGATATGACAAGCATGAGCATCTGTTCCTCTCGCTGCAGCACTCCGGTTTCACCATGTCATGAGGCCTATACAACCGGTTAGACAACTGTGGACTGTGCTAGACAATGAATAAGAGTGGTGTGCGTACCAGCAATGGACGTCAGGTTCACAAACTATAGAGAGTATCAGTCGACCGTGGCGCGAAGAGTAACAATGCGATTGTGATCATGAACTCACCCAGCTGCCAGATCAAGTGAGTTAGCTATACTGTGAACGCTCTCAGCTCAGACGTACCCGAAAACTTTCCCTGCACCACTGCTGACGGTGAGGTATGCCAGAGCACCGAACGCCGAAACAAAGATGATCGACATCAGAGGCAAACCTGATGGGTGATGAGTTATTGAACGATGGTCGTGCTCATATCAATTCGCACCGCTCTTGGTCGTCCTTGCAAAAACGCGTGGCGCATTCCCAACTAGAGCCATCCCGTAGAGTGCACGAGATGCTGTGTACACATCACTGGAGGCAGCAGACCAGGCACTCGTCAAGAGGGCGGCATTGACGACGGAGGGAAGTCCGCTGATGCCTGCTTTTTGGATCCTAGGCCCAGTCTGAGTAAGCGATCATGGTCGGAAACGCGTTTAAACGGCGTACGCAATGACAAAGGGAGAGCCGCGTGCATCCTTGTTGCCGAGGGACAGCCCAGGCTCGTTCGACGGGACGATCAAGCCAATGCAGAATGTGCCACAGAGGTAACTGTGCGCGCTCATAAGTCGGCCCGCCATATGGTTGCAAACACATCTTCACGTACAAGAGCAGAATACGAATGTAGACACGGCGGATTGCTCGTGGGATATTACGGCTGTGCGAGCAGCGATGGTAAGGCTCAAGGTCAGTGATCGAGCATCTCGACGTACCGCGGATTCTTCGCTTCTCCAGCGGCAATAGCCACAATCTGATTTATTCAACATGCTGCTCATTTATATTCTCGCCGATGTGCGTACCTCAGTGCCGATGAAGGAGAAGGCAGCCTGGTTGAGAGCGGCCCAGGCTCCGGCAAAGCGACCAGTGACGCCAGGAATGTCGAGGAACTGAGACGCCTCAGTTCATAGTGGATTCATTCAACCAAATTGGCTTGCTTACCTGCACAAATGGCCCCGGGTCACGCCAGTAGCTTCAAGGTGTTAGGGACAAGCCCCCGGGCCATTTATCAACGCAACTAGCGTACCGGAAACCTTCACGCAAGAGCCGATGAGATTCGTCCATACAGTAAGTCATGCTCACGCACCAATGGACTCGTGATTCGGACCGCCACCAGCAGTGATGACAATACTCAGTCTATGATTAACAGGTTAAGTTGAAGTCCACCTATGGAGATGGTCAGCTCCTGACATGTGGCCGTTTCAGCAAATGGCTTACCACAGGCAAAAACTTATTGCGGCGCACATGATAAGACCTTGACGGAGGTCAGCGCCTTTGAATAGAAGTCAGATTTAGATATAGCGACATACCGACAATGGTGATGATCTTGATGCTGCGGTCGGGTGAGGTGAGGTGACAATGACGATGACAGCTGCTACAGCATTGACGTACCTCGCAAACCAGAATTCTGAGAGCTAACTCAGTATAAACTCGAGTTTTGATGATCGAGATGACGCACCGGCTTCTCCGTATCCCCTAGCGCCTGTAGTGGATGTAGTTAGCGTTTTAGCCTGCCTCTCCGCGGCAAGCGTACCAAACAGATTGATCCCAACCGTAACCACCCAGCAGACCGTAATCCATACGGCATTGTTAGTGTTCTTGTCCCAGAGATTGATAATGATGGCCGCTGAGAGTGAACCGCAGGGTGAGCAGACATATAATACACACGATCCACCTTCGCTCCCGTCCACCGAACTTTGCTCACCTGCGCTCAGCTCTGCCGGCATGATGATAGTCCCTGCGAGTGAGGTTAGGTCGGAGAACGCGCCGGAGGGTTGGGGATATGCGCACAATTGTAGACATAATTGATTCCCAATGTCATGCTGAATGCTGGCTCAACAAACCGCTCTGCCAGCTTGATGTGGCCACCGGGTAGCGGAAGGTATGAGATCATCTCTATTCATGGACAGTCAATAAATGGTAGTGAATGCCGAGATGTGGCAAATCACTGACCGCCTAGACTGATCATGACTGAGTAACACAAGCTCCCCACGATCTGCAAGACATGAGATATCATCACGAAATCACATAGTCTGTTGGTTCTTACACAGTATGCAAGGAATAGACCGAGAGGGCCGCCATTGACCAGGGCGTTGGCGGTACCACTGTGGCGCGTCAACATCAATATGTAATGCCCTCACGTTCGCATCAGACGCACATAAACAGACCCGTTCCAATGACCCCGCCAATTGAGATCATCGCGATGTGGCGGTTCTGTACGCATGGTTAGGCTTACGACAACAAACAGAGAGCACATGACGTCGGTGCCGTCTAGACCGTAACAAACGGTCAGGGAACTCATCGACGAGTTCTGCCCCATCCCTCAGAGCCAAGCAGCAGGAACCAGTCTGAGAGAGATGGAGAGCGAGCGAGAGCGAGAACCCGAGATCGATATCCGGGAGTCGAACTCACCTTCAGTCCCCGGGCCAGCTCGGTGTGTTGGAAGTGGTCCGAGTGGATCGAACGGACGTCGGCCTCCACATCCTCGTTCTTCTTGAGTCCGCTGGCTGTAGGTGAAATGCCCGATTTCTCATGCGTGACGGTCGCATCTGGCGCGCCAGCAGTGCTGCGCGCAGTTGACATGGTGGGGGAAAGGGAGGAAGTGGGTCGCGTGGTGAGATAGCATGGCTGAGCTATTAGTAGCGGCCTTGCTATCGCGTTCAGGTAAGCGCGCGACCATGTCGGCGCGAGAAGCAGAAAGGTTGAGAGCGAACCAAGCAGGGAGTGCCCCCGGCCCATCACCGCTTCAGCGCGTGGCGAGACGACCGGCGTATCTGTACCCGAATGGTCGCGTGGGACATGGTGATCATCAAAACACACGGCGCAGGCTCCGCTCTCTGTCTTCTCCCTCCTGCCAAGAACGAGCAAGTCAACCAGCACACGCCGCTCGGCGTCGGCGTCGAGGATCGTTTATGGCTGTGGAGATCGATGAGCTACGACCATCCAAGCGCGAAATAATCGTCTTTTTCGCGTTTGTGACCGTTGGACAGGTACGGGCTTCACCCACAGGACAGTTCTAGTAAAGCTCAGGAGCGGTCCGCCGCCTTTACGCCCACAGGCTCTCCTCCTCGCCTTTTTCCTCACGATCATTATATTTCGCAGTCGGACTGTCCGCCGTGACGGGTCCCTACTGAATCTCTGCGTTGCCCTCTTTGTCTGGTCGATTGGTGCAGACCTGCTGCTTTTCGCTGGTCATTTCACGCCGAACTATATCCCCCATGAGCCAGCCAACTGGAACATCTGCATGGCGCAGGCAGTTATCATCTATGGATCGATAACTATGTACGTGCACCGTTTCGAGGCGTTCTGTTCTGCTCACGCATGCTCGTCGCTCCACAACAGGGGTGCCGCATCAGTGTTCGGCCTCGTTATGCATGTGCGTCGGCAACCCGCTGCAGGCTCGCACAGAGCAACTGAACCTCTTTTGTAAAGCTTTGGTTCAGCGTTTTTCAGCCTGCATCCGACATGATCAAGCCGCCGTGGTGGCGTTCATTTGTGGTGTGCTGGCTTCAAGTTGCCAACGACCTCGGCCTTGGTTACTGAACTTCAATCCTCAGCTCGTCTACTTGCAATGGGTGGTTGGGATTCTCATGGTTGTCGTCAGCATTCCCTGGGCTCTTATGAACAAGGAACGTCTGGTCCTCCGTCGCAATGGGCTCTACTGTTCGGGTGGCTCCCCGATGTGAGTTCATGCGGGTCAAATTCTGGCTGATGTGTCTTCCCGCTGACATGGTGCGCAGAGGAACTGTAAGCTCTGCTCTGTGCGGTGTCTTCGTCATCCTGGCTCTTGGTTTCCAAGGTGCTCGCAGATCCGTCATCTGTCTACAATAATGCTGAACGTTCCGCAGCCCATCTGGCGTACGCCGTAGTCAGAGCACGCTCAGGAGGACGAAGAGGGCTACGTCTTCCACGCGATTTCATTATCAGAATGACAGGTGCGAACCGCGAACGAGACAATGATTGGTGCTGACAATCCACCAGTGTATTCGGTCTACTCATTACTCACCGTCATCGCCGCGCTTCTGCTTATATTCTCTCGCACTCTGGTGCCATTTATTTTCATGGGGACGTGTGAGTGCCAAGTTTTTGTCGTAATCCGCAGCAAGAGCTGACCTGCCTGTCAGTGCCCTTCGTTGTCTTCGTTCTGTTTGCAACCGGCCCAGACATCCTTTCAATCTGGTTTTGTCTCAATCGCAAACAGAACGCAGAACGTCTCGGCTCCCACGCTGGTTCAACGGAGCTCAGCGACCGCGCACAAAAAGATGGCGGACCCACCACTTACCTGACCAGTCCGTTCGACGTAACCTCGGGTACCGCATGGAACAACGACCAAATAACGCGGAACGACCATGATACGAAGACCTTTGCCTAGAAACAGCATGTCACGCACCACACGCTCGCCCCGGAGGCTGCAGTCTTGACTGCAGCCTTTGTGGGGCAATATTTGCAACGCATTAACTTGGATTTGTACACCAGGAGAAATGGAGGATATCTCATTGTATTGCACATCTCCCCTCAGCATCTAGTTAGGTTATCTCGCTCCCTCGTTGTCCTTGACATCGTTCGACAGGTTCGTTCTCGTCTCTCGACAGAATAATTACAGTAGGGTCCTGTACTGAACACAGCAAAGATACAAGTTCTTCATGAAATTCGTGGCGATCCCATTAATATTGCCCTGGGTTAGCGCCTGAACCACTGCTTCCAGGAGAACAGGACTGCAAGAACGACGCCGGCTGGTGCGATCATTGCCCGCCATAACAATGCTTGAACCCCATCTCGGACGCGAAGGGCCATGTCTCGCTTGCCAAGCAGTCGAATGATCGTCACAGGCGGAGCGACAAATACCCGCATAACGATGCGAACAGTCGGCGGGAACCAGTATGGCTCGCTGTACTGCAGCAGGGCTGTGATATGTGCTCGTCGTGCAACAATTCCAACCTCGCGTCCGTAGGCGTCCCAGGGCGAAGCGGGTGTATGGGGATCTCCCGACTGTCGATTCGTGATGACAGTTGGGAAAATTGACGCGACCCCGTGGATGAGGTAAAACAACATGGCCACGGCAATGCCCAGAATCGTGAGCGACGTTACGCGTGTCTCCTCCGGCGCGGGGGCGAAGTTCAAGACGCCGAGTGGGGCGCGCACGATGAGATTGATGTCGCTCAGGGATGTTGAGAGTAGAACGCAAGAGGCGAGAATTACTGGCAGGCAGAACCAGAAGGCCGGCCGAAGAACCCGTGTGATGAGGAGGCGATAGAGAGTGAGCTGGGGCATGATACTCGTCGGAGATTTGAGAAGAGCAGGAGTGGGCAGAGCAAAGTGAAGGTTGAATGTGTGCAGGATGAGTGATAGCAAAAGCATCGAGAATGGTGTTGTCTTTGGCTTGGGCGTACTGCGGCAAAGTCAGTTCGCCTGTACGATCAAATAAGAGGAATATGCGCACTCCGGGAAAGAAAATAGGAACGACAGGAAAGAGAATAGACTGGCGACAGATTGAGGTCGCACAATAGGCCAACAGAGCAAGTCTGAGAGCGAGAAGATAACAATAAAGACCTCACGAGGACTAGAGATGTAGTCGATCTCGCCAGTAGTGCCGTAGATAGTTATCCTTTCCGGCCAGAGAACGTAGTGTGCTGCGGCGCATAGTTAGCCCGAGAAGGACGTTCAAGAGCAAAGCAACGCACTAATGCAGTAAAGGTAGAGGAACTGGATGCACAAGGCCACAGCATGCATAATGCTACACCAAAACTCATCTTCAGCGATTGTCCGACCTGAGGGGTAACGGGTGCACTGACCGAGGTGTGATGATGCTATCATAGCGCCGCAGTAGTGCAGGCTCAGTCGACACGCCGACACGACACCTTGCGGGCACGCCGACCTGCCAGGAGCGCAGGAGCGCGACCTCGAGTGCGCCCTGTGTCAGAAGTTCTTCTGGCACGCGTGGATGCGATAGAAAGTCGACAACTAAGGGCAAAGTGTGAGCTTGGCGGGCCTGACTTCAACTGCGGATGCGCGCACCTCTGAGGACCTTGTCACCGTCACCGTCTACAAGAAATTCGGTCCACAGAACCTCCTCCAAGTCCTTCTCTGACTCGTCGTTCAGGAAGTCTGACCAGTAACTGAGAATGGCGGTTCTAAGTGTCGCGTACTGAGCCTGCCGCTGGCGACGTTCCTCCCATTCATCCCATGGACGCACGAAGACGGGCAACTCGTCCTCTGGCTCGCAGATGAGATACAGTAGCGCAAGAAGGCCAAATGCAACGCGGACGGATGCGGATGAGTCT
>Ga0247815_10002967_pt1 | contig 12362 bp, 12 predicted proteins | sample UWRJL194509B1_FD_181014 | JGI IMG/M metagenome (GOLD analysis project Ga0247815, IMG submission 181014) | Plant litter microbial communities from Arlington Agricultural Research Station in Wisconsin, United States - UWRJ-L194-509B-1 | ecosystem: Environmental > Terrestrial > Plant litter >... | reverse complement strand
ATGGCATGCGATTGAGCCGACACACGCCGCCACAAGTCAACAAGCGAGGTGACTCGGGCAGCATACTCCTGAGCCGCCTGAGCCGCGCTATCCATATGCACGGCGAGTGCAGGTGGAACGTGAGGCGTCAGCTGGTGTAGGGGCGACAAAACCTCCTGCTGTGTGCGAATGGTCGTTGTTCGTAACCGCTCCAATGCGTCTTCCGGCGTGAAAGCATTTCGGGAGCTGTCTACAAGAATCTTGGGAGGGCTCTCTGGGGTGAGCGGTACACCGGTTGGTGTTAACCTTCCGTGGTACTGCTGACGCTTGAACTCGGAGAGGATGTCTTCTCGAATAAGGTCAAGGTCCGATGCGACGTCCATAGTTGCTGACCAGAACTGGCGCGCTGTCTTAAGATCGCTTACGAGCGCCAGTATCCTCGACTTGACCTCCAGCATCTGCGCTCGGGCGCTGGATAGCTCCTGCATCTCCTGATTTGTTGCCTGACGAAATGCGGAATCGATGCCATGTGTTGGGAGTGTCATAAGGCCTGCGTCCGCTTCGCTGAGAGCTTTAGACGCGGCAAGCTCTAAGGAAGGGATGCGAGAAAGAATCGAGGGTAACATGGCCAAAAAAGCCGAGTGGGCGAGCGGTGACAGACACTCGGCCGAGCTCAAATCTGGCGGACCACCAGTCTGTTGGGACGTGTCACCCTCTTGAAGGAAGCGCATGACCTCGTTGATCTGCTTCTGGCACTCTGCAATCTTTCCACGAGCGCTCTCGACTCGTTGGACAGCGACGAGCGAGAGGTGGTATTGGTTCGCCTTGGCCTCTGCCACCTTCGCACGTTTGACGGTATCGCGTAGCTCGTTTGAGAGCAGATTGGCGATAGAGTCGTTGGCAGCCACTTGGTCGGGAAAAAGAGCATGAACGGGTCGAGGGAACGAGCTGGAGGCGGCGCGAGGGTCACTGATGAATGTAAGGCGGCGGACAAGCTGTTGCGTCCTGCTGGAGAAGGCAGTGTCCAGCTTCAAAGTCGGATGTCCGAGTAACGCATTGCGTATCTCGGATTCAAGCGTTTCTGCGGTCAACTGGTCTTTCTTGAGCTCGCCGTAAAGTTCGTCGGCTCTACGTGCTGATCAGTAGTTGTCAGCGCGACCAAATCCTTGCGCACCTCTTCCATTGCATGACCGTATTGATGGCAAACTTTCCGAGGCCGTCGAGCTCGTTAATGCACTGGTCTTCGACACGGTCCTGCTCGTCCAAAATCTGGTCGGGAACTGGGCCCTTTGTGCTGGCCTCGATGAGGCGGTCGAGTGTCTTGCCGGATGGGTTCACATGCGCATTGCGCAACGAGATGACCTTTCCTGTGAACTGCGCGGCGTCGTGGGATAACAGTTCGGTGTGCTTATAACGCAAGCTCCTGTCGAGGACGGCAGCGTCGCCGGAGGCAGGTGCTGAGCCACTGCTGTTTGGCGTGGCGAAGCGCTCGTATGCTGCTGGCGACCAGCGCGCCCGAGTCACCAGAAAGTCGCGCAGCTCGTCAAGAAGATTGGTGCGCTCTTTCCAGCCTCCAATGCGTTGTTCCTCCCAGGTCAAACGCAGACCAAGAAGTTCAAGAGTGTCGCCCCGTGAACGGAGGAGGTGAAGGAGTTTGTCCAGGCCGAGCAATGTATTGAGCGTGACTTCTATGAGGTCCGTGTCTGCGGGCGACAGGTGCTTCTCGGTGGCGGCTGCAGGGTTGTGTGAGGCCCGGTAACAGTTGGTGTGACAATGCGCGTACCTTTGGCGAACTTCTTTAGTCTGATCATGTCTCCTGAATCGAATTGCTCTGTCTCTTTCTCAATCGCATCGTGTTCAACAAGCCAGTCCGCGAGCTGCTTGCGGAATGGCAGGCCTTTGACCGGCTCCGACGAGAGGAGCTGCTCGAGACCGGCGAAGACCTCGATGGGCGGCATGCGTTCCAGCAGCTGGCCCACTCGCATTAGCGACACAACAACCGTATACAGAGCCCCTAACACTGACCTTGCACTTGTCCTCAATCCACTCTTTGCGCTGAAGAAATGCCTCGAGCTCGATTTTCTCGCCGCTGTCGAGAGCGTCTGCTGGGCGGAGATCCGCGTCATTGGGCTCAGTCACAGGCGTATTATTCTGGGCCTCGTCTGGTACAACCCGCATGATAGCAGGTAGGCCCGCTGGCGAGGCGTCCATTTGCGCGAAAAAGAGGGTAAGGCTTAGAGTTGTGGCAAGGTCGGTGTTGCCGTCGCAGCGAGGGTCATGAAATGCAGGAGGGAGAGTTGTCGTAGAATATTGCCGTTGACACGCCCCGTCGGCACGTGCTCGCCGCGCCATCATCACGACCGCATAAAGTGTCACTCCTGATGTACACTATAACTACATTGATAATACCTGTCTCAACTCATTCAGAACCCTTACTGCTCACTCCCTCGTTACCAGCGGCTGCAGCAGCCGCAGCCTTGAGGCGCAAGGCTGTCTGGCGCATTGCAGCGATGCCCCTTGGGTCCCGGTCCCATCCCGCCGACCCTGCTGGAGGCGGCAACCCAAACGTGACTTCAATCTCTTCAAGCACAGATGCCACCGCCCCAAGTGAGTCTCCGATCCCGTTCAACACGTCTGAAGACAGCCTGCCGCGTGCAGGATGCGTGTCAGTTGGCGCATACAATCGCACATGAGCGCCACATGCGCGCGCTCGTTCACTTACTCACGCGACCTAACTCCGTCCAGCTGTGCAGCGGAGCTCTTCACTGTTGCTTCAAGCTGAGCAGTAGACACAACTAACGCATGTAGATGCTTCTGTGTCTCGACGAGATCAGTCGTTGCATTCGCAAGGTGCCTGCGCGATCCCTCCAGCTCGACACGCAAGCTGTCGACCTGCTGTCGAAGGCCAATAACATCCTGTTCCCGGTTGACCGTCGCAAGCTCCTGTCGCAGGGTTGCGATGGCCTGGTTACCCGTCCGAATATCCCGTCCAAGGCGGACCAGTCGACTCCGGATAGGCAGATACGGTGCAAGTGCGAGCGGTGTCAAGATCACCGATGCCATTATAAAGTGCACCATTGTCGGATAACGTTCTCGGAGAGAGCGCAATTGCCCACCAGGCAGCTGCAGCTCTGAATCCGAGACTGGTTGGCCAGTCGTCCGGTCTGCCATAGTGGAAAGAGGAACGCTGAGTGAGCTCAAACGGGACTTGCCACCCAACGGATCTAAGAAGGATATCCATAACCGGTATGAAACACTACAACGAGGGACCGAAACAAGGTCGTGCATATCGTAGCAGTCGGGACGGACATGTGAAACAAACCAAGAATAGAGTGGGAAGGTATAATAGAGAGGACGAGACATAAAGTCCGAACGTTCACCGCCATGTGCGACGCGACGAGCCGCGCTCGCTCAAGTCCAAGCTCATGTTATAGGTTTGACCCTTTGAGATTGCGGCAGAGAAGCGGCTCAGCGAGATTTGTTTGCGCTTTGCTGGCGACTTGGTCACCGAAATGCGCCGCCCACCCCCATGTGCAGTCGACCCAGAAGTTGGAGACGGGACTGGAATTAGGCTCGACCGACGTCGTGCCTTTTCAAGTCGCATCGGGGCCAAAATCGATCGTCGACGTCCGCTGCTATGGCTCGGCTTGAGGTCGTCCTGCAGTGGTATGTTGTCGTCGTCTGCTTCGCCGAGCATCGCCGCCTTCGCCGCCAGTTTTCCGTGCTCGTCCGTCGTGAAAGGATTGTTGTGACGGTCTGCAAATGGGCGTTTTGGGACAGGCAGCACGTCAGAGTTATCGTCGTGTTCCAAAAGACTGCCCATTGGGATTCCGCTCTTTAGTTTGCCAACGAGCGGAGGCAGCAGCCGACTGGAGCGTCGCCTACTTGCAGAGCCCAGGCGCATGCTAGGAGCTTTCTTGTCGTCCGGCCGCTCATCCTCCCACTCGTTGTCCGCGTTTACAGCTACGGACCGAGACGCGTCGGGTTCGCTTGTGATGGCGTCCGGCGCGACCGAAATGACGGTCGAGTTGCCCTCACTAAGTTTCCCCTCACCTGCCTCATCTGCCCAGCGGAAAGCCTTCTTCGGCACGATGAGGGCCCGGGTTGCGGACAAACGACGGCGAGCGGGAGAGCCAGGACCGGTTGAAAGATTTCTGGCCTTCACGCGAGTAACGGTCGTCTTTGGTGCAGCAGCGGCGGGCACTTGCTGTCCCGAGAACGACCGCAGCGACGACGGCCCAGGTACAGCGAACGAGTCAATCGAGAGATCGAGGAGCTTACGGAAGCTCTGGTCGTTGCTGTCGGCAACACCTCCGAGACGCTGAGCAACCGATTGGACCATCGTAGGATCGACAGGGGTAGACAGGATGTTGCCTGCGTCACGCATCATTACAGTGCATCGTGCAACAAGGCCGACGAAGCTGGTGAGGACAGTTGTCTGATTGGCGAACAGCCGACGGAGGGCGTCTCGCTCCGCCTCCGCCTTAACCCGTTCAATCTCGGCACGTTGTGCTTGCATGTAGAGGCGGATAGTATCCATGTTGGTTTCGTCGAGTCTGTCCGTCCTGCGCTCGGAGACCGCCCGGAGCATGGCATCAAACGTGCTGTTGGTGTTACCACCGCGCTGAATCGCCTGGTGAATGTGCGAGTTCGGCGCCACCATGGGATCATAAAGACCAACGATGGCATTGAGGAGACCGCGCTCCGCGGCAACATCCGCCAAAGAGCTTGCGACCTGTCCGCGAGCCTCGATCTCGGCCATGCGCTTTTTCGCAGCTTCAAGCTGAGCGGTGACAGCAACGAGTTGGCCCTCGGAATCGCCGGCGGCCTTCACCTGATTGCGCAGCAGGTTGGCCTTGGCCTGTAGGTCGGATTTGACGCGCTCGACCTCCGCCTTCGCCTCTGTCGCCTTGCGCTTCGTGACGTCGGATTCCTGCCCAGCTTTTCCAGCGAGCTTGGACTTGAGCTCCCGGACTTCCTCGTTGAGGCGGTTGATAGCCTCGACGTACTGAGCGACGTGTCGGTCGACGTTGATCAAGTTGCGCGACACCTTGGTGCGGATCATCTTGGCGCGGTCGGCGTACTGGAGGGTATTGAGAGTATCCTCGAAGTGCTGCGAGGTTGGCGCCACACAGACAATCATGACCGTCTTACAGTTTCCGCCGAGCGAGAACTTGAGGAGGCGTGTGAGTTTGCTGTTGCGGTAGGGGATGTGGCGGGTGCGTGTGCCGGACTCGCAAAGCGCGTTGATGCAGTTTCCCAAAGCGAGGAGCGACTTGTTGATGTTGGCGCCTTCAAGCATGCGTTGACCCATGTTGCGAGTGGCGCAGGCACGTTCGCTGCCGGCAAGGTCGATAATGGAGAGAGTCGCCATGGTGCGCGATTCCACGGTCGATGCCGTCCGCGGTGACTGCGAAACATGAATTTGGAGGACAGCATGAGAGCGTGAGGAGGTCTCGTTGGCATGTGTTGGAGACTGAGTTCGACGAGCGTTACCGGCCTGGACAATGGCCTTCACTTCGTCCGCATGTTTAGGGGAGAGTTCTGTGAGGCCGACAATCTTGACGGTCTTGTCCTCGCGAATGGCAAGGCCACCTTTGGGGCGATAGCTTGCGTCCTCGCTAAGCAGATCGTGGATCTCCTCGTTGTAAATCTCGAGGAAGGTCACGGAGACGTCGACAAGAATATCGTCCTTGCGATCCTCAATGCGTTGGAACAGCTCGGCCATTGTCTGATAGATGATGCCGGGGTCATGTGCGGTACCACTAATAGTGTGCGTTTTACCGCAGCCGGTCGCCTGGTCAATCACGTCAGCAAAGGCCTAAGCGAGACAGGAAATGTGACACACGCCGTACGCGAACACGGTGGCGTTGAAGCCCTCGAGCAAGCCATCGAGCAGCGGGCGGGCAGTGGACTCGTATACATCGACTTGGCGTGCAGTCGAATCGAACACGCGGTCGAAGATGAAGCGTCTGTTTCTGGGCCGTTTTGTACCTGGCGGGACGTAGCCACGCTGCTCGTAGGCTTCGTCTGCCTTGTCAAAGACGAGCACCTTGCTGTCCATGACTGTTACGACTTCTTTGAGCGGTGTTCCCGCTCCAAATACTTGGCGCGGGGCAGCAGCTAGGTTTCCGTCCCCGCGGAAGGCATGGTCAAAGGAATCAGGTTCAGGTAGCCGATCCTGTTCCCAACTGGTTGGCGGGCGCACGCGCACTGAAAACAGCGCGCATTAGCAGCATATTAGTAGGGCAAAGGCGGGGTGTGCGCATGCCTGCGATTGTTATGGAGGCGGAGTCGTCCATGATGAGGAGTGGGTCAGAGCGGAGAGAGCAGCCTGGCCCGGCTCTTGCCTTGTTGTCTTCAACCTTCACGTGATCTCATTCACGACATGGACACCATCACAGTTCCCGCTCCTGCGGACTTTCACGTCCACCTCAGAGAAGGTGATATGGCTCGCCTCGTCACGCCCCACGTCCGGCAAGGTGGTTTCTCGCTTGCATATGTAATGGTGAGGCTGCAATGCTGCTGCCGCGCCGGCGCCTGCAAGCCCACATACAATCGTACAGCCCAACCTCGTCCCCCCTATCACTACGACGGAACGTGCTCTCGCCTACAAGGCAGAGCTCGAAGCCATCGATCCCTCCGTTACCTATCTCATGACCCTCTACTTGGCTCCAGATCTCACTCCCGATGAGATCCGCAAGGCAAAAGCTGCTGGCGTCGTAGGCACGTCGTTCGCGCAACTCTCTTAGAAGTGTGTTGTTGAGCGATCGAGGGACCTGTGCAGGCGTCAAGTCCTATCCTCGAGGTGTCACCACAAACTCGGATGGTGGCATCGAGTCCTATGAGGTGTATTATCCCATCTTCGAGGTCATGCAGGAGGTCGACATGGTCTTGAATCTTCACGGCGAGATCCCCTCGGACGCTTCGAGCGTGAGCAAACGTCATCTCGTCTCTGATAACGATCGAGTCTGAACGGCAACCCCAGAACATCTGCGTCCTCAATGCCGAGGCATCATTCCTTCCCCACCTCGAAAAGCTTCATCTCCAGTTTCCTCGGCTCCGCATTGTCCTGGAACATGCAACGACTCGGGCTGCAGTTGAGGCTGTCAAGAAGCTCGGTGACACCGTTGCCTGCACCATCACGGCGCACCATCTCGCTCTCACTGTCGATGATTGGGCCGGTCAATCGTTCCACTTCTGCAAACCTGTCGCTAAATTCCCAGATGATCGCTTTGCCCTTCAGGAGGTCGTAAAATCAGGTGAGTGGCGACGCTTCATAAATAGCCAGCTGCTCGACTGACACCCATGCAGGCCACCCTCGTTTCTTCCTCGGTTCAGATTCTGCACCTCATCCAGAGTCAAAGAAGTCTACCAGCACGCCAACCCATGCCTGCGCCGCCGGAGTCTACACATCGCCAGTGCTACTCCCACTGCTAGCGCATCTACTCGAGTCGTTTGGCGCCTTGGATAAACTGCAAGGCTTTGCCAGCAACCACGGTCGCGCCTTTTACAAGCAGACGACGGCCGTCAGTGCCGAATCTGTTGTTCTTCGCAGAGGCACTTTGCCCATTGCCCCGAACTTTACTGCGCATGGGCAAACGGTCGTAAGCTTTTGGGCTGGCAAGGATCTAAACTGGCACGTTGACCGCCCCCAAACTTGAGCTCTACGCAATAAACGCAATCTCTGTTATTTGCTGCAACATGGTGTGATTTCTGCTTGGGTTGGGTGCTGAGGAGATGAGTGTAAGTTTATCGGCTGGTTGCGGCGGACTTGGTGAGAATCTCCGATCGTGTCTTGGACTCTTGCCGTAACGCGTGCTGTGCACTTGAGTCTATGGCTGCGGCAAACGCGCCGTTCGTTATTCCCAGCACACGAGAGCTTGAACTCGAGCTCGTTCTGACTCAGAGGGATGCGCGCATCGCAGAACTAACGGTACGCATGCACAAGTGGCGGACGTTCCAAGCACACGCTCATACCGCGCCGTGAAGGAGGATCTCTCTGCGCTTCGTTTACACGTCCGCGCAACATCTGGCGACGCTTCCTTAGTCGACGACAGTGCTCCTGTTGTTCTGCCAGAGCAGGTTGTCTCGGTTCTTGTCAACCACCTCTCGCACGCCAACGACCCAAGCGCTGGCTCATCGTCCTCGGTCACTGCCGCACTCACGCAGCGCGTACAGCTGCTGCAAGAAGAGAATGATGAACTATATGCGCTTCTACGACGCAGCGAGACGGGCAAGCTCAGAGACCAGGTAGCCAGCATGACGCAAATGGTCGAGCGGTTAGAGGCAGCACTTCAAGGTCAGTCACTCGACCGACCATTCGCGAAGTCTGGACTGACGCAAAGGCTTCAGACTCTCACAAGATAATCAAGTCATTGACGTGCGTACTGCGCTTTGGACTGGAAGGCCTAGTCACTCACGCTTCCTACAGCACGGAACTGGATAAGACATGCACGGCACTGCAGTCACAACAGCAGACAGCTCCGTCGCAGAACACGTCGGGCTCGCCCAGTGCTCCCAGGACGATGCTTGCGGCGACAGGCGGCAAGCCCTTTGCACCTGCTCAGCACAATGGATCAAGCAAGCCTCCACCAACTGGTCCTCGCGCGCAAAAGCGACAGCGTATGGCATCGCCCAACAATACTGCTGCACCACGCCTATCATCTGCCAACTCAACAGTGCCTCGCGAAAGAGACCGCGCTCCTCCTGCAGCTCCCGACCGGCCCCGCGAACCTGACAGGGAACGGGAGCGAGATGATCGTGACCGCGACCGCGACCGGTTCCCAGACCGTGAACGCGAACGGGACCGCAGTCGATCTCGTAGTCCTGCGAGGAAGGCCCGTCGAGGAGTCTCGCCACCGTCGCGCCGGTCGCCTCCTCGTGGCCCAGCAGCATCTCGCGGCCCATCTGTGGGCTCGCCTGCTTCACGCGAACCAGACTTGTGGCCACCTCCAGAGCATGACCCTGCAGCCGGAGGCTCTCGGCGCAATGACCGGGAACGAGACCGACCAAAGCGGTCAGGTGGTGGTGGTAGGCGACGGAGCGGGAAGCCCAGAGATCGCGGGCTGGCTGAGCGGCTGGGTCTTTAGTATGTCACCGTGCGTCGGACTCGAACTGTCTATTTCGTGCCATTCTGAATAGCTTTGACTTGTATTTGTGACTTTAATCCGCATATCACGAAGCGTGACGCGTGAGCCATACGCGACCGGACTTTGAGACGAGCGACGGCGCAGCCCGATGCTATTCCTCTTGCCTTCTGACGTTTTGGTGCTCACACGTGAACGTGAACTGCGGCTCTCAGAGGCCGCCCGTCTGTCCTTACGCTTTACGAACACGTCACGCCACGCCTACGATGCTTTGGCGGTGGCTCGCGCCGCTCCTAACCTGTGTGCTCGCCACCGACGCCCGCCCACTCGTCAATCTGCCAGCCAATAACATCACACATGCAAACACCCTCAGATCTCCATGCTCGGCAAATCAGACTCAGTCCTTCTCTCTCCTCAGCGGGCGTCATGCGTGTCGATTGAAGCCGGAGTTCGACATTGAAGATGCTGACGTCCTGCTACCAGCGCAACCTCACAACATCCGGCCCAGAGCCTCAAGCAATGTGCCCAGGAGTACCAACTCGTTTCGCTTTGAGATGGTAGGCAATGTTGTCCTGTCTGTGCCCATGGTGGACCAAGTCGCCATGCCCGCCGTCTCTGTCGCGGCTGTACAACCCACCCCTATCGTCGCCGCCTACTACCCCGACTGGGGTGCCAGTGTACTTCCTCCGGAGAATGTAGATTTCAACCGCTTTGATTGGATTGATTTCGGTGTGTTGGCTTCGGAACACCCCTCGCGCTTGCGGTTGCTGATGATGTCGCGCAGCGTTCGCGATTCCTAACGAACGGTTCGGCGTCGACTTTTCGAGCGACTGGTCCAAGCAGCTTCTCAGGCGCCTTGTCACTGCCGCACACGCAAAGAACAAGTTCGTTAAGCTTAGTGTTGGCGGCTGGGACGGTAGCGTGTGAGCGGACTGCAATGCTGAACTGTGCCGCGAGCGACGCTGACCGCCTTATACAGCCATTTTTCTCGTGCAGTCGCGAGTGACGAGAGCCGCAAGATCTTCGTCACAAGTATCGTTGATATTGTCAACGAGTTTGGTCTAGACGGGATCGATTTGTGAGCCTTGCCGCTATGCTGAGTCTGGTCACTATGCTCGGCTGCTCATTACTCGTCCCTCACAGAGATTGGGAGTATCCAGGTGTCATGGGACACCCGAGCAACGTCGTCTCACCTCAGGATGCTGAAAATTATCTGATATTCTTGCAAGACCTACGAGCCAAACTCCCGTCGACTGCTCGGATCACTGCCGCAACTCAAGTCTGGCCGTTCGCTGACAATAAAGGCGTGCCGATGGTCAATGTCGCACCGTTCGCACAGGTACTCGACTGGATCCTTCTCATGGTGTACGACACGTGGGGCTGTAAGTTCACGCTACATCCCGATGGTGTCGTCGTAGTGCTGATTTTCCCCAGCTTCGTCCAACCCTGGACCGAATGCTCCGCTGGAAGACGCCTGTCACAACTCCAGTCAGCCGTTTGCAAATGCTCGAGCTGCTGTCAAGAGTTGGACCTCGGCAGGTTTCCCTGCATCGCAACTCACACTCGGCATCCCTGCCTATGGGTACATCTCCCGGTCTTCGGCAACACAACTTCGCAACCGCCGTCAATTCGACGAAGAGAATGGCAGTGCGGGCCAGGGTATCTTCTCACCTAAGAGCGGCTCGTTTGAGTTGAACGCGGCACCCTCCCACCACGTGATGAATGCGCAGGATGCCCCCGGCCCAGTGACTGTGGAGAACGAGGAGGGAGGTTCAGAAGGCGGCCAGGTTCAATTTCGCGATCTGTATGACCAAGGTGCGCTCAAGCTGGATGCGGCTGGGCAGTTTGTTGGCGCGAACGGGTTCAAGCGTCGTTGGGATGACTGCTCTCGGACTGTATGTCAGGCATAACTCTCTTCAAACCGATGCTGACCTCATAACCAGCCATTCCTCACCTCCGAGTTCTCGAATCAATTAATCACATACGACGACCCGGAGTCGATGCGGCTCAAGGGAGCATTCGCGCTCGAAGCTGGATTGAAAGGTGTCAATATGTTCGATGCGCACGGTGATACATCCAACTGGGATCTCATCGACGCAGCACGCAAAGGTTTAGGCATCATCATGTAATGTATGTACTCTTTGATGTGTAACGACTCTGCCACTTGCAAATCACCGGGTTCCACTCTGTGCTGCGTGACTTGGAGTGACAGCCCGTGCCAATGACGCTTGTCCTTCTGCGATGTGCCGCCAGCCGCGTCCGGCTGCACGGCGCGCGTCACGCCTCGTCCTATGCAAAAACAAAGGCCCATGATAGCGACCCAAGCATGATTCGTAACCTTGCACTGGTCGCTCACATCGGTGCGTCATAATTTCTTCACCACTAAACCTGCTAACGAGAGTATCGTTCGCGCTGCGTAGACTCCGGTAAAACGACTCTGACGGAATCCATCCTGCATGCCTCTTCATATCTTACTGTGGCCGGTACGGTTGATAGCGGTAGCACCACAACCGACTTCCTGCCAGCTGAGCGGGAGCGCGGCATTACAATCCAATCGGCCAGCATTCCCGTCAAGTGGAAGAATTGGAGTGTTAACCTCATTGATACGCCTGGACACGCAGACTTTGGCATGGAAGTCGAGAGCGCGAGTCGCGTCGTTGACGGCGCCGTAGTTCTGATCGATTCTGTCGAAGGTGTCGAAGCTCAGACCAAAGGCGTGTGGAGGCAGCTGGACCGGTGAGCGCGTCCTTTGTATTAGAATACGTCTGAACTAACATTTTGGTCAGCTACTCCGTTCCGACGCGCATGCTGTTTCTCAATAAGCTGGACAGACCAGGAGCGTCGATGCGTAACTCCGTCCTCTCCGTTCTCAACCATCGCCTCCACCGACGACCCGTTATCTTGACACTCCCTATTGCATCATTTGATCCAGAAGACTATCGTCGAGCGGAGCCTGGGATCCAAGGCCTAGTCGACCTTGTCAACTGGGAGGTGTGGCGTTGGAGTCCCAAAGGCACACCGACACGACGTTCACTTCCTCGAACATGGGATGGACTCAACTCCACCGACCTCTTCCCGAAGGACCACCCGATTATTGAAGAGATCGGAAAGGCCCGTGTTGCTCTCGTTGAAATTCTCAGCGAAGGCTCGGACGAACTCATGGAGGAAACGCTGGCCTCTCCGCCGGCTTCCTCGTACCTGGACATACCTGCAACTTCCCTTCTGCCCGTGCTTCGATCTCTCGTGGCACGCAAGGCGATTTTACCAGTTGTCTGCGGCTCGGCATTCACACAC
>Ga0247815_10002966_pt1 | contig 12362 bp, 9 predicted proteins | sample UWRJL194509B1_FD_181014 | JGI IMG/M metagenome (GOLD analysis project Ga0247815, IMG submission 181014) | Plant litter microbial communities from Arlington Agricultural Research Station in Wisconsin, United States - UWRJ-L194-509B-1 | ecosystem: Environmental > Terrestrial > Plant litter >... | reverse complement strand
AAAATCAGGTCGTGCGGCGCGATTACCGAATTTGATAATGAATTCCAGGGATAAACTGCCGGGTCAAATGTTTCCCTTGCGGCCTGGATATATTCGCTGCTGTTCATGTAACGGCTGCTACTGAAATCCGGCTTGCCCTGGATAGTTATATAGCCGGAATAGCTGAATTTTACTTTATCGCCGGCGCGACCGCTTTTTGTGGTGATCACAATTACACCATTCGCTGCACGTGCACCCCAGATGGCCGCGGCAGAAGCATCTTTCAGCACAGAAATGTCGGCGATGTCGTCCGTATTCACCATGCTCAGGTTTTCTATCTGTACGCCGTTTACTACATAAATAGGAGCGGTAGGCAATCTGGCGGTGCTGTTACCGCGGATAATACTCTGCTGGTTAGTACCGGTACCATAACGGTTGGGCAAAACTCCTTTAAAACCCGGCTGTACGGTCATACCGGCAACCAACCCCTCCATACGGCTCACAATATCAGTGGTACCGGCACGTTCCGCAAAAATTTTCATATCCGGCTTACCAAAGGAACCGGTAGCGCGTTCTTTATTTAATTTCTGGTAGCCGGTATTCACAATCACTACCTCCTGCATATTCATGCTGGCCAGCGTTAAGCTGATATTGATTTCGTTCCGGTTAGTAATCGAAACCGTATCGGTCTGATACCCGATATAGGAAACCATTAACCTGCCCCTGGCCGGCGGATCTTTGATGAAATAAATACCCTGATCGTTAGTCACTGCAATCTGCGCATAACCATCAATCCTAACGGATGCGCCCGGCAGGGGAGAATGATGTTCATCGTAAACAACACCATGTAATAAAGGGTGCGTAATCACTTCTGTAACGCTGTTTGCAGATTTTTTGGAGATAACGACCGACCTGTCCTCTATGGAAAACTGTAATGGCTGGTTTTCAAAAATGGTAGTCAGCACCCGATCCAGCGGCGCATTTTTAACGGTTATCGTTACCGGACCGGCTCCCTTGATAGTCGACGTACTGTACATAAAATCATAGCCGGTCTGTTTACGCATCTTTTCCAGTACGGTAACCAGGCGGGCATTTTTTTCCGACAGGGTAACTGTTTGCGCACTGGCTGCCGTACTGACCAGTAGCAGCAGCATACAGAGCAATCCGGCAGGTAAAGCCCTCCTGAATAAAAGTTTATCCATCAGGATGTTAACAGATCCTGACAGGCGCAAAGTGCTGGTTACACAGCTTCGCGTCGATATCATAATGTCTTTGTAAAATTTGTACATTTGTAAATAGTGGATTTTAAAGCATTTGCTGATTCATTTCTACGTGTCACAGCTTAATGCGCTTACAATAGTTTAGTTGAATTATTTAAGGTTATCCATCTGATTAGCCATTCTGCCTGCAAGCGGAGTGGCTTTTTCGCTGGATTACGGGGCGGCTGAACCCTATGGTAATACCGTAATCCTCCTTCCTTCAATTTTAAAGTGAATAAGTCCTGTCCGTTCCAGCATTTTTAAAACCTGCGACAGGTTTTTTGTGCGGGATATCGTACCATTAAAACCGTCTGCCGGCAACTTCCCGTTATAGGTTACGTCAATATCGTACCACCGCCCCAGCTGTGCCATGATACTTGATATCTGTTCATCGTTAAAGCGGAAATAGCCGTTTTTCCAGGCCAGTGTTTCTTCCAAATCCGCATCCGTAACGGTTATTTCATTGTTATGGACAGTGCTGTAGGCGGCCTGACCAGGTTTCAGGAATACCGTTTTTTTATTGTTGGTGATGCTTACCCTACCTTCTTCCAGTGTCGTTTTAATGCCGTCATTCCCGGGATAAGCATTGATGTTGAAATGGGTACCCAGATCTTCAATTGTCTGCTGGCCGACTTTCACAACGAACGGTTGTTTAGCGTTATGCACTACCTCAAAATAAACCTGTCCTTTTACTTCCACAGTTCTTTTACCTGAACCAAAGCCCGAAGGATACCGGATAGACGATTCCGCATCCAGTACCGCAAGTGTACCATCTTCCAGCCTGATGCTGTATTTTCCGCCACGCGGGGTGGTCAGCGTATTGTACGCTGACGGCTTAGCTGGTTGAGCGGAATTGCTGTATGTGATATTACCGTCTTCGGTTTTATTTACTGATTGCTGATCCCCTGTCGCCAAAAGACCCCTCGCAGCATTTTCCAAATCAATTGTTTTACCATTTGCTAAAGTCAGCGTAGCCTTATCACCGCCCGGTTTGATTGCGCTGATCTCCTTTTGCGCTAAAACTGCTGAAGGCTGTTTGTTCTGATAAACCGTATATAGTGCTGCTGTTAATAACAGGAGCAGAGAAGCGGCAACTGCAGTATAGCGATAATAATGAATTCGTCTCACCGGTTTCAATCCGGCTTTAGTAATGATTTGCTGATACAACTGCGCTGAAAACTGTTGCTTGTTTAACGCAGAATGAATTTCGTACTCCGTACTGTCAAAATTATCGTACCAACCCTCCAGTTCCTGCCTTTCTGCAGGGGTGATTTCTCCGGTCAGCAATTTCCTGGAAAGGTCATTTATCCTGTTTTTGTCCATTTTCTACGCTTTATAAATAGATAGCGCCAAAAAATGAAGGTAACCCTACCTCGAAAATCAGTTTTTTTTAATTTTTATTGAAATAAGTTGAATATCCGGTCTAAATCAGACCTTTTAAGAGCAGGATCAAGTAAAAGAAACGGCCGAAACGTCCTTTGATTATTTTCAAGGCGCTGGTGATGTGTTTTTCTACCGCTTTTTCACTAATGTTTAAGTCGGATGCAATCTTTTTGTTAGAAAGTCCCTGGTTTCTGCTCATCACAAATACCAGCTGGCATTTATGGGGCAGGGAATTTATGGTGAGCAGTAATTCCTGTTCCAGCAAATGCATGTCATACAGGTCCCCGTCATTGTGTGCTGATTGTGGCGTGTTGGCAAGAATGTCTGAAAGGGCATTATCTTTTTTAGACATCGCTGCCCTTTTTTTCAATACCTCAAATTTTATTGCACCGGAGAGGTAACTTTCAAAGCTGACTTTGATCTGCAGTGTGCTGCGCCTTTTCCAGAGGTTTACAAATATATCCTGGACGGCCTCTTCGGCTTCGGATTCATCATTCAATCTTTTTACCGCTACAAAAAACAGCTTTTCCCAATACTTATCATAAAGAAACCTGAACGCCAGCTGATCGTCAGACCGGAGCAGGTCTGCCAATTGCTGATCGTTAAATTCGTTATAAGCTGACATTGTTTAGGATAATAGCAAAGCGAATATAAGTATTAATAAATCTTTCAGCCAGTTTATTGTTTAAACAACTATTAGCCCGGAATGATTGTACTTTGCTGATCAGCAGCTGTAATTTAATCTTTCCAGGCAGCTATATCGGGATATCTTTCACAGAACCAAGCATTACCTTCTCCACGCGCAGCCTCGGTAAAATCGCCAGCGCTATGATAGTCAGAAAGATAAGTATACTGATCAAAGTATAATAGTCTATCGCTGTTTTTAATAAAGCCTGCTGGTCTGCCACGTTCTTTAAAAGATGTGATGCGGCACTGCGACTTGCATAACTATCACTGCCGCGGCTCGCAAATACATGCGCATATGTTTTTAATCTTGATACGGCAGAGGGGTCAATGGCCGACAGCTGACTTTGGAACCTGTCTACATGTAACCCCGTGTCGTATAATTGGAAATAGTTAATAATGGCAATACTGATTGTTGTACCCAATAAACGCATAGAAACCGCTGTGGCGCCCGCTGTAGCACCTAAATCGGCCGGAACGGAAGTAACCATAAACACAATGATCGGTGTAAGCAGCATCCCTGCACCAATGCCCTGCACCAGCAGAGGCAGGTAGTAAACAGTAGTGTTGGCCTGCGGACTAAACAAAAATATCATCCAGGTATAATGAATCAGCAGCATCGAGAACCCGATCATCCACACCAGGTAGGGCGACCGCTTAAAGATCATCATCCTCGACGAGATCAGGGTGCCGGCGATTGCACCTAAAATATTAAAAATTAAGATGCTGCCCAGATGAGCGGGGTCCATGCCAAGCACCTGGGTAAAAAAGAGGGTAGTAAAATTAAACGCTCCACGTGCAAGATATAAAATGATAATCAGGCAGATACCTGTACGGTAAGCAGGATATTTATAAATATCCAGATTAAGGTATGGTCGCTTAAGATGCCGCTGCCGGATCATATAAATGCTTAGCGTAACGATAAATATGATAGTGCCTTTAATGATACGCAAGTCAGAAAACCAGTTTAATTGCTGTCCGTATACCAGCACATAGGTCAGAGAGAACAAAGCTGTGGCGTAAATCACAAAACTTTGCCATTGGAGCTGGTACAGCGGGATTTTGCGGTTAAGCCGCTGCCTGGATAAGATAACCATAGCAAAGATTCCGCCCGGTATAAAAGCATACATTACCATTAAATATAACACATTGTAATTTACCGTATCTAAAAAAGGTGCCGTCACCATGGTGGTAACAGGAGAAATGCAAAGCAAAATGCAATACACCACAGAATACCCGATTTCTTTGGAGCGGTCTGTTTTCAGGTGATTAAAAATCAGCGAAATACAAATCGCTACCAGGCTGATGTTAGCAATACCCTGCAGGAACCTGAAGATCAGCAGGATGGTAAGGTCGCGCGCGCAATACGCACCATAGGCACTGCCTATTTCCATCAGCAGACTGATCAGCATATAATCTTTGGTCACAAAATAACTCGAAAACCTGCGTTCGAGCGGGAAATAGCTGACCAGCGCAGCGTATAAAACGATCAGCGAGTAGTTGGCATCGTTCGGGTCGATCCCATAAAATCCGCAGGCAGCCGTCACACTAACCGTAGACAGGGTGAACAATAGTAAATTGGGCACCAGCAGCAGGAATATACAAATCCTGATCGCCCAATGCGGTACCCACTTTTTAAACATTTCCGGCGGGGAAATCATGGCTTAATTACTTTAACCGTAGCATTCATGCCCGCACTCAAAATAGCTGTCTTTTTCCTGTCGTCTGTAAACTGCACTTTTACCGGTATCCGCTGTACGATCTTCACAAAATTCCCGGTAGAATTATCCGGTGCCAGCAGGGAAAAACTGGAACCTGTGCCTGGAGATAATGAAAGGATTTTTCCATGAAAAACCTCATCAGGATAGGCATCCGTTTCGATCAGTACCGGCTGGCCAATCCTCATTTTTCCAATCTGTGTTTCTTTAAAATTGGCCACCACCCATTTATCTGCATCCTGGTTTACAATATTGGCAAGTGTCTGGTTGGCTTGCACAAATTCTCCAGCCTGTATCGTTCTGCGACCCATTTTTCCTTTATAAGGGGCGATAATTGCCGTATAGCCCAAATCTAGTTGTGCCCTGTTCTGAATCGCATTCCGGCGCCTGATCTCGGCTGATACACCTGCTTTCTGAGCGCGGTAATCATCAATCTTAGAAAGCGATGCCCGGTAATTTCCCAGCGCCGATTCATAGTCGGAGCGGGCCACGTCGAGGCCCTCTTTAACATTCTCCAGCTTCTCGGCCGTTGCCGATTCTGCTGTAAAGAGTTTACTGTAGCGGCTGTACTCTTTTTCCTGCCTGGTTAGCCGGGCACGTACCGCTGCGATCTGTGACCGGGCCACGGATGCCAGGCCCGTTGCAGTAACGATATTGCTTTCCAGCACCTGGAGTTCTGCACGGGCATTCGCAGTTCCTTCTGCCGATTCCAGTTCCTGCAGCTGAAACTGGCTGGGATCAATTTTCAGCAATGTATCTCCCTTATTTACCGCCTGGTTTTCTTCAAACCTGACTTCTTTAATATAACCGCTCACACGCGTTACTACCGGATTGATATATTCCTGTACTTGCGCATCGTTGGTTTCCTGGTATTTATAGCGGTCTGTTAAAATACCGGCACCTTTAATGATTAAAATAACCAGAATTCCTGCTGCCAGCCAGGAAGTTACACGGGTAATGAGCTTGTCGGTTGCTGTATAATTTTGCGCTGTTTTATTCATTTTAAAAGGCTCCTATAATTTTTTGAAGTTGATAGTAGTGTAATTGTGCAGCGATCCGGGCGGCTGACAGGTCAAATTTCGACTGCAGCAGCTGTACATCCGCATCCAGGTAATCGGTGATTAAAGATGTCTGGTTCAGGTAGCTGTTTTTCACAATACGTAAGTTTTCGGCCGCCTGTATCATATTGGTTTTTGCTACTTTTATGCGGTGTAAATCTTCCTGAAGCCTCAGGTATGCTTCCTTCAGCTGGTTTTTTATGTTATCCTCTGTATTCAAATGCTCTATGCCTGCTTTTTTAACCGCCAGTGCGGCACTATTTACCTCGTGTCTGTTTTTAAAGAAAGAAGAAAGCGGCACTGAAGCCTTAACACCCACCATCCCGAGGCCATATAATGAAAGTACGTAGGGATAAAAACGGCCTTGCGGATAGCTGTAGGCATAGTTGGCGAATAAACCGATATGAGGTAAGGTTTTGGCCTTTACATCCTTCAGCTGGAGTTCGGTCAGTTTTTGCTCTGCTGTTGAAATATTGGTTTCAGGTGCAGTACTCAGCCCTTTTCTGACCAGCGTTTCATAAACAGCAAGCTGTAAGGTATCAGGCAGGAATGGTTCCAGGGGTTCGATCTGTGTAGCTTCATCCTGTCCGGTAAGGAGGCTGATTTTTTGTGAGGCAATGCTGATATCATTCCTGATCTGTTCAACTTCCAGCTGTTGTTTACTCAACTTTAATTCAGCCCGCAATACATCACTTTTCAGTACCACACCATTTTTATAAATGGTTTTAATCTGCACTAAAACCTTGTTTTGTTCGCTGATATCCTGCATCAGCAAACCTTCAAACGCCCTGCTTCTTAAGATATCCAGGTAATAAGCGGCTGCCAGGAGCTTCATTTCGGAGGCCGACAAATTACGCTGTTGTTCTTTGATTTTTGAGCCGATCCTGAGTGATTCGATGTTTCTGCTGGTATGGCCCCCGTTGTACAGATTAAAATAGACCGATGCGCCGAGATTATACGTGGTGTGGGCAATCGGATAAAGGGTAGCCTGTTGCAGGATGCCATTGGTATACTGGGGCAGGTTGCTCAGTTTTGCATATTCGCCATCCAGGCTGATATCCGGTAACCTGCCCGCTGCAGCATGCTGCACCGCTTCTTTACTTTGGAGCAGCTCGAGCTCCCTGATGGTTACAACTTTGCTATTCGCAGTTACTTTTTGCCAAACCTCGGTTAAGCTGATAGGAGAGGGCACATCCCCCGAAGAGTTTTGTGCACTGCTCCTCCCGGCACTTCCCACAATAACTGTAAGGGTAAAAAAGAAACTTCTGTTGAGCAATTTATTCATTGATCTGATTTTAAACAATCATTTCAATACCAGTACCATTCTTTAAAATGCTATTAATGAGTATTTTGCTTCGAATTTTTGATATTTACACTTGCGATATATCGTTATTTTATGTTAAGCGCCATCAGCTATTCCCCGGGATACTGGCTTGCAGGTTCACGTTATACCATTTTCGCAGGGTCTACAATTTCATCGAATTTCCCTGCAGCTATAAAACCACTGGCCAGTGCCGCCTCACGGAGGGTTAGGTTTTTATCCATGGCCGCATGTGCGATGGCCGATGCTTGGTCGTAACCGATTACCGGACTTAAAGCTGTAACCAGCATCAGCGAGCGGTTTAAAAACTCGCTGATCTTTGGCAAATTCAGTTGTGTGCCTTCCACAGAATACATCCTGAATTTATCTGCTCCATCAGCCAGTATCGTTGCCGCATGCAGGAAGTTATTGATCACAATCGGCCGCATTGCGTTCAGCTCGAAATTGCCCTGGCTGCCGGCAAAAGCAACTGCCGTATCTTCGCCTATCACCTGGATGCAGATCATCACAATCGCTTCACACTGGGTAGGGTTTACCTTTCCGGGCATAATACTGGAACCCGGCTCGTTAGCCGGTAAGATCAGTTCACCAATACCGCAGCGCGGCCCTGAGGCGAGCCATCTCATATCATTGGCAATCTTCATCAGGGCTACAGCAACGCCCCTTAACGTGGCCATTGCCGCCACCATTGCATCCAGCGAACCCTGCGCGGCGAACTTATTTGGTGCGGTAACAAAAGGCTTTCCTGTAAGCCCGGCTATACTTACCGCAATTTTTTCAGCAAAGCCTTCCGGCGCATTCAGTCCCGTGCCTACAGCAGTCCCGCCCGCGGCAATTTCGAAAAGCTTTGTCCGGCTTGCCTTTACCCGCTCTATTGCATCAGTAAGTTGTGCAGCATAGCCCGACCATTCCTGTCCTACCGTCAGGGGTACCGCGTCCTGCAGGTGTGTACGGCCAATTTTAACCACGTCTTTCCACGCTGCCGCCTTCGCCGAAATCGCCTGTTCCAGTTTTTGCAGAGCTGGCACCAAACTATCATCGATAGCAATTATCGCTGCAATATGCATGGCCGTCGGAAAACTATCATTGGAAGACTGACCCATATTTACATGGTCATTCGGGTGTACCGGTGTTTTACTGCCCAGTACACCCCCGAGCAACTGGATCGCCCGGTTTGAAATTACTTCGTTTACGTTCATGTTCGACTGTGTGCCGGAGCCGGTTTGCCATACATAAAGCGGGAATTCCGGATCAAGTTTTTTACCGATTACCTCGTCGGCCGCCCTGATAATTGCCTCAGCAAGATCAGCTGGGAGGCGTCCGTCGTTAAGGTTAACCATCGCAGCGGCTTTTTTAACGTAGCCGTAAGCATGGTAAACTTCTTTCGGCATCCGGTCATTACCAATAGAAAAATGAACCAGGCTTCTCTGTGTCTGTGCCCCCCAGTAATGTGCTGCTGGTACCTCGATTGTACCCATAGAATCACTCTCGGTTCGCGTTCCGCTCTGCGCTATGCCAATAGGCACTGAAATTTTCTGTTCCATAATATACTCGTTTTTATCCCTTGTCAGTTTTACCTTTCGTCAGGCTGATCTGCGCAGGCGTTATTGTTCATCAGGTACAAAATGCGTATCCGCATTTTCCTCAAAAATTACATACACCCTTTTCCAGGGCTCTTCATTCAGCAAGCGCCATTTGTGTCCCGTTCCTGTATGGTCGGTTGCCAGCAGCACATCTCCCGGATGGATGATAAACGATTCGCCTGTTTTGGTCGTAAACTCAAGGATCCCCGATAATGTGATTACATATTGCGGGACCGGATCATTGTGCCAGTCGAACGAAGAATTGGCCGCCGTTTCTTTAAACAGCGTATGGTCTGCTTTAACTAATGCACCTTCGCTGATGCTGCCACGTGTAAAATGGGAATTGCCATCGGCTCCCGTGTAAAGATGATATGCTGTGATCATGATATTATATTTTTAAGGTTTAATATTTCCGCTGTTTTTTCCCGGATAGCGAGGCAAAATGATGGGTTATCGATTAACGACTGACCATAAGAGGGAATCATTTCTTTTAATTTTGATGTCCATTCGCCATCGTTTACTTTTTCTGCAAAACATTTTTGCAGCACATCTACCATAATTGAAACTGCAGTCGAAGCCCCCGGAGAAGCCCCCAGCATTGCAATAATACTATGATCGGCCGCACCAACTAATTCAGTTCCAAATTCCAGTACACCACCATGAACAGGATCTTTTTTTATGATCTGCACACGCTGTCCCGCCACTTCCAGCCGCCAGTCTTCCTCTTTCACATCAGGGAAAAACTCCCGCAGCGCCGCAAATTTCTCTTCCTGCGATTCCAGCACCTGGCCGATCAGATATTCTGTCAGTGCGATATTGTCCCTGCCCACAGCAAGTAAGGGTAAAATATTATCCATATCAATAGATCCAAAAAGATCAAGATAAGACCCGTGTTTCAGGAACTTGGTCGAAAATCCCGCATAAGGACCAAATAGCAGCGACATTTTTCCATCAACATGACGCTGATCGAGGTGGGGGACCGACATCGGAGGTGAGCCTACCGAAGCTTTTCCGTAAACTTTGGCATGATGGCGCAGCGCCAGCTCTTCGTTGTCACAGCGCAGCCACACACCACTTACAGGAAATCCTGCGTAACCATGGGCCTCCGGAATACCGGATTTCTGCAGCAGCGGCAATGATCCGCCACCAGCGCCTATAAATACAAACTTTGCATGGATATGATGATGCTGGCCCGTACCTTCATTGCGGATCTCCGCATTCCAGGCTGTACCCTCACGTTCCAGGTCATGTACCCTATGTTTATAATAGATCGAAACATTTTCCTTTCCCTCTAATGATTGTAGCAGTATACGCGTAAGCGCGCCATAGTCTACATCTGTACCTGTCTGCATCCGGGTTGCCGCAACCACTTCTGCCGGGTCACGGTTTTCCATGACCAGTGGAATCCATTCGTCGATAACTTTGTGATCTTCTGTGAATTCCATACCATGATAAAGCGGGTTTGCAGTGAGAGCCTCAAATCTTTTTTTAAGAAAAGCTGCATTTTCTGCGCCCCGTACAAAACTGATATGGGGAACCGAATTGATGAAAGCCTGCGGATCTTTGATAATCCCGTTAGTAACCAGGTAAGACCATAATTGTCTTGACAGGTCAAATTCGGTATTCACTACTAATGCTTTCGAAATGTCAATACTGCCATCGGCATTTTCTGGCGTATAATTCAGTTCGCATAATGCCGCATGGCCGGTTCCTGCATTGTTCCATGCATTAGAACTTTCTTCGGCAGGCTGGTCCAGCACTTCATAGATGTTGATTTTTAATTCCGGGTCCAGCTGGTTAAGCAGCACGGCAAGGGTGGCAGACATGATGCCTGTGCCAACAAGCATCACATCCGGATTTTGGGTCAATTGAATTGGTTCTTTCATAGTTCTGATCTTTGGTGCAATAAATAATTTTAGAGTTCCGCGAGAATTAGATTGATATAAAAATATAAGCTGCTGCAATACTTCAGTTTTACTTATCGTTCAAAAGGCCGTAGCTGTCGGTGAACGGCATGCCTTAGCCGATTAGTCATTACTCCGGCTATGTTAAGCCCCGATTAGCTGGCCGGTTACCTAAAGATTATAATTTTAATAACTTTGCGTCGGCGTAAAAACGCTCAGCACCTAAAATGATCCTAAAAAAAAAATATATTATTCTGAAAGTTCTGGCTATCCTGATTGTGCTTACAGGGGGATACGTTTATTATAAAGTCAGGAAAAGAAGCAAAGAAATTTCAGGTTTTATCAGCAGCCCTCAAATTAAGGAGACCTCAGGGATTGCAGCATCCGGAATATTCGACGATATCTATTATGTACATAACGACAGTGGTGATACCAGCAGGTTTTTTGCCATTTCGCCCAAAGGAAACCTGGTTTCCACTTTTTATTACCAGATGGATAAAAATACCCCCTCGGGGCAGCTCGACTGTGAGGATATCTCTGTAGGAAAAGGCCCCAAAGCAGGTAAAAGCTATGTTTACCTTGGTGATATCGGCGATAATTTTAATGGACGGCCTTATGTTACAATTTACCGTTTCGAAGAAAAGTTGTCATGGATGGGTAAAACCCTGAACCACGTCGTACCTGCGCAATTGCACCTGCATTACCCTGATGGCGCTAAGGATTCGGAAGCGATGATGGTAGACCCGCTCCAGAACCTGTTATATATCGTCAATAAAAGGACGGATACCATCCGTGTTTATACTACGCCATTGAACTTTAAAAATAATGAAGACCGGATTTTAACTATACGCAGTAAGATCTATTTCTCCGGCTTTAAACCCTTTAAATATATCACAGCAGGAGATATTTCGAGAGACGGAACAAAGGTGCTGATTAAAAGTTACGGAAAGGTGTATTACTGGCAACGGAAAGGAACGGAACCTGTTTGGGAAACCATGCAGCGTACCCCGGCAGAATTGCCTTATGAAATGCAAAAGCAGGGCGAAGCCATTGGCTTTACACCGGATGGAGAAGGTTATTATACCACAAGCGAAAGCGCTTTCGCAGCACTTTATTATTACCGCTTGCCTTAACAGAGAGTTGAAATATACAGTACGCTGATCTCCTTCATTATAATAGGGGATAGCGTAAATAAATAGAACGGTCAGTTTCTTGTCACATCAAGTCAGAAATAAAAACAAGCACTGCGGTTAATCTATATTTGCCGGCGTGCTGCACGTGTTAAACAGGGAAACGTAATTATTTACAGGACCACCATGGTATCGAATCAGATGATAAGCAACGAAGAAAATTTTTCTATTTGTGGCCACGAGAACAAGGCTTTTGTTCCAGGGCCCCCGTTCCGGCTCAGCTGTAATCGTATATTGTTTATCCAGGATGGATCGGGGGTAATCAAAATCGATGATTATGCAT
>Ga0247815_10002965_pt1 | contig 12363 bp, 6 predicted proteins | sample UWRJL194509B1_FD_181014 | JGI IMG/M metagenome (GOLD analysis project Ga0247815, IMG submission 181014) | Plant litter microbial communities from Arlington Agricultural Research Station in Wisconsin, United States - UWRJ-L194-509B-1 | ecosystem: Environmental > Terrestrial > Plant litter >... | reverse complement strand
TACAGGTTTTCGTCTATACAATGGGCTGCATATAAAGTTAGTTATAATGAGAAGGACCGTAAATTGTTCATGGAGCGCCTGAAAGAAATGAAACCTGTACAAACAAAAACTTTGAATGTAGATGCGGTGCGTGATTACCGGCAGCACAGTACTGAGTTCAGGTTAGATCCGCTTCCGGCCGGTAACTATATTTTGTTAAGTAAGGCTGGGGCTGAAACAGCAGTTGAAGATGAGGCTCATTCAGGTTTTTCCACGTTCAACGTAAGTAGTCTTGCTTTCACTGCGAGGGCAAACCCTGATCAAGCTACTGAGTTGCTGGTGACTAACAGGGAGAGCGGTGAGCCACTGGATGGTGTACAGGTGAAATTGAATGGCGCGATAAAAGGGCGAACAGGTAAAACAGGCACCTTCGTATCGAATATGCCGTTTGGGAATGGTGTAAATATTGAATTGGTTCTGAAAGCTGACACTTTATCGGAAAAATCGCGGTATATCAATGGAGCCAGGAATGCAACAACTGAATACAATACCCCTGATGATAAATGCATTTTGTTTACTGATAGACAGATTTACAGGCCAGGGCAAACAGTTTACTTTAAGGGGATGCAGCTGCAGGTTACCGATGGTAAAAGTAAAATTATGCCCGGGAGGGATATAGAGGTGATCATGTTTGATCTGAACAAACGAGAGGTTGGCTCAAGAAATTTCAAAACTAATGAATTTGGAACTTTTAGTGGGAGCTTTATTCTTCCTCAGAATATGCCTGGAGGTAATGCCGAATTAAAAACCGGTAATAGTTTCCTTTATATTAAAGTGGAAGAGTATAAGCGCCCAACTTTTTCGGCAGAATTCTTACCAGTAAAGGAAAGCTATCATCTGAATGATTCGGTCAGCCTGAAAGGTGTGGTCACAGCATTTTCAGGGTATGGCTTATCACAGGCCAGGGTAGCTTACCGAATCGTGCGTTCGCGACAATATGTGTTTACTGATTATGAACAGGGTGCGGCAATTTACGGTTCGCGATCTATGTTGCCACAAACTACGGAGATCAAGGTTGATACGGTGACGACAGACGATCAGGGAAGATTTGAAGTGAATTTCAGGGCTTTGCCGGAAGCGGGGATTAGAAAAGTTGCTGATATATATAGTTATGTGGTTACTACAAGTATTACTGACGCAACAGGTGAAACGCATACGGCATATGCTTCTGTCAGAATCGGAAAAGATGATATCCAAATCGTTACCGATGTGCCGGATAAATTATTTGCGAAGGATTCTTTAAGGAATACAGTAAAACTTAATAACCTGAACGGGCAGCCACAAAAGGGCAAGCTGCAGGTTGAGGTGTTTGCATTGAGAAACCCGGGTCAGCTATTTACAAAGAGGCTTTGGCATACGCCCGACCGCTATATTTTGAGTGCTGCGGATTTCAAAAAAGACTTTCCATTTTATGCCTACAAAAATGAAGACGTTGCGACGACATGGGAAGTATTGAGTAAAGTGGTTGATATAGATATTGACATTGAGCAAGATAAAGCTGGATTAGTAGACCTGGGGCGACTTAGGAAACTCAGTTCGGGAGTTTACAAGATGATCCTCCGGGGCCGCAATGAAAAGGGAGATACGACATCAATTACTAAATATGTCAGCCTGGTGGCCGAACCGGGGAAGCCACTGGGGGTGATCAATTGGATATTGCCAGTTTCAACTACTGTAAAACCTGGTGAAAACGCAGAATTTGCATTGGGGATAGATCAACCGGTGAAAATTTTTATGGAAAGATACCATGCGGCAAAGTTGATTTCTGCTGAATGGATTAGCCCGGCCAAGGGGCAACAGATAATTAAGGTGCCTATATCGCCTGCAGACAAGGATGTGGCTGTACAATTTAACATGGTATACCAAAACAGGATGTATAATAGCTATCAAAAGATAACAGTGGTACAGCCGGATCATTCATTAAAAATCAGGATGCTAACTTTCCGGGACCAGTTGCTACCGGGACAGAAGGAACACTGGAAACTTGAGGTAAGCAGTAATAAGGGGGAAAAGCAAGCAGCAGAAATGCTGGCTGGGTTATATGATGCCTCACTTGATGAAGTTAGTCCGGCACAAAACTGGCTCCAAAATCTCAATCCTCAGGGGAGATATCTGCCCAATTATTTTGCCTGGAACAGTTATACATTTGTCCAGGAATCTGTCAGCTCTCCATTTGAATTTATGGGATTCCGGAACTTTCTACTCATACGGAAATACGAAATACTCGATTTTTCCAGACACAGGGACTTTGCAATAATACAAGATACTAAAGTTTACAATTTTGGCGGGTCTAATGGACTGAATGAAGTTACTGTGGGTTACGGATACGTAATGAAACAGGGAAATCCAGGAAGTAGTACTACGATTCGTCTCCGCGGCAATAGTTCTTTGACAGGAAGAAACGGAGCACCCCTTCCGCAAGCGCTCGCAGGTATGGTAGCTGGCGTTAGCGTCACTCAAATGAATACAAGTCCCGGTGCGTCTGTAGCCCTTAGAAAGAATTTCAATGAAACTGCTTTCTTTTACCCCCAACTGCGAACAGATGAGAAAGGTGAGATCCTGATTGAATTTACAATTCCAGAAGCATTGACGAAATGGAAGTTCAGGGCCCTGGCTCATACGAAAGATTTCCAGACTGGCTATATTGAAAACGAAGTGGTAACGCAAAAGCAACTGAGCATCAGTGCCAATATGCCGAGGTTTTTAAGAGAAGGGGATACGGTTACGGTTTCTGCCCGACTGGCGAATTTGACTAGCGCAGCTCTGAAAGGAAAAGTCGTCCTCAGCCTTTTCAACGGCGTCAGTATGCAGCCCGTTTCACTGTTGGAAAATCCTGCAGAAGCGAGTCAAAATTTTGAAGTTAAAGCAATGACCAACCAGGCGATATCTTTTAAATTGGTTATTCCTGCCGGATTAGATGCATTAACTTATCGCCTTACGGCTGAAGCAGATAAACACAGCGATGGGGAAGAAAACACGATACCTGTATTGCCGAACCGGATGTTGGTTACTGAGTCGCTACCGATGATGGTACGCGCAGGGCAAACCAGGGAGTTTACATTTGATAAGTTATTAAATAATAAGAGTAACACATTGCGCAATAAAACGCTTACACTGGAGTACACACAAAACCCCGCCTGGTATGCGGTGCAAGCCTTACCGTATCTGATGGAATTCCCATACGAGTGTTCTGAACAGATTTTTAGCCGTTATTATGCCAATAGTATGGCTGTGCAACTGGTTAATTCCATGCCGGTAATCAAGAGTGTATTTGACAGATGGAAAAGCAGCAACAGCACGGCACTGTTATCTAATCTGGAGAAAAACCAGGAGCTGAAAAACACCTTACTGGAAGAAACACCATGGCTGCGCAACGCGACCAGCGAGTCGGAACAGAAAAAACGTTTGGCCTTACTCTTCGATCTCAATCAAATGGGCAATGAACTGAAATTGAATATCGAAAAACTGCAGCAAAAACAATTACCGGATGGTGGTTTCCCATGGTTTGCCGGTAGCCAGCCTGACCGTTATATCAGTCAGCATATCCTTAGCGGAATAGGAGAACTGAGCCATCTAAACATAGTAAGCGATAAAGATGAAGCGATCAGGGGTATTCAAGAAAAATTACTGAAATACTTAGAACGGCAATTGCTGAATGATGAGGAGAATATAGTGCGGAAAAAAGCAGGAGCTGCAGGCTGGAACATAAGTCCCCTGGAAATTCACGCCTGGTATGCACGCAGTTTTTATCAAAAGATACCAATGAGTGTTGCTTTAAAAAGTGTCTTTGATAATTATGTAAAAAGGGCTGAACAGCAATGGCTGACCCACAGTATTTATGAACAGGGAATGATAGCCCTGACCCTGCTGAGGGCTGATAAGTCCATTCCGACAAAAGCTATCACAAAATCACTGCTGGAAAATGCTCAATCGTCGGCCGACACGGGTATGTCATGGTCTAAAAACCAGCGCGGGTATTACTGGTACCAGTCGCCCGTGGAAACCCAATCCCTGATGATTACATTATTTACAGAAGCAGGAGCCTATCCAAAAGAGATTGAGGAAATGAAGATTTGGTTGCTGCGCAATAAACAAACCAATAACTGGAAAACCACCAAAGCAACTGCTGCGGCCTGTTATGCACTGCTGATGAAACAAGGTGACTACCTAGTGGAGGATGCCTCATCAGAAATCAGTTTGAACGGAACTTCACTAACGCAATTGAAAACTGACCTGAAAGCAGAAGCGGGGACAGGTTATTTAAAAACGAGTTGGGCGGATAAACAGATCAAGCCTGAATTCGCTAAAATTAAAATCACCAACAAAGGTAACTCAATAAGCTGGGGCGCAATGTACTGGCAATACCTGGAGCAAATGGATAAAATTACCCCTTCCGCAACTGATATCCATTTGGAACGGAAATACTACATCATGAAAAATACAGATTCAGGTCCGGTAGCAACTGCCGTTGACGCAACACATCAACCTAAAACCGGTGATTTAATGAAAGTGATTGTCTATCTGAAAGCGGGCCGTGATTACGAATACGTGCATTTGAAAGACATGCGGCCAGCAGGCACCGAACCAGTTGATGCATTATCATCTTATAAGTATCAGGATGGCTTATCCTATTATCAGGTAACCAAAGATGTAGCTACCAACTTTTTCATCAGTCGCCTTAACAAAGGAAGTTACGTATTCGAATACCAGCTGAGAATTGCACAACCGGGGAATTTTTCTGCCGGTACTGCCAGCGTGCAATGTATGTACGCGCCGGAATTCAATGCACACAGCAAGGGTTTACGAATTAAGATTGTTCGCTAGGCTGTTGCTGGAGATATTGTCTCGATAGCGAAAGGTTTGCTAATGAAGATTTGTCGGTAGGCTGGTACTAAAGATATTGTATCAATAGTGAAAGGTTTGCTAATGAAGATTTGTCGGTAAGCTGGTACTGGAGATATTGTATCAATAGTGAAAGGTTTACGAATGAAGATTTGTCGCTAGCATGTTGCTCCAGATATTGTATCAATAGTGAAAGGTTGCGGATGAAGATTTGTCTGTAGACAGTTGCTGGAGATATTGGGTCAATAGTGAAAGGTTTACGGATGAAGATTCTTCGGTAGGGTGGTGCGGAGATATTGTGCTTCAGATATTGTATCAATAGTGAAAGGTTTTCGGATGAAGATTCTTCGCTAGGCTGTTGCTGGAGATATTGTGTGAATTGTGAAAGGTTTCGGATGAAGATTCTTTGCTATTTCTGCATTTGGAAGGATTGAACATAGCCACGGTTTGTGGATGAAGATTTTTTGGTGGGTAGGATTAGTAAATCCTGAGATATGGAATATTGCCGGTTTGGATTGCTAAAAAAAAGTAGTACTCCTGTTTCGATGCCTTCTAGCGCGTTTCAGCGCTAGGCAGCATCGAAACAGGGGTGCTACTTTTTCAGCGAAGCCAGTTGAACTAAATCTACCGCAGAACCAAACGCAAAAAAGGGGCAACTTTACAGTCTCCCCTTTTTCCCAAATCAAACTTAATTCATAGGTAGATGTATTAAATCAGATTAATTTCCTTATTTTTTATTAGCAGAGCGTCCAGATGAGACCCCGTATAACATTCTCTGCCTGGATCCATCCGGAAACCGGGATAAATATAGGACAATGTTATAACCTGAATAAATGTATAAATACCTGAAATTGATAACAAAATATCAGTTTTAACTGCGGTAAATACGCTTATTTAATCACTCCGTTTAACACAGCATACTTTACCAGTGCCGCTGTGTTTCTGCTTCCGGTTTTATCAATTAATGTTTGTCTGTGACCTTCAATTGTCCGTTTGCTTAAAAACAGTTTTTCTGACATCTCGCTATTTGTTAAACCATCGCCGATTAACGACAGGATTTCAATTTCCCGGGAACTGAAAGATATAAGCGATTGTTGCGTTCTGCCAACTTTAAAGATGTTTCTCGCCTTTTCAAAAAAGGACTGTGAAAGTTCTGCGCTGATATATTTTCCACCATGAAATACGTGTTTAACGCCATAGATCAATTCTTCCGCCCCTATATTTTTTAACAGGTAGCCCGAAGCACCATTTTCAAACGCTTTAGAAACATGCGTATCCGTATCCATCATAGATAGGACGATAACAGGCATGCGCGGGTACTTCGCCCGGATTTCGGCAATCAGTTCATGGCCATCCATGCCAGGCATTTGAAGGTCGGTGAGGATGATGTCTGCTTTAATTTCTGCAGCCAGTTTTTCAAGTACTTCTTCCCCATTTTTAGCTTCGGCAACAATATGAATGTTCGGATCTGACTCAAGCAGAAGTCTGATCCCATCCCGTACTATTGTGTGGTCTTCGGCTAACAGTACATTTATCATTTGTTTGAGTTTTGCGGGTTAATAAACTAGTAAACAGTAAAACGTGTATCGCATAAACTCTGTTTAAAACTCAAATGTTTTAATTTCTTTAAGTTTTGTTAAAAATAATGTGCACAATGAATTTGTCAAGCTGGCAAAATCTAGTATTTGCCAGAAAGACAATGTTATAGATTGCGTGCTATAGCTTGTGGTTGTGTGGTATTTCGGCGCAGGGAATACATAAATACCCGCCTGCACCGAAGATTTTTAAGATTTAATTTTTACGGTTTAGGAGGTTGAGATCCTTTGCCCGTGCCGGTAACAGAACCTTTGCCTGATCCTGTATTTGTACCTGTAGTTCCTGTTCCGTTAGGCACCATATCATTTGAAGCAGATCCCGCACCGGCTACATTTGTTCCTTTGCCACTGCCGGATACACCAGAAGATACACTATCAACTTTACCAGAACTGTTAGTCATCGTATCTGTCATAGCAGTATCAACCATGGCAGTATCATTTGCGGTTGCACTGCTATCAGCATCACCACCTTTATTTGAGCTACAACTGGCATAAACCATTCCGGATAAGGCCAGCATCGTTAAGAATTTTAGTTTCATATTTTTTCTGTTTTATGCTATCAAGGTTTTTAGGAATAATGCTAAAAGCAGAGAAAAGTTTTAAATGTAAATTGGGAATACGCTAATTAAGTAATTGACACATCACTTGATGCATAAATGGCGAATTATACTTGTTGTTATGTGTTAACTACTGTTTCTTCTAAGCGCGTATCTGTCTGATTTTATGGCTGGTGCAGGCCTAAAAGAGATACAAATGCCCGTTATTGTCCCTAAAGAGATATAATGATGAAAATACCTGCATCCGTCTTTACCACAGTATTTGCAGGCCGTGTGCCATTGTAGTTTTTAAGGTACAAACATTGATTCCGCTTCGGGGGTTTAGCAGCAAAAGAACATCAAACTATGCCTCAATATTTAACTGGTGACAAGCTTAGGATTTTTACCTGGCACATTCATGGAAGTTACCTCTATTACCTTTCGCAGGGTAACTATGATATTTTTATACCGGTTAATGCTGCAAAAACTGAGGGTTATTATGGCCGGGGGGAAACATTTCCTTTTGGGGATAATGTAAAGGAGGTTCCGGCTGCGGAAGTACGCAATATGGAATTTGACCTTATCCTTTTCCAAACAGATGAAAATTATTTCAGTGATCAACTGGAGGTACTGTCAGAAGCGCAACGCAAATTGCCGAGGGTATATCTTGAGCACGATCCGCCCTGGGATCATCCAACCAATGCTCCCCATCCGGTAAACGATCCTGAGATTGCGCTTGTTCATGTAACCCATTTCAACAAATTGATGTGGGATAATAACGGACAGCGTACACGGGTGATCGAACACGGGGTAGTAGTGCCTCCAGCACCATACAGCGGGCACCTGAACAAGGGAATTGTTGTGATTAACAACCTTCCATCGAGGGGGCGTCTATTGGGACTTGACATCTTCAATGAGGTGCGTAAAGAAATCCCGCTCGACCTCGTAGGGATGAACACGGGTGAGCTGGGTATAGGGGAAGTGCTCCATCCAAGGCTGCCATCCTTTATTAGTCAGTACAGGTTCTTTTTCAATCCAATCCGCTACACAAGTTTGGGACTGGCGGTGTGTGAAGCTATGATGGCCGGTATGCCGGTTGTAGGCCTGGCAACTACAGAAATGGCTGTGACTATTACGAATGGGCAAACAGGGTATGTAGATACGAATATTGAAACACTTATAGAGAAGATGAAGTACCTGCTGGACCATCCTGCTGCTGCTACGCAAATGGGTAACAATGCAAAGGAATACGCATTGGAACGATTTAATATTAAAAGGTTTACTACTGAATGGGAACATTGCTTCCGGCAGGTTATACATGAAAAATTAAGCTCATGAGACAAAAAATAGCTTTTATCAGCGAACACGCCTCTCCTTTAGTATCGTTGGGAAGTACAGATAGCGGAGGCCAGAATGTATATGTTGGGGAACTCACCAGGCAACTGTTAAAACTTGGTTTTGCCGTTGACATTTTTACAAGATGGGAAGATGCAAGCACAAAGCCTGTCGTGGTGGTAGAACCAGGATTGCGGGTAATCCATGTAAAGGCCGGGCCGGTAAAACGTATACCGAAGGAAGATATAATGGGCTTTATGTATGAGTTTGGAGATAATATGCTTGAATTCATATTGGCTGAAGGAATTACTTATAAGCTGGTTCATGCCAATTTCTGGATGTCTGGCATGGTTGCGATGCAACTGAAACAAGTATTGGGGATCCCTTTTGTAATAACTTTCCATGCACTGGGCCACGTAAGAAAGATCCATCAGAAAGAACAGGACAAGTTTCCACAGGAAAGGGTACAAATTGAAGAAGAGATTGTGCGCTGTGCAGACCGCGTTATTGCTGAATGTCCACAGGATATGGAAGACCTGGAAAATTATTACCATGCGGATCCGGACCGGATTGTGCTGATTCCCTGTGGATTTAATCCAAGAGAGTTTTTCCCGCTGAAAAAGTCGCTGTGCAAAAAGCATCTGCGGCTGGAAGATGATGAACATGTTATCCTTCAGTTGGGAAGATTAGTGCCGCGAAAAGGGATTGATAATGTGATCACTGCGTTTGCTCAGTTGTCTGTGCCCAACCGTAAGCTAAGATTGATTATTGTAGGAGGCGAAAATGCCGGCCCGGGCAGCCCTGAAAATGCAGAGATGCTGCGCCTGAAGACTTTAGCCAGGACATTAAATGTAGCCGACCGCGTTGTTTTTGCAGGTCGCAAAGACAGAAACGAGCTGAAATACTATTACGGTGCAGCGGACTTATTTATTACAACGCCATGGTACGAACCCTTTGGAATTACACCTCTTGAGGCGATGGCTTGTGGCACACCGGTGATTGGTGCAGATGTAGGCGGAATTAAATATACCGTATCTGACGGCAGAACGGGATTGCTGGTTCCGCCAAATGAACCGGTGATGCTGAAGGACCGTATGCAGCTGTTGCTGGAAAACGAAAGTCTGCGTGAATATATGGGCTTGCAGGCCCAGCAGCACGTTTTAGAAAGGTTTACCTGGCAGAAAGTGGCGATGAAAGTGAGTGCCCTGTACCAACGAATTTTTGAGGAAAACACAATTGTTAAAAGTTCTGTTGAGGCAGAACCGCAGACATTGCCGAAGGATATGATGACGGAAAGTCTGGTTTTAAATATCATCCCTATGGTTAAGCATACACGTAAATATGGCAGTTAAAAAGGCAATTTTTCTGGATAAAGACGGGACACTGATTCCTGATATACCCTATAACGTAAATACCAGCCTTATCCACTTGTCTGATAATTGCAGGTCAGGTTTAAAAGCTTTACGTGACAAGGGCTACATTTTTGTAGTAATCACAAACCAGTCTGGAATTGCCAGCGGCTTCTTTAATCATGATGCGGTCCAGGCTGTATCGCATAAGCTAAAATCGCTGTTTAGCGAACAAGGGCTCGAGCTTGCCGGTTTTTATTTTTGCCCGCACAAGGCAGGCACAAACGAAGAAAACTACTGTAGCTGCAGAAAGCCATTGCCTGGCTTGTTTTACACCGCGGCAGACGAACTGGATATAGACTTATCCTCCTCGTGGATGATTGGTGATATTCTCAATGATATTGAAGCTGGAAACCGGGCAGGCTGTAAAAGTATCATGATCAACAATGGAAATGAAACAGAATGGAAACGCTCTCATCTTCGTATTCCGCAAGCACTTGTACCCCATATTGATGCGGCAGCAGCCTATATTATAGAGGTTGAAAGTGCGAAGCGCAAAAAAGGTCATCTTTTTAACCGTACGGAGGTATGATGGCCGCAGGAGAAATTTCAGCGAAAGACAACTGGTTTAGTTGCAGAAACATATTGTGCGTGCGTGCAGATAACATGGGTGATTTACTGATGTCTTCACCGGCTATTGCGGCTGTTAAGGAAACAATTGGCTGCAAGATCACGGTTTTAACTTCGGCTAGAGGTGCCGGCGTTGCCAGATTAATCCCTGAAATAGATGATGTGATTACAGCTGAGCTTCCATGGGTAGGTGCAGGGCCTGACTGTGGGCCAGAGGAGCTCACAAAACTCATCGCACTGTTGAAAAATCGGCAGTTTGACGGGTGTATTATCTTTAATGTGTATAGTCAGCAAACTCTTCCAACTGCTATGCTTGCTTATATGGCGGGCATTCCACTAAGATTGGCCTATTGCAGGGAAAATCCTTATCACTTGCTTAACAGCTGGTTTCCAGATCCTGAACCTTATTTTTATATAGACCACCAGGTAAAGCGCGACCTCAATCTGGTGCGGATGATTGGTGCGGATACAAAAGATGAATCACTACGGCTGTCTTTAAATCCGGCTACCAGGGATAAGGTACATGGGAGGCTCACAGCGATGGGTATTGACCCGGAAAGGCCTTTTATTATTATGCATGCTGGTGTAAGTGAAGAAAAACGCAGGTATCCCACGGACATGTGGATAGAAACAGGCAGGCAGCTTTTGGCTGTTATGCCTGATATTCAGATTTTATTAAGTGGATCTGCTGGTGAGGAAGAAGAGGCGATTGGTATTGCAGACGGTATTGGCGTTGGTGCCTTTTCTGTAGCAGGCACTTTTAATCTTGAAGAATTTGCCACATTAATCAGTGTCGCTGACCTCGTTATTTCGGTAAATACTGGCACCATACATCTGGCCGCGGCCTTGAAAAAGCGTGTATTAGTATTATATGCACAGACTAATCCGCAGCATAGTCCATGGATGACAGAACATGAATTGCTGGAATTTAGTGTTTCAAAGGAATTGCAAAGCCGCAACCAGGTAATCAGGTTTGTAAACGAAAAGTATTATCCGGGGACAACTCCGCTGCCTGTACCTGGGGATGTTGTAAAAACTGTTAAAGAATTACTTTTTCCGGTTTATTCAATGCGTTAAATAGTGTTGTTACTTCCTGAAAAACCATTTTGTAGTCTGGGTTTCTGGTCCAATCCACGCAAGGTTGCAATGCGGAATTTTTAGGCGCCCAACGCCAGGGTTCACCGTCCATACTGATGACTACGGCAGGTACATCAAGTGCCGATGCCACATGAGACACTCCCGTACAATTGCAAATAATGGCGGCCGATTCTTTAATGAGTACGCCCAGGCTTCCTAATGTGGTCCGTCCTGCAGCAATGACAGGTTCTTTATCAAGCAGGGATGCAACATGTTTAATAATCTCCATTTCGCCCGCTGTACCTGTAAGTACGATTGTATAACCCAAAGAACTACAATAGTTACCTATAGCGGCAAAAAACACTGGAGGCCATTGTCTCCAGGTTCCGCGTGAGCCCGGATGAATGCAGACGTATGTTTTGGCCTCAAGGTTAAGGCCTGCTTGTCGCAGTTCCTGAAAGTCTTCCCTTGAAAGGGGAAATTCTAGATTTGTACCCAGTGATGGGATGCCCAGGAAAGACATCAGCGCCAGATGACGGTCGATCTCATGGCCATAATCAGGGTATTTTAATAACTGAATATTATCTTCTATTACATCCCCGCTGGGATTAAAGCCGGCGAAAATCTGCGGTTGCCACATCTTGAGCATCTCGTTTACAATTGTTCCATTGCCCTGCATCTGGAGGAGAAGATCGTATTGCTCAGCTGTCACCGTAGCGGTAAACTCTTCAAATATGGAAGCCTCAAAAGGCTGCTCTGGCAGACCTGGATATCCAGGGAACCAGATAAATTTATCAAAGTACCCGTCGAAACGTGCAATCAGATCTTTTGCCCATGGCAGTCCGATAAGTGTGATTTCGGCATCGGGAAAAGCAGCCCTAAGCGCGCGGATAGCGGGGATGGCACATAGGAGGTCGCCCAGCTGGAGGGCTCTGAATACTGCTATTTTTTTTATTTTAT
>Ga0247815_10002964_pt1 | contig 12371 bp, 15 predicted proteins | sample UWRJL194509B1_FD_181014 | JGI IMG/M metagenome (GOLD analysis project Ga0247815, IMG submission 181014) | Plant litter microbial communities from Arlington Agricultural Research Station in Wisconsin, United States - UWRJ-L194-509B-1 | ecosystem: Environmental > Terrestrial > Plant litter >... | reverse complement strand
GAGAAGGAAGGATTGCCGCTGCGATCGGCTGCGGCCCGATGTCCTTTATCCGCGGTCGGCACCGGGTCACGCGGATGCGCCGTGCTCACCGGAACTTGCAACATCGACCCGACAAGGGGCACGGGACTCGTGACTATAGCTTCTCGCACTGACGAAACGGCTCTTAGCGGTGTCGGAGGGAGCATATAGTAGCTTGAGGCAATGGGTGACCCTAGGACGAAGCCACGACGACGAAACCCAATGCTAACCGTACAATCGCACACTTTCGCGTGAGGCACGCTGTTAATAAGTAGAATTCATTGGAATATCATGCCAGAGGATGATCGCATATTGAATATGTGTGTTAGAGCCTGCAAAGGGAGCCCTCTCTGGTGGCCGGGGTGGCGCGTCAAGCTTTCAAGTCGCAAACTCGTAATCGCATCACACCGCGTGCTGGACATCGGTTTACATAGATGCAATCCAGTGGGAGTCATATAATAAAGCAAGTAGTAAAAGCAGTATGCACAAATGCCACAGTTGAGAAACCGACGAGAGATGGGGAGGAGGAGCGCGGTTCTAAGCGGAGAGCGAACCGCGTCCTCTGATCTCTTGTCAGGAGCAGTAAAACCCGCATGTAGAAATATAGTTGCAATTCGAACATAAAATGATATCAATCAGCGATGGATCTATGGATAGAGTGCTCTATGCTGTGAAATATCATCTGCCCCTATTCTGCAGCAGAAAATCAGATGAAATAACTAAGACAGATACCGGCACTACCGTCGTGGCCCTGCTGGTGGTACCGTACTGACGGTCTCGTGTATGCATTCAGGTTGTCCAACCTTGTAGAAAGCCTTAGACACATAACGAGAATAAATCTTTCAGCCTAAGACAGTACTAGAAAATGTCAGAAGATGCAAAAGTGTGGCGCAAATATCCGGTACCGGTGCCTCTGCGGAATCAATGGGTTGGTACCAGTGGCGCCGTCGGGTCAGCGCACACCTACTGTACGTTTCACTGGAGGTGGTGTCAATCCACGTTGAACGGCGGCTATAGCGACGTTCGATGGAACAGAACAAGAGCCACAGGCGTGGTGAGTGCGAGGCAGAATGTGTACGGGCAGGAGCCGGCACTCCAGGCGAGCGGTTTGCACGTGCATCGATGCAGGGCTGGTGTTTGCGACGCTCAATCGCTCTACTAATGTTCATCTCAATGCACAGCGCGTCAATCCGATTCATTTTGAAGTCATAAAAGGTGGGAAATGGCTTGCGCTGCTCTAAGCAACCAGATCCAACCGCCAGACTGTGACCTTACCGACGTTTGATTTATCGTTTACAGGCAACAAACAGGATTGACATCCAGCGGAGAACTAGCAGTTTAGTAGATGCCTACTGCTCTGGGCTTGATCAAGTGCGACGGCACTAGACTCGTAGGCACCTTCGACGTCGGCGGTAGCCCTCGCTATATCAACGTCGATGTCAAGCCATCCAACGAGCCGTTCGAATGCAGCAATGCGACCGTCACCTACACTGACATTGCGCAGCTGTCCGGAGACTGCAGGTGGAAGGGCTGGATAGGCAGGGACGACCTCCAGATGGACTTTGTCGACGGAGTCTCCATCGTTGGATCGCTCGCCACAGCACGGTCTTCATCTGCTCGGATTAAGGGAGCAGGTGCATGGAGCATGGTCAAGTCTGCGCTACCCACCAGAGCCAAGAAACCGCAGGGCAATGTCTTTGTGAATCAGTTCCCACACCACGACGCGGCCAAGAATCTCGCCAAGGTCGAGCGCGAGCAGCAGCTCATCAACCTCGGGGTCCCAATTATAGCGTACGCTGTATCCGCCCGCATCTGTATAGTTTGTTACTCACTTTTCGCTAGCATCTTTGGACAGTCCGGTACAGGAAAGTCAACTGTGGGTTGTGACTGGGTAACGTCACGCTGATTGGAGCTGACTTCGTGCAACTCTGAACAGTTCATTAATCTTATCACAACGGAGAAGCAGAATATCGGCACAGGTCTCCAGTCCTGTACTAGCGATATCAGTGTCGTCGAGGCCAAGGTTGGCGGAAAATGCGTCGTCATCATCGACACCCCGGGCATCGACGACACTCGCGCCGGCGTGAGAGAGGCTGATATCCTCATTAAAATCGCCAATCTCCTCGGATACATGTGAGTATGTGCTCAATCAGATCCTGCATGCTCGCTGAACGGTACGCACTCCGCTTCTAGGGGAGAGCGCCGAGTCTGGGTGACCGGTGTGCTGTTCATGCACCGTATTAGCGACAACAAGTTTTCGCAAACCGCCGACCGCGTCTCTAACATGCTCAAAAACCTCTGCGGTAATGAGGCGATGAGCCATCTCATGCTCTGTACCACAATGTGGGACAAGGTGACCGATGAAGAGGGCGACGATCGTTGGAAGGAGCTGCGCGAGACTGGTGCGTGGAAGGAGATGCTCTCGAAAGGCGCAGGTACCGCCACAATGTCCAACCTCGACCCCAACGCGAACGTAGAGGCAGAGGAGATAGTGGAAAAGCTCATCGAGAGGGCTGAGCCGGTCGAGGTTGCCATCCAGGACGAGATGGTCAACCGGGGACTCAAAGTAGCGGAGACTAGTGCAGGAAAGGTGCTCGATGAGCAGCTACGCGAGGCACAAGCCGAGGCGGAGCGCGAGTTGAAGGAATTGCGCGATAGACTGCGTGGCGAGAAGGATGCTAATGTGGCCAAGGCGCAGGAGGCGATCCGTGCGCAGGAGCAGGAAGTTGCGAGGTTAAAGGCGTTGGTAGATGAGCATGCTCGTGAGCGGCAAGCGCAAGCGCAGCAGCTCAAACGCGAGCAAGAGAGAGCGAAGCGTGAGATAAAGGAACTGCATGATCAAATGCGCAAGGAGGGCGCGGCCAACGTAGCGAAGGTGCAAGAGGAGCTGCTTGCTCGTGAGAGAGAGGCCTTGCAGTTGAAACAGCAGATGGATGAGCTGAATGGGGACCAGAAAGCCGAGGCCAAGCAGTTGAAGCAGGAGCGCAAGAGCGTAGTGCAGGCTAAGAAAGAGGCGCGGAAACAGGCAAAGAAGGAGGCGGCTGCTCAGGCAGCTAAAGAGAAGGAGGAGACATCGGTCCAACAGCGGGAGATCAACGAGATGAAGAGACAGGTCAACGCGCTCGCCGGCAAACCGCAACAACGGCCGGGATTCCTCCAACGGTTGGGTTTATTCGGAGGCCATTGATACATGTTTGTCGTGTCTGGTTGATGGCCCTGTTCATGTTATTTGTCTTTGTGCGCAGAGTATATATCCGCGACATATATACGTGGCCATGGAGGATTGTGCAGGCAGGTGGTGCCTAATCACTCATACTCACTGACCAACTAGCTCGATCTCGTCTGCGAGAGAGGGTCTACACAGTTACACACCCGTCAATCGGCGCAGAACATGGCTGGCTACTCCGCGACTCGCTCCCATAGCTTGCGTGCGCAGTGGAGCGAGTATTCTGCGCATGGCGAGGAATGGTAGATTCATGGAGACGAACAGTCGTTGACCGGTACTGTGACGTTAACCTCGCGCTGTTGCGCCGACGCATCCTCCCGCAGTTTAGTTGCTCGAACCAACGCGTTTCTTCGCACAGCATGCAAGGCAGCGTGAAGACTCCGGCGGGTGCGATGGGAAAACACCATAAAACTTCGTCCCGTGTCGCTTCAAGCGCCGACTGTATTATTTGAGCACATTGGCCCGAACACGCAAACTTGGGTGGCATTTGAGCATTTGAAATGATACCAGTACTCAGATCTCAGAAGGCGCCTACACAATGGGTTCATAAGAGCTCGTCCATGTCTCACGACGCTCGTTGGCTCATGAACAACTCACTACTGTCACCCGATGCGAAAGGCAGTTTGCATATAATGTTCTGAATGTTGCTATTGCCGCAGCATATTTAAAATTGTCTTTAAGCTATCGGCTTGTGCGTCAGTGTAGATCATTTGTTTGATTCGCAAGAGCTAGCATTAAATCCCACGTTGAGGGAACGAGGAACGGCGCCTCGAGTGGTGTATGACGAAGCAGAACAAGATCCGTAGGCGTGGTGAGCGCGAGGCAGAACGTGTGAGGGTGCAGGAAGTCGCAGGAGCGTCACTCCGGGGAGCGGATTGCACGTGCATCGATGCAGGGCTAGTGTTTGTCACCTATACACACTCTATCTCTCTCTCCAATCGTGGCCATCGCAGTGCCTGCCGCGTCAAATGGAACCAGATCGAGATCATAAAGGGTGGACAATCACTCCTTCGACCGCGTTGACCAACCCAATTCTACCACCATCAGGCTTTGTGGACCTCTGTGACCTCGTTTCATTGGGAACGAAGCAAACCGTACAAGGCATAACTGAAATTCTGTGGCATGCCTTCTGCACAGGGTCCAATCAGGTGTGACGGCAGCAGACTCATTGGCACCTTCAGCATCAGTGGTAGCCAGTACTACATCATCGTCGATGTCAAGCCGTGCAACCGACCGTTCGAATGCAGCAATGCGACCGTCACGTACGGTGATGTTGCGCAGCTTTCCGGAGACTGCAAGTGGACAGGCTGGATCGGCAGGGACGACCTCCAGATGAAGTTTGACGTGGGTGTCTCCATTGTAGGCGCGCTCGCTACGACACGGTCGTCGTCGGATCGGACTAGGGGATCAGGCGCATGGAGCATAGATAAACCTCCGCTTCCTCCACACCTGGCCGGGACACAGGAGAGCAGCGTTGGCAATGAAATTACCAATCAGTCCCCACGAGTCCACGATGCGGTCCGGAATCCTGCCCAACTAGGGCGCGAACAGCAACTTATCGACCTCGGGGTCCCTATCGTAGCGTAAGCCGCACCTTGCTTGTGTCTGCCTTAAGGCTCACAAAAACTCATGTAGCATCTTTGGACAGTCCGGTGCGGGGAAATCAACTGTGCGTTCTTGTCACTGGCAGATGGCATTCAAGTAGTCGCGACTCACTTCGAGATATCTTTAAACAGTTCATCAACCTTATCACGACGGAGAAGCAGAAGATCGGCAAAGGTCTTCAGTCCTGCACCAGCGAAATCAGCGTCGTCGAGGCTAATATTGGCGAAAAACGCATCGTCATCATCGACACCCCAGGCATCGATGACACTCGCGCCGGCGTGAAAGAGACCGATGTCTTCACAGGCATTGCCGATCTCCTTGAAGCCATGTGAGTCTGCGCTCAATGAGATTCTAAACGAGAGGCAGAGTCACCAAACGCTTCTACAGGGGACAGCGCAAAGTCTGGGTCACTGGCGTCCTGTTCCTGCATCGTATCAGCGACAACAGATTCTCGCAAACCGCTGATCGCGTCTCGACCATGCTCAAGTGTCTCTGTGGTGACGCCGCGATGAGCCACCTCATGCTGTGCACTACTATGTGGGACAAGGTGTCCGACGAAGAGGGCGACAGCCGTTTAAGTGAGCTGCGCGAGACTGGCGCATGGAAGGAGATGATCTCGAAGGGCGCAAGCACTGCCATGATATCCAACCTCGACTCCAACGCGAAGGCGGATGCGCAGCAGATAGTCAGCCAGTTGATCAAGAACGCGCAACCGATCGAGATTGCCATCCAGGATGAGATGGTCAATCGGAAACTCAAAGTGGCAGAGACTGGTGCAGGAAAGTTGCTCAATGATCATCTGCAAGAGATGCAAGCTGAGGCGGAGCGGAGCTTGAATCAGGTCGGTATTAAACTGCGTGAGAAGTGGGCCGGTACGGCGGGTGTGCAGGAAGACAAGCAATCTCATGGGCAGCAGGCGTACGCGGAGCCTCTCCGTCAGGAGCGGGAGAAGCCGAAGCGCCTGACAAAGGAGCGTCGCGAGTCGATACACGAGAGCAGATGCGCCGCAGCGGAGTCACAGGAAGCGTCGCGTGCTTATGAGACAGAGGCTGCGTCCTTGAAGCAGCAAGCGGAAGAGACGGCTGATCCGATTCGGGGTACGCATGACAGCGCGATTGGCGCCCCTGTGAGCCCGCTCCCACATAACGTCGCGTTTAAAGCGTTGGCGAACATCGCGGGAGGGCAGCAGATTGACTCCAAGGTCCCAATTATTGCGTAGGCCGCACGCCAGACCCGTCTATTTTAAACCTCACTGACTCTCTTGTAGCATCTTTGGACCGTCCCGTGCGGGGAAATCAACTGTGCGTTCTTGCGGGATGCCGTTACAACGGTCGCAACTCGCGACTCACTTCTATATATCTCAAACAGTTCATCAACCTTATCAGGACGGGGAAAAAGAAGCAACAGAAGGACGACATCGATCTGCAGCCTTGCACTAGCGAGATCAGCGTTGTAGAGGTCGAAGTTGACGGAGTACGCGTGGTGATCGTCGACACGCCAGGAATCGACGACACTCGTGTTAGCGTGAAAGAGGCCGACGTCCTTGCAATCATTGCTAAACACTTTGGAGCCACGTGAGTCTGCACGTGATAATGTTCTGAAATCTCGCCAACGGTACGCGTTCCGTCTACAGGGGAGATAGCCGAGTCTGGGTGACCGGTGTATTGTTCATGCACCGTATCAGCGAGACAAAGTTCTCTCACACCGCCCAGCGCATCTCCACTATGCTCAAGAACCTCTGCGGAGATGATGCGATGAAACAACTCATGCTATGCACCACGATGTGGGACAGCGTTTCGGAGGCGGAGGGCTACGAGCGTATGGATCAGCTCCGCGAAACGGGCGCTTGGCAGAAGATGATCTCAGGTGGCGCAAGCGTGGCTAGGATCTCCAACGCGAGCCCCAATGCGAAGGCAGACGCGGAGAGGATAGTGAGCCGGCTCATCAAGACTGCAAAGCCGGTGAAGCTTGGCATCCAGGATGAGATGGGGAACCAGAAGCCGGGAGTGGCACAGACTACGGCGGGTCGTATTCTTGTTCAAGCTCAAGAGAAGCAAGCCGATTTTGATCGTAGCGTGGAAGATCAGGTCGAGCGGATGAGAAAGGAGCAAGCGCAAGAGGCGATACGTGCGCAGAAGCTAGAAATCGACAGGTTGAAGGATCTCAAGCGGAAGAATCAGCAGGATATGCATGCTTTTGTCCTTGGAGGAGAGGAGCGGAGACAATGGGAGAATGAGCAGGAGGCGAGGAAGGCCCGCGGCAAGCAACTCCGACAGGAGCTCAAGAACGCAGAGCGCGCATTGAAGGAGCTGCGGAAACCGTCGCAAAAGTTCTGGCACTGGTTTTTCTGATAATCAAATTGAAACTGTGTCAATTTGACATGTTCCCTATTACTAGGAATGTATGAAACAGTTCGTATGGTAACTTGAAGGAAAGCGGAAGCATCAGCAGAATATGCGTGCTCCTATGCTGGTGGTGGGGCAGAGGCAACAGCAGGAGAATGGTGTCGTGTAACTGACTGCTTCTTGTGCAATCTGGTGAACGAGTGTACTCGCAGCGAGATTCATGCGAATGTCGGCGTCGGCCGAACCAACTTGCTCCTCATCATAGACTATCGCTAGTATGCACTACGCATGAATCGTGTCTATGGCGCATGGATTTCTCGATTATATGCTATCATAAAGCCGTCTCGTCTATGAGTCCTACCGGAGAGAGAGGGTAGCTGCAGCACGGCTCATGCAGTGTCATCCTTGCTACTCGATAAGTGCACTTCACAAGCATGTTTAACATACAAAACTTATGCGAAGCGTAAAATTCAGGCATACTGAAGTAACAATGAGACTCTTACTAAGCTCGAATGGGTAACACGTTGAGAGATGAGTCCGTGAGGGGATGTGGTGTTTGTCTGTGTCAGATTCAGCTCATCACCCGTATTCCGACCACCGCAGACCACATTCTGCTCTCATTGCGGCCTCAATACTCACACAATACTCCTATAATACTATGGAGTGCAGCTGTGATGAAATGAGCGCCCAGCAAGAGCAGGAAACATGTGTGTTATTATGCACAAAGGATTTTCGACTTTTCTCCAGACGCAACCTTCAGGCGTACTCACACCATTTGCGAGCACGCACAACCAAATCTCATCCCTGATTATGATCATCGATAATTCCGATTGTTATGATAACTAGTGATAATTATAAGCATTGAGCATTCCTTATTCACAGTGAACTAATTTCAATTGCATACTCGACTGACCTACTGACAAACATTGTAAGAAGTCGGTGAGGATACCCTGGTGTCGCTACGATAAGAGTTGTGAGCGCGACCAAGACGACAAATTCGACAACGCGTCGTGGCGTTTGTCGACAGGGGCAATATAAGAGCCGGTTTGCGCTGAATAAATAAAAATGCAGTTTTTAAACGAGGCGAGTGCGGTTGGGACTTGTCTCGCGAACGTCTGTTTGTGTGCGAGCCCACTGGTCCTTAAGATGCATGACAATGGGATCACGATGCGCATCCACCGAACCAGCTCAATAGACCGATTTTCGATTTTGCGTGTGGATTCAAAGATCTTGAACGGCGAAAGTGATCGTTACAGTGAAAAGGGAGCCGTCTTTGGACTAACGTGCAAACCGGCGATGTGCGCCGGGTCAGCGCAGACCAACTGGCACGATTCACCGGCGATAGTATCAAATCCCGCATGGAGGAAGCAAAGAATGACGTCTCGACTGGTGTGTAATCAGCCAGAACAAGAGGCACAGGCGTGGTGTGTGCAAGGCAGAACGTGTGCAGGTGCAGGAAGTCGCGGGATTCGGCACTCCGGGGGAGCGGATTGCACGTGCATCGATGCAGGGCTGGTATTTGAGACACGCCCTCCCTCCAATCTTGTTCATTACAATGCCTAGCGTCAGATGAAACCAGATCGAGATCATAAAGGGTGGGCAACCACCCTCTCAATCGCGCTAACCAACCTGATTCTACCACCATCAGTCTTCGCGGACCTCTGTAATCTCGTACCATTCGGGACGAAGCACACCATACAAGATACAGCTGACAGTCCACTGGATGCCTTCTTCTCGAGGCTCGATCAAGTGCGACGGCAGTAAGCTTGTTGGTACCTTCGACGTCGATGGTAGCCCGCGGTACATCACTGTCGATGTCAAGCCATGTAATCGGCCGTTTGAATGTAACAATGCGACCGTCACCTACAGTGACATCACACAGCTTTCCGGCGACTGCAAGTGGAAAGGCTGGGTTGGCCGGGACGACCTCCAGATGAACTTTAACACAGGTGTCTCCATCGTTGGACCGCTCGACACGGCACGGTTATCATTGGATCGGACCCGAGGAGCAGGCGCATGGAGCACGGTCAACTCTACGTCGCCTGCACTCTCACAAAATTCGGGCAATGAGACGCAAGGAGCAGTGCATGCTCCTGGGCAGCCGGCACAGGCTGAGCAGTTCCGGCAGAAACTGGAGAAAGTAACGCGTGAGACGAAGAAAGTTCACGAGAATGTACTGCTGACCAAAATGCACAATGCAGATGTTACTCCGTGCGTCTTCATCGCCGAACCGCTCGCCGCACCACTGCCGGTAGGTCGCGTCAGTAGAGCAAGCACGAGGAACACAGTCAAGTCGACATCGCCTCTACTCCCGGCCGGCCAGTGCAATGAGACGCGGAACAGGTTCAGAGATGCTCCTGCCAATCCATTTGCACCCCGTGAAGTGGTTCCAGATCTTGCTAAGGTCGAGCGCGAGCGACGGCTCATGGACCTCGGGGTCCCGATCGTTGTGTAAGCCTAGCCCGCTTCCGACCGAATTGTGCTGATACTTCTCCTATAGCATATTTGGACAGTCTGGAGCAGGAAAGTCAACTGTACGTTGTTTCAGCGTTAGATTTGCGCTGGGTGTGACCAATATCGTCGTATTTGAAACAGTTTGTCAACCTCATCGTGTCAGAGCAGCAGAAAGTGGGGAAGGGCCTCCATTCGTGTACCAGAGAGATCGGCGTCATAGAGAGTCAAATTGGAGGACAACGTGTCCTGATCATCGACACGCCAGGCATTGACGATACCCGCCCCGATATGAAAGAGGCCGATATCCTCGCGGGCATTTCCAATCATCTTGGCACGATGTGAGTTGGTACTCAATCATACCGTAAATTTCAAACGAGCTCACTGAACGATCCGCATCCCGTTTACAGGGGAGAGCGCAAAGTTTATGTCACCGGTGTGCTTATCCTGCACCGCATCAGCGACAACAGGTTCTCGCAAACCGCCAACCGCGTCTCCACCGTGCTCAAGAATCTCTGCGGCGATGCTGCAATGAAGCAACTCATGCTTTGCACCACGATGTGGGATATGGTTCCGGAGGATGAGGCCTACGAACGCTTCGATGAACTCTGCGGGACTGGCCCTTGGAAGGAGATGATATCGAATGGCGCTGGCACAGCGATTATCTCCAACAAGTGCGCTGGCGCGAAGGCGGCGGCCGAGAAGATCGTGAACCAGCTCATCAAGAATGCAGAGCCGGTGGAGCTCGCCATCCAGGACGAAATAGTCAATCAAAAACTGACGGTGACAAAAACCAGCGCGGGAAAGACGCTTGATGAGCTCCGAGAAACGCAAGCCGATGCAGAGCGCGAGTTGAAGGAGCAATTTAATGCAGAGTGCGAGGAGGAGACGGCCAGCAAAAAGAAAGCAGGGGCAGAGATGAAGTTGAAGGAGCAGATGGAGATGCAGGATCCCGAAACCATGCATCTCAAGCAGAGGTTCAAGAGCGCAGTGCGCGATATGCAGGATATGGAGCGGAAGGAAGCGGCGGTTCAAGCAGCGAGAGCGGAGGAGGAAATATTGGTACACCAGCGTGAGATCAAGAAACAGATCGCCGCACTCGCCAAGCCACCAAGTGTGTCAGGATTTCGCAAACTATTGTCTTTCTCCTAGTTCTCGTTTATGCGTTGCTGGCGTGTGGCGCACCAACTTTCGTAGACACAAGTCTGGGTAGATAGGTCTATACTACTCGTTTGTGACTACTAAGTGGACGCTGGGTTTTGGGCAGACCCAAGACACAAGCCAAGTGTTACGCAGTAAGCTCAGAGGTCAGCCACTTTCTCTTCGCACCCTGCTTGGAACCACTGCGCGCAATCTCCCCGCGCTGATGAGCTACGTCAAAGCGACAAACCGCCTCACACCTCACACTGTATCTTCTCCACCCTCTTCCCAATCCTCATTCTGTGCGTCCGTGTCCGCCTCTCCCTTTTGATTCAGTGGAGCCCCACATGTTGCATTCATTTTGGTCCTCAGCATCTACAGTATACCCTTCTGCATGCTTCACTCTTCTCATCTCGTCTCCCAAACTACAACTCCCTCCCAAACGTGGACTCTAAATCTTCCCCAAATGCTTCAGCCACAGTCATGGGACTCTTTCCGCATCACGCTCACCGAATATTCACGAGTCGATGCGATTGTGAATGGGAGAAGGTCTTCATGGTTTGTGAGGGGGACTGGAAGGACCGGGCTCGCCAAACGCAGGGTACGCATTCCGACGTTCTTCAAGCGAGAGTTGCTCCTGAAGTATTGTGGCCAGAGCAGCATCAAACCGTTCCTGCTCGTTTGCTCGTCGCTCCTCCTGTGCTCTCGCCTCTTCAGCTTCCCGCTCTTGCTGGAAAACCTGCTGTTTCGCCTGAGCTTCCGTCCAATACGACTGGAAAATTTCCGGTTGCAACTGAGCGAGGACTGCAAGACCCGGCTGACTGGCTTCCGCTCGCTGTTGCGAAGTCGGCGGTGCCATCTCTGGCACGTCGAACGAAGTCAATGGATCAGATGGAGGTTGGTAGTTGTCGTAACGGCTGGGTGCGTGCGGGACGATGGGTCTGAGTCCGCCCGGTGAGGGTACGTTTCGTACACGAGGACGTTCGTTGGCAGGAGGAGGGGCGGGTACAGGAGGATAGCTCGGGGCGGCGCCTGGCTGAATGCCGGACGGCGACATGATTTGAGCTGTTGTCATTTGAGGGCGGACTGGCGCGTCGAACCGCTCTGCGATGGTCTTCTCGTCGGGCAGCGTGGATAGTAGTGTTTTCCGCGCCCAGGTGTAATGCCAGACGGAGTATATGCGCAATTCAAGCTTGTGCAACTCGGCCACTGCCTCCTTGATGAATGTATCAACGACGTGGCCATAGTCTGAGGAGATGTTCAGAAGCGGCGTTGCAGCATGAAGTGCCAGAGCGCTTACAGCCTTCGGAAAGCAACATGGGCCTCATCGCCTTGATGGACAATTCACAATCCCGTCTGATCAAGTCCGAGACGGTTTCAACCCGACTGTCGCCTAATGCCATCATCAGCTGCGTACAGGTCGGCAGGTTGTGTTCAAAATACCTTTAAGCCACGAGCCGACGGGGATGTACATATCTTGAGTTCCTACCTCCTCAAAGTCAGAGATCTCTCGGACCCAGCGGGGCCTGTGAGGCAAAATCAGGTCAGCCACGCGTCTGGAGCCACCGGGCAACATACACCAGCGT
>Ga0247815_10002963_pt1 | contig 12376 bp, 6 predicted proteins | sample UWRJL194509B1_FD_181014 | JGI IMG/M metagenome (GOLD analysis project Ga0247815, IMG submission 181014) | Plant litter microbial communities from Arlington Agricultural Research Station in Wisconsin, United States - UWRJ-L194-509B-1 | ecosystem: Environmental > Terrestrial > Plant litter >... | reverse complement strand
TTTGGAATGCCGTGGTACAAACCTACCCGCATCAGTCACTCCCCAAGTGGAAGTGAGTTCGGCTGGCGTTCCGGAAATACAAACTGGTCGCCAAGCTATGTCGATAACCTGCCTGCGATCTTAAACATCGGGCAAGGCTCGCCTACCAATCTGATCAGTTCTTATCAGGCACGTTTTCCGGAGAAATACCGCAGGGGACTGCTGGCCTTCGACTGGACTTTTGGGATCATTTATTCAGTGCAACTTATCCCGGAGGGTTCCTCATACAAGACTGTTGCGGAGGAGTTTCTATCTGGTCAGCCACTACCGCTTACCGACGGGGTAATCGGACCAGATGGTGCCTTGTATTTCCTGACAGGTGGTCGCGATCTCGGGTCTGACCTTTATCGTGTTTATTATGGCGACAATTCACTGCCCAACGAGGCTCTGCCTGCTAAGGGGACAGCAGCTAATCTGGATGCCCGCAACCTGAGAAAACAACTGGAAGCCTTTCACGGACCGGCTAATCCGGAAGCGCTTGCGCTGGCCTGGCCAAATTTGAAGAACAAAGACCGCTTTATCCGCTACGCGGCACGGATCGCTGTAGAACACCAGCCCGTGGCACAATGGCAGGAAAAAACCTTGACTGAAAAGGATCCGATCATCCGCTTGCAAGCTATCGTGGCACTCGCCCGCAATGGCGGCAAGGAGCTGAACAGCAGGATGCTCAATGCACTGATGCAGATCAACTATTGGTCTTTGACCGAAGCACAGCAGATGGATTTGCTGCGGGCACTTGAACTGACCATGCTGCGCACCGGCAAGCCGCTGCCTGCTGATCACGCCAAGCTGAGCAAATACCTCAATGCTTATTTTCCGGCCAAGACCAATGAGATCAACCGGTTCATGACCAAAATACTGGTTTATATGGATGATGAGCAGGTGGTGCCTAAAACAATGGCGCTGATCAGCACAGCCAAAGATGATGAAAACGACCAAAAAGGAATTACGAGCTCTTCAGATCTGATCCTTAAAAATCCGCAATATGGATTGGACATCGCCAAAACATTGGCTAAAACTCCTCCTGCGCAACAAATCTATTATGCCGTAGCGTTAAGTGAAGCTAAAAAAGGCTGGACTCCTGCACTTCGGGAAAAATACTTCAAATGGTTCTACACCGCCTTTACCTATAAGGGTGGTAACAGCTATATTGGTTTTATTGATGATGCACGTAAGCGTGCCTTATCCGGCTTGCCGAAAGAACAGTTCGCCCATTTCAATAAGGTATCTGGAGACGGGCTGGTGGATAACCACCAGTTGAAACTCATGGACGTGACGCCACCAAAAGGCCCGGGCCGTGACTGGAAACTTGACGAGGCACTGGCAACGGTAAAAGACAGTTTGATTGGCAGGAACTTTAAAAATGGAAAAATGATGTTTGCCGCTACCATGTGTATCTCTTGCCATACCAGCGGCGGAGAGGGTGGGGCAGTGGGCCCTGACCTGACCCATTTGGGTACCCGCTTTTCTGAAAGGGACATCCTGGAATCAATCATTTCGCCGAGTAAAGTCATTTCTGATCAGTATGCAGCAAATGTTTATTACTTAAAAGATGGCAGCTCGATTTTGGGCAGGTTTAAAAAGGAGACCAAAGACAAAATCTTCATTTCTCAGAATCCTTTTGCGCCACAGACGCTGCGGGAGATTAAGAAAAAGGATGTTACGGTCACTTCTGTTTCCAAATTGTCCATCATGATGCCTGGTATGATCAACGGACTGAACAAAGAGGAGCTGAAAGACTTAATGGCTTACCTGATTTCTGGTGGGAATAAGGACCACAAGGTATTCCGTTAAGGTCTTTAAAAGTTCATGGTGCGGAAGGTCAGGTTTACCCTAGGCCCATGCACCGTTTTAGTTGGTGGTAGCCGGTGCAGCCAATGGGTCTGCGTCGTGCCTTTCATGATCAGCAGACTGCCGTGCTCCAGTTTTAAGGAAACAGTCTCTTTTTGTTGCTTGTGCTTAAAGGAGAATTTCCTTTCGGCACCAAAGCTCATAGAGCCGATTGCGCCATTCTTTTTCAGGTCTTTTTCGGCATCGCTATGCCAGGCCATACCCTCATCTCCGTCATGATAGAGGTTGAGCAGGCAGGAATTGAAAGTTTCCCCTGTGATTTGCGTAGCAAGCGCTTTCAGTTTCAGCAATTCTGCGGTCCATGGCAGCGCGCGCTTGGTCCTGTTTGAGTAGGTGTATTCGAAATCTATGTCACCATACCAGGCCACCTTCCGTTTGGTAATGAGGTGTTTGCCAAAGATGATGGCCTCATCGTTCTTCCATTCGATCGTTTTGAGTAGCCTGTCTAAATAATAGTTCGCCTCCTCAATCGGGAAAATCGGCCCATAATAATTTACCATACCGTCATAGGGCAACACGTTCTTCGAACCGTCTTGCCCGAGGTCAAATAATTCCATGTTGTGCTTTTTCGTTAACCATGGCAGCTTCCCAGCCGATAATGGCTGTTTTGCGTGTATTACCCCACATGTATCCGCCAAATGTTCCGGAGGACTGAATTACACGGTGACAGGGTACTAAAAATGCTACTGGATTGCTGCCTATTGCTGTTCCCACCGCCCTTGATGCTTTGGGCGTATCTATTTTTTGTGCAATCGAGCCGTAAGTCGTTAGTTCGCCCACCGGTATTTTCAACAGTGCCTCCCATACTTTGAGCTGAAAATCGGTTCCCCGGAGGTGCAGTTTTATTTCAGCTGGTTGATTCCAGTCCAACCGGAAAATAGACAGGGCATTTTGCTGATGTGTATCCTCCTGCATTTTAAAGTTCGCATTGGGAAACTTTAACCGGAGTTTTTCCATTGCCGTTGCTTCCTGTGTTTCAAAAGCGATGTCACAGACTCCTTTTTCTGTTGAAGCAATGAGTATGGTACCAAAAGGGCTTTCTGCAAAATGACAGTTGATGTTCAAATGCTGTCCCCCGTTTTTATACTCAGCCGGTGTCATTCCTTCTATGTTGACAAACAGGTCATGGAGTCTGCTGGTTCCGGATAATCCGACTTCGTAGGCAGTATCAAACAAGGTAGCCTGGTTGCCTTTCAATAGTTTCTTGGCATATTCTGTACTGATGTACATCAGAAACTTCTTTGGCGTTGTACCAGCCCAGTCCGTAAAGAGTTTTTGAAAATGAAAAGGACTCAGGTGTACCTGTGCTGCAATCTCTTCCAGTCCCGGCTGACGCTTAAAATTATCTTTGATGTAATCAATTGCTGCTGCGATCCGGTTGTAGTTAATTTCTTCCTGTGCTTTCATGCTATTCTTGTTGACCCTGCAAAAATCTGTAAAAATTGGCGATCCTAAAATCTGAAACTTGCGGTTTACAGAAGTTTAGCCAAATTATAAACAGCAGTTTTTAATGGAAGACTTAATGCTTTCGAGTTTTAAAGGTTTAGCCAGATAGTCGTTCATCCCTGCATCCAGACAGATGTTTTTATCTTCAGACATGGCATTGCCGGTCATGGCGATGATATAAGGTTGTTTGATATTTAGCTGCCTGATCGCCCTGGTGGCTTCCAGACCATCCATCACCGGCATCTGTACATCCATCAGCACCAGATCGTAAGTGTGCTGCTTAACGGCTGCTATGGCTTCCTCGCCGTTTTCAGCCAGCGCTACCTGGTAGCCCAGTTTTTTGAGCACCTGCAAAATCAGTCGCTGGTTGACCGCATTGTCTTCCACCACAAGTATGTTCAGCGGGTATGCCACTGCAAAATCTTCGTCGAGGACATTTGTCCGGCTCGAATGGGGCGCAGAAACAAGCTCACGGCTCCTCAGTACTTTTTGAATATTTGTAGAGAGCAACCGTTTTTTAACAGGTTTAGTAAGGATTGCGGAAAACAGTCCCGGATATTTCTTGTTACTTTCATCGCCTATGGAACTGAGCATAATCACCGGTAGCGGACTGCGCTTTTTCTTATTGATTCTGGCCAGTGCCACGCCATCATTGCCCGGCATTTCCATGTCAGTGATGATCAGTTTAATGTCCTGATCTTTGTCCAGCAGGATAATGGCATCGGCGACGGAAGAGGCCGGTACCGGAATCATGTTCCACTGCTCCAGCTGTGTTTTCAGAATCAGGATATTGGTGCGGTTGTCGTCAACAATCAATACCCTGGTGCCTTCCAAATCTACCATATTGTCCGCAGACTCATAGCGGATCAGCGGTTGTTTGCTGATTTTGGACGGAATGGTGAAGTGAAAGGAGGATCCCTTGCCTGCTTCGCTCTCTGCCCAAATCTGACCGCCCATCAGTTTTACAAGGCGTTCACTGATAGCAAGGCCAAGCCCGGTACCGCCGTATTTCCTGGTTGTGGAGGCGTCGACCTGTGTAAATGCTTTAAACAACATCGCTATTTTTTCTGCAGGAATACCAATTCCTGTATCCTGTATGGTGAATCCAACTGTTACTTCGTCGCCAGAACGCTGGCCAAGCGCGTAAATGTGGATAAACACTTCGCCTTCTGAAGTAAATTTAAGGGCATTGCTGGTCAGGTTGATCAGTACCTGCTTTAACCGCAGACTGTCGCCAATGAGTTGTTCGGGTAAGGAGGCATCAATCTGATAGATTAGGTTGATGTTCTTTTTGGCTGCGGGCTGGGCAAAAAGATCTGTCACTTCCTCCACTGTACGACGGAGGTCAAAATCTTCTTCTTCAATGTCAAGTTTACCAGATTCTATTTTTGAAAAATCAAGAATGTCATTGATCACGCTAATGAGGCTATCGCCACAGGAGACGATGGTTTCTGTGTATTCCCGCTGTTCATCGGTAAGAGTCGTTTCACCCAGTAAGGAGGCCATCCCGATCACACCATTCATGGGGGTCCTGATCTCGTGACTCATGGTGGCCAGAAAGATACTTTTCGCCTGGTTCGCTTTTTCTGCATCCTCCCGCAAGGTCTGCTCGTATACTTTTTGTTCGTAGAGTTCTTCGGATTGCACTTGTAGCTCTTCCGACTGCGCCTGTAGTTCTTCATTGAGCATTTGCAGGCTGTCTGCCTGGCTGCGCAACTCGTCCGATTGATTTTGAACCGTTATGGTGCGTTCAAGCACCAGCTTCTCAAGTCGCTTTTTTTGCTTCAGGATGCTGTTTATCCGATACCTGTAGAGGCTGTAGCCCAGGGCAGTCAAACTGATGATAGCGATGATCCTGAACCACCAGGTTGCCCAAAAAGGCGGAACGATGGTCACTTTCAAACTGGCCATCTTTGGCGACCACACACCGTGGCTGTTTTGTGTCTTGACCTTAAACGTGTAATTGCCGGGAGGGAGGTTGGTGTAAACCGCACTGTTTTTATTTTCCACTTCATTCCAGGTCTTGTCAAGTCCCTCAAGCATATAGGCATAGCGTTTCTTTTCGGGTGCTATGACATCGAGGGCTGCAAACTCAAATGAAATGAATGACTGCTTGTAGGACAGGACAATTTCGTCTTCCTCAGAAATTTCCTCTTTCAACGGGGATCTGTCTTTTTCGTTCTTGGCGACGGCAACTTCCTTGTTGAAAATCTGGAAACCAGTGAGTACGACGGGTGACTGAAAAACGGGTTCGCTGATTGAAGCGGGATTAAACGCATTAAAGCCGTTGCTGCCCCCAAAATACAGGATCCCTGAACGGCTGGCCAGTGCAGATTTTTGTTTAAACTCGGTACCCTGCAGGCCATCTTCAACAGAGAAATTAAGAAAGGTTTTTTTTACCGGATCAAACCTGGACAGGCCACCGTTTGAGCTTACCCAGAGCATGCCTTTTACATCCTGTACCACAGCATTGGTATAATTGTTAATCAGGCCCTGGTTTTTGTCGAAAACCTCAAACCTGGAGGTTTTCGGGTCAAAACGGTTTAGACCGGCAAAGGTGGTGATCCACAAAATGCCGTCTCTGTCTTCAAAGATGTCTGTAACCGTATTATCGCTCAGGTCACGGTCAGTTTTGCCGCTGCCAAACCTGGTAAATGTGTTGGTTTTTTGGTCATACCGGTTTAATCCCTGGTCGTTTGTTCCAATCCATAGATTGCCATTTCTATCAGTTGTTAAAGCAGTAATGAGGTTGCTGCTGATCGATTTTGGATCGTTCTGGTTCTGCTGGTAATGAATAAACGTTTTCTTTACTGCGTCATACCGGTCCAGTCCACCGCCAAATGTCCCGATCCACATGTCATCTCCCGAAGCAGGGGCAATCGCATAGATGTTGTTGCTGCTCAAACTTCCCGGGTCCTGGGGATTGTTTTTAAAATAACTGAATTTTCTGGTTCCAGGATGATAAACACTCAGGCCATCTCCCCAGGTGCCGATCCAAAGATTTTGCGATTTGTCGGCCTTGACAGCAAGCACGTAATTTCCCGAAATGGCATTTGCAGCCGTATTTGCCTGGTAAGTCGTAAAATAACCGGTCTTTTTGTTGAATAAATTGAGGCCTCCACCGTCGGTACCAATCCACAGATTGTCTTGTGCGTCTTCAAAAAAGCAGAGTACAAAATTATTGGAGAGACTGTTTGACGAGGTATGGTTATAATGGCTGAATTTCTCGCTCTGTTTACTATAGAGGTCGATACCTCCACTATAAACGCCGAGCCACATGTTCCCGTCCCGGTCTTTTCGAATGACCTCCAGGGAATTGTTGCTAAGGCTCCTTTGGTTGACCTCATCGTGACGGTGTGTGCTGAACAGTCCTGTCTTAGCATCCAGTATACTGAGTCCGCCGTTCTCCGTTCCAATCCATAAGTCACCATTGTTATCTTCAGAAATGGTCTTTACATCATCATGTGCAATGGAGTTTTTAAGCGGATTGTGGCGAAATATTTCAAAGGCGCCATTCCCGTCATATCGGTTAAGACCTGCATCGTAAGTTCCTACCCAAATCTTTTTTCTGCTGTCCTCAAAGATGGAAGTGATGCCATTTCCGGAGATAGCTCCTTTGGCGTTTCCGGAAACAAATCGTTGAAACTTTCTAGTCTTTCTGTTAAAGAGATTGAGTCCCCATTGGGTTCCTACCCAGATATTTGATTTACTGTCCCTGTACACAACGGTCACGGCATTGGCACTGAGACTCTGCTCGTCTGCCCCGTTGGTTAAGTAATGTAGCGCCGTCTGCCGCTTTGGATCAAAGTGATCCAATCCATTATTGGTTGCCAGCCACAACGTGCCATCATGGTCCACCACAATTTTATTGATGCGTGTTCCGGCTATGCTGTTTTTGTTTTTATCGTCATGTGTAAACCTGTAGAACTGGTCTTTTTTACGGTCTAGCTTATTTAGTCCGCCCTGGTTGGTACCTACCCAAATATTTCCATCCTGGTCTTCGGCGATGTCTACAACAAAATCGTTGCTCAGGCTGCTCAGGTCTTTTTCTTTGTTTCTGTAGATTTTAAAGCTGGTGCCGTCAAACCGGTTCAGGCCATCTCTTGTCCCGATCCAAATAAAACCCTTGCTGTCCTGAATGATGCAGTTGACATGGTTTTCGGATAATCCATTCCTGGTGTCCAGGTGTTTAAAGTGGATTTGTTTGTTTTGAGCCAGGGCTGATAACACGATCACCTGAGACAGGCATAAAAGAAGCCATTTTATAATTTTAGGTTTATCTTTATGCATTGCAGGCTCCTCTCTTCATGTGGTTTTATTTGGTGTTTGTAATTTATTAAATAAAATCAATCCACAAATGTTTCCGTCAAATCTTTGTAGCTGATCAATCATTAATTGTTTGCCGTAATATATTGATGGTTCTGTATATAAAATAGTGGAACGTAGTTCCCCAAGTTGGAAACTATTAGCTGTTTGCCGGGAATCTTTATTGGATGTTATAGATTGCCAATCTCGAGCTTATATCCCTTGCCGCGTATTACAACAATTTTGATATTCGGATCAAACTCCAGTTTTTTTCTAAGTTTTGATATGAACATATCGAGACTACGGCCCACAATAATTCCTTCATCTTCCCATATCTCTTTTTGCAGCCGGCTTCTCGCAATGGTCTCGTTGGGGGACATCGCGAAAATGAGCAGCAGTCGGGTTTCAGTTCCAGTCAATACAATATTCTTTTCATTGATCGTCAATAACCGTTCCTGCACATCAAACAAGACAGGGCCAAAATTAAATATACCGGCAGGCTGTATCTCAGGCAGGACCTTCCTTGGTTTGGCAGATCTCAAAAATACAAATCCGACAAAGGCTAAAAACGGGAGACTGCCCAGAAGATATCCATTCTTTGTGGCATTCATCCCAGTCGGTTTAAACTTAATACTGATTCGGTAATATCCTTTGGGTTGCTGTCTTCCCGAACAAGCCACGATATCATCTTTTTTGTCTTGGGATATGGCGTATCCGAAGGCTACACCGGCGTTATTGCGGTTCAGGACGTTAACAACATAGTCCCCTGCAAGCGGATCTTTGGCCAATAGTCGCCGTGTGGTATTCACCAGCGAATCCGGTTGAAAAGTAAACTCATTCGCAAAACTGATCAGGTATTCATTGTCTGCAATCTTTTTTACCGGCAGTACCCTTGATGTGCTGTCGCCCGACTGCAAGAGCAGCTCATGCCCGATTTTGCGGAGTAAAACTTCCTTTCTGGCAAGGGCATAGTCATCGTTGCCCGTCCTGCTAAAAGCGGCGCAAACGATAAAAATAAACAGGAGCAATGTCAATCCGCTCAGGTACTTGTATTTTCCGGAAAGGAGCTTTAGGGTGTCGCGCATCGTATGGAAATTTATTTAGCAGGAATGCAAAAATTCATATCCTATTTCTTATGAAAGATAATAAATTTCTTTGTAAGTTCCAAACTCCGTACAACATCTTGGGCCGGCTGTCGGTTAGGCCAGAGGTAGCAAAAAGTAAAAGATGGATCCCTGGTCGATCTCACTAGTAACACCGATCTTCCCACCATGTCTTTCGATGATTTCTGCACAGAGATAAAGTCCGATTCCAAATCCTGATATGACCTTGTTGTCGTTGCTTTCTACACGGTAGAACCGTTCGAACAGCCGTTCCTGGTCTGACAATTTGATGCCGGGGCCTTCATCTTTTATGCTGACCCGGGTAAACTGTCCCTCTCTTTCACAGCTGATCTCGATATTGGTTTCGGGAGTGGAATATTTCAGCGCATTGCTCAGGAGGTTGGAAATAACGGAACCGATCTTTTCCCGGTCTACACTAACCTGAATGTTCTCACCGGGAACAAGATTGATACGTTGGGTATGGGTGACTACTCCGGCATCTTCTATGGTTTCCTGGATTAACAGGCGTAAGTCGACGGGATGGCATTCCAGGTTTATTTTTCCGGCTTCCAGCCGTGAAACGTCTAAAAAGCCGTTGATCATGGTACCCATTTTACTGATCTGCGTATCTGCTCGCTTGAGAAGGTTGAGACTTGTTTCATCCTCTTTTTTCCTGGCCAGCTGTCCAAGAAATTGTATGTATCCTTTTAAGGAAGTCAGCGGGGTTTTAAGTTCATGGCTGACCATCCCAATAAAATCATTCTTCCTGATTTCGTCTGTTTTCTGTTCGGTGATATCCAGCACAGACCCGATAAACCGGGTTGCGGTCTCATTGTTGTCAAAGTAGGCTTTGCCTTTTGCCCTGACCCACCTGATTTGGCCATCCTCTGCGCCGATGGTCCTGTACTCCACATCGTATTCGCCATTTGTCTTCGCCTTATCAAAGACCTCGCCGATTACTGAAATAATTCTATTGCGGTCTTCGGGATGGAGACCGGCGACAAAATCTTTTTCATAGTCCAGGGGCCGGTCATGACTGATGCCGAAGAGCACCCTGCAGCGCTGATCCCATTCCATGGTCCCCCGTATCAGATCCAGATCAAAGGTGCCCAATTGTGCGGCGATTTTTGATAAAACAGACTGATCCAGTGCAAGTTCAAGCTGGTGATGCGCGGCTTTCAATCTGCCTAGTGTTTCCCTTTCCTGTGTGATGTCCTGCATGATTCCACTAAAGCGGACAGCCTGTTTGTTTTCATTAAAGATCGCTTTTCCCAGAGCCCTCACCAGACGTGGTGCAGGATCAGCGGGGCTGATTATGGTGTATTCTATATCATAGTTGCCAACTGTTTCGTAGTTCATGGCCTGTGTGATGGCCTCCAGAACTTTCCGACGGTCATTTTCTGCGATGACATTCGTTGCTAGTGAAAGGTCAATCTTAGATTCTGGCGGAAGTCCGAACCATTTTTTCAAACGCTGGTTGCCCATGAATGTGTTTGTGCCAGGATCCAGGTCCCAGGTACCCAGTTCGGCGGCGTTAATGGCAAATTCCAGCTCTGTTTTTGTTTTTTGAATATCTGCCATTGAAATCACCTGATTGGTCGTCTCAGTACACGTGACCAGTACACCTGCGATTTCTCCTTCTTCATCCAATAGTTTGCTGTAGCTGAATGTCCAGTAGACTTCTTCCAGCTGGTTGTTACGGTAAATCGGTATCAGTTGATCTTCACTCCATGTACTTTCCCCACCCGACAGCACCTGGTCGATCATTGGCTTGATAACAGACCATATTTCCTGCCACGTATCTGCTCCGGGTTGCCCCAGGGCCATAGGATGTTTGCCATCCATGCCCAGACTGGGCCTGTAAGCGTCATTGTAAAACTGGATCAGCTCGGGTCCCCACCAAATGAACATGGGAAATTTTGAATTTAAGACGATACTGATTGCGGTGAGTAAACTTGCTGGCCATTGCTCAGGTGTCCCAAGGGAGGTAGAAGACCAGTCAAAATTACGGGTTAGCTCACCCATCTCGCCCCCGCCATTTAAATATTTTTGGTAATGTTTGTTCATGTAGGCAAGTGGTTTTCTTTCCGATTCAGGTTATAAAACTAAAAAAATAAATTGACAGCTAATTGAAGCTAACGATTTCCTGCATGCCAGCCAATGTTTCATTGAGTTCGAGCAGGTATCTTTTTTTGCCAGAAACCTCCCAGACTACGGTTAAGGAACCTTTGTCCTTACTCACGCGCAGCCGCTCGATTTTAAGTTCATGTGAGGTTAACCGGGCTTCCAACTCGCTGATCTGGCTGAATGCTGCATCGCGAAAAGTAACGCTGATTCGCTTTTGACGCTGCAATTTACCGATGAAATGTTCCACGCGGCTCATCATCAGCAGTATTCCAAGCGTGATGAGGGTGAAAAGAAAAGCCAATGAGTGATAACCTATTCCGGTAGTCATCCCAATAGCGGCCGAAGTCCAGATCACGGCTGCGGTAGTTAGTCCCCTTACCGAAAACTGGTCTTTAAAAATAACACCGGCTCCTATAAAACCGATCCCGGTGATGATATTTGCTGAGATTCGGTCATCTGCACCTGCCCCGTGGCGGGATACAATGGTGAAAATCGTAGAACCAAGGGTGATGAGTAGAATGGTTCTGAAACCGGCAGACTTGTTGCGGTATTCCCGTTCAAAGCCAATAATGCCTCCGCATAGAAGGGCGACTAGCATACTTACAAGGTCTGCTGAGCTAATAGAGAAATCCATCATTGGAATTGTTTTCATGATAACAAAATAGTTGCTCGGGGGATATTGTTTGTGCAAGATAAAACATTTTGACTGAGGTCTTGTTGCTGGAGAATAACTCCACTGATGAAAATTGATTTGAATAAGTACCTGGTCGGTCCGGGTAAGAAAGTTAAACTCGCTGATTTCGCGACCAGTTATCATGGTGACGTGCAAAAGGAGCAGGGTCTGTTACTGTTAAAAGAAATTAAAAAGGAGTTTAATGTTTTCCAGGAAAAGTTGTATGCCAGCGCTAACCAATCGCTGCTGGTTGTTTTCCAGGCGATGGATGCTGCAGGTAAGGATAGTGCGATTGAGCACGTGTTTTCAGGAATTAATCCTCAAGGCTGCGAGGTAGCTAATTTTAAAGCACCTAACGCTGCCGAATATGCACATGATTTTTTATGGCGGCATCATCTTTCTCTTCCCGCCCGCGGAAAGATTGGAATCCATAACCGCTCGCATTATGAAAACGTATTGGTCAGCAGGGTACACCCTGAAATCCTTTTAAAAGAAAATTTGCCGGCGACTAGCCACAGTTCCCATGCTGACTTTTGGAAAACCCGCTACGAAAGCATCCGGGATTTTGAGAAGCATATTTCCAGGAATGGGATTAAGGTAATAAAGATTTTTTTACACCTTTCTAAAGATGAACAGAAGAAGCGGTTTTTAAAAAGGATTACAGAAGCGGATAAAAACTGGAAGTTTGCCGCTGGGGACTTAAAGGAGCGGGAAATGTGGGATGATTATCAGAGAGCTTACCAGCAGGCGATTTCTGCAACAAGTACTAAAGATTGTCCATGGTATATTGTCCCTGCGGATAAAAAATGGTTTGCCAGGCTCGTTGTTGCAT
>Ga0247815_10002961_pt1 | contig 12377 bp, 14 predicted proteins | sample UWRJL194509B1_FD_181014 | JGI IMG/M metagenome (GOLD analysis project Ga0247815, IMG submission 181014) | Plant litter microbial communities from Arlington Agricultural Research Station in Wisconsin, United States - UWRJ-L194-509B-1 | ecosystem: Environmental > Terrestrial > Plant litter >... | reverse complement strand
AACTGATGCGGTCGAACTAACCGGCTGCAGGTGAGTGTGAGCGAGGGCAACATGAGAACGAGTGCCAAAACGAGAACAGCCAAGTGGTAAGCGCGCCTTGCCGATCGGACGCGTGGGCTTCGTCTGCTTCCGCTTCGCGTACACCCTCTTTCGCGCCTTGCCTCTCGCTTTCAGCGCGGACGCACACGGCATCGTTCATGCCTGGTACCGATGACCGTACTGTAATTGCTGGCGCATCTATTCGCAGTGCCGACAGTAATGCTTCCAAGACATTGGCATCATCAGAGGTCGTAACCTCGTCTGAACCCGCTGGTGCACTGCAGACCGTCAATGCCGCAATCGCCAGGACCTCTGCGCGCACGCTTGCGCTTTATTTTGCCCGACCTGTTCGGCTCTTTCGGCCTAGCAAGCGTACGCGCGAGTCTTTTTGCGAAATCGGCGCTCACACCTTGGTACAGTTAGTGGCTGGCAAATGCTTCGGGTGCACGCTCGGTCAGACGGTCACAGTGCATTGTCACCATCATATGTCCTCAGCTTGTTGCGTTCACAAGGCTTCTACGTCATATCTCACCATTTCATTCCACCTCTTCTCGTCAACGCTGCCCTTGGCACTGTCCTCTGGACGTCATTTTCGATAGCGCAGTCCGAGCTTCAGCCGTACATTGAGAACCCGATTGTGGCAGCCGCCGCTGCAGGCAGCATTGCCGGAACTGCTCAGGCCCTTGCTGCTGCACCGGCCGAGAATGTTAGAATTCTCTTAGAGGGCGGCGCAGAGCATGCGAGGTGGACGACCGTGTGGAAGACTGTGTTTCGTGCATCCGAGTCTGTGGCACAGGAAACGTCGCAGTCGGGACTGTCAAGGAACAACGTGCGCGAGCTTCTTCCCTGGTTACGGGAGGTTCGCGACATGGCGGGAGCGGGGTGGGAGGGGTGGAGGTTCACAGTGGCGAAAGACGCATGCGGTACGTGCCACCGGCGTATTTGCTGCATCCACATGTCTGGGCCGGCACCCTGTTTTCTAAAGACACTTGACAGGCTTCGCCGCCTTCTTTATGATTTTCGAGGTCTCGCGACATGCAGCAGCGCACACCCGAAATTTGGTCCCGCGGCTCCCATTTGCCGCGGGTCGCACGGACCGGACGAAGGCAAACACAGGGCGAGTGGTCTATGCCACCACTCTCGTCACTGGTGGTGCATTTGCAGGATTGGTCTACGAGGTGGTTGGTCGACCATTTGACACGGCGAGGCATCTTGCTCGTCTCGAGCAATTATCACCGCATTCGCCTCCCAAGACTTTGCTTCAGCTGATGAATGCAAAGTTGCAAAAAGAGGGTGTGCTGTCGCTATTCAGGGACCCAAACGCTGTACCCGCAACGACACAGGACTACTCGAGGGGCTGGCAGCAGCGTTTATACTCCGTATCCCGTGCACTTGCGAGGGTCGGCCCCTGGGGCGTTGGTTTCCTCGCTTTCGAATATTGGTCCCCACCTGTTAATTGATGATCGTTGTGCCATCCGATTGTGTGAGATTCTCAGGTAGGGAGCTCCCCATTTTGCGCCGTGCGGAATCGATCGTTGTCCGACGGTCTGCGGCTCTCCACTCGGCCTCACCCCTCTAGATCGCCCGAATCCAATCTACAACGCGTACGGATGCCCGAATATTCCCGTCGCTTGTCATTTTGCACGACAAGTCTACGGCGGAGGACCGGGTTTCGCTGGGATTCCGCGGTCACATTCTTTGTCTCACCAGCCTTTCGGGGCCGATCATATTCCTTTCAGAACAGGTCCCTGTGCTGAGGCGGTCTTGTGTGGTTGTCAGACGCTGCAGGGACGCGGCAAGGCGCGCGAGGGATGCGTGACCATATGTTGCTGTTTCGGGCTTCCCAAATGACGAGCCGAAACTGCCTCCGTAAAGCATCGCCTTTGTTCGCGCGTCAAAACGTAAATAACGGTCTGCAACTCGGTTTACAACAGTGGAACAGAGATTCTCGGCCGCGGAGAGCCGGCCGCCTGATGTGCTCCGCCGCCGATCGCGGTTCTAACGGCGCGACTTCCGCCCCGAGGCGTTCAAGTCAGTTTATTAGCCACGGTTGACCGGCTTGAGGCGGAAAGGGAACTTGCCCTGCAGGGTACAAGTCAGCTTTGACATAATACGTAACGCGACGCTTTGAGGGAACCAGAATAAGTGGTTGCCTTCTGTTCACAGCCTGCGACTCACGTTCCTTGCACGCCGGATGGCTTATCGGTGGAGATGCATGCCTCCATCCGCGGCTTCTGACACCGCAAAAGTGGCCTCCCCCTCGTGTATTCCCCGATTTTATCTTAATGAAAAATGTGTCGCCAGGTTGCAAACATGTGCGCCATCCACCTCTCGAGTTCGACAGCCGCACCGCGATCGAGACATCTTGTCAACCAATTGGCTGGCGACTTACGCGGGACATGAGAGATCTTGTTTCGCTCCGACACAAGCGACGTTTGCGCCTCGGCTGCATTATGCGGGCCGGATGTGCGGAGAGGGGAACTTGTCCCGCAGGGGCGGCGCACATTGGGCTAGCCCAGTGCCGCGGGACCAGATCGCTTGGACAACAACACCGAGGGTCTTCCCTCTGTTTCATCGTGAGATAATAAGCGGGCGAGAGCCTAGACCCTTGCGGGAACTCCTAGGGAAGATCGGGGGTTTGCAATGCCGACGCGCAGCGACTGTTGCCAGCCACCCAAAGCCCCCGCAGATTCACCGCGCCGACGACGCATTTGTACGTTGAACTTTATCTTTAGTGGGCGCCAGAAGCGCGGGTGATCTAAGGCTACAAAACGAGGGGCGTCTAATGGCACAGTATGTGAGTCTCCGGATAGCAAGTCCATCTGTTGCGAAGCGCTACTTTTTGTTCAGGATTGAGATTCTGCGGGCAGGGCCGGGTGTTGAGTGGAGTTCATCGCAGAAAACAGTAATGGGCAGCATTCGACCTACGGTACAGTGCTTGTGCCACCATTGTCGAGTTCAACTTTCGCAGTAAATGTGGCCTGAGAATCTTGTGAGAATCTATCTGATTCACCGCGGAATCAGGTACCGACGTCTCCTCCTCGAAAGATTTCGAGGATCTTGGCAGCGCGGTTTTGACCATCGACATTAACCACCACTGACATACCGACCTGCATGGATGACGAGGAGAAATTGATGAGAAATGACGGTGGGACGACGACAAGCAGTGGGATCGCACCGAGAAAGAAGCTGTCATATATACAGTTCCATCGGGGAAAACCCGATCTCGTTGAAACGCGTTGGGACCGTTATCACGCGTTGGAGCCGTTATAGCGAGTTGGTGCGCCGTTAAACCTTAGTTATCACCTCGATCAAACATTTCCGTTTTGTTAAAATGATCTCCAACGTTTTCGTGCGTTACAGCAACGCCAAAATGTTGGAGAATAGGTAGATTGTTGTTTGAATGACGTGCCAGGGTGTTTGGTGCTGGACAGTGTCACCAGTGCCTGCTTCTTTCTTGCCTTGTCTATGCTTAAGTTTGAATGAAAAAGACTGGATATACAGGCCCTCCTGACAACCTGACAGTTTCGTTCACTATCAGCTTGTTCGCAAGCCACAGGCCGCTGGAATGAGCTGTCAAGTTAAGTCTCCGTTGTCACATACTGCAATATCGGACTTGTCCACATTCAAATATAAAATTTTATGCACCAAGTCCATTTGAATGTGCATATTACAAAGGAAACTGCGGCTATGAAAGGTTTGTGCGAAGCGTGACTTAGCCGATGCTTGGCAAGGGTCCGCTCCACTCCGGCAATCACCGACGCGCTCTTTTGTCTTCTCCTTTTCGCGTGCACGTGCGCGTGTGCATGCACGCGCCCCGAGAGCTAGTCAACATGAGCTGTCGCATCCAATGCGCCTTCAGCAACCAGGATTCGGGCCTGAAGAGAGAAAGGCACGTCCCACCTCTGGTACGCATTTTTCGATGTTCATCTGCTTGCGCATGGTAACGACATGCTTGCAGTGTTGGGACTGCTTCCTTACTGCAAGAAAACTCTTGGGGCACCATCTGCATGCATGTCATTTGCGACATGACTAGGTGCGCATTGTCTTTCAAGTGCTCCAGGCTGTGGTGCCATGTTCTAAACGCCCCCTCCCCCTGGTTTTCTGCACCTTGCCCACCACTGGTCACACCCAACCACCAACCTTACTGAGTATGTGTATCTAGGCTACCGGAGATTGCACGCCAAATTCTGGTGGACCGTTGAGTATTGTCATGACAGACTGGTCATCTCGTAACTCTGCGGGGTTGTTATAGTGCGTGCCCTGTCCTCGAGCAGTATTATGCAACACCTCACCGATTAGTTCCTTCTCTCATTTCAACTTGCCTTGGTGTATCTATTGTTGCTGGGCATGAGGTCCACATCCTGTCCTCTTCGAACTGACACACACACCCTTCCCTGCCAGCGCTGCTCAAAAGTCCCAGTTTACATCTGTATGTACGTCATTTTCTTTCCCACATAGATGGCATAAGTTTAGTGAGTACAAATAAATGATTTGTGGTCCACACTGTGAAGGACACCGGTGTTGAAGAGTGACTGCAACAAGACTTTAACCAAGTGAAACGACCACAATCCCGACAATTTAACCTCAATTTCATCGAGATAACACTCTGCTGTCACGCATGAGAGCACGGCAGTCAAAGGTTAGCACAACGTTGGAGCGTCGTGAGACCGGCCGACAAACGTTGGCGCAACGTTGGAGCGACGTTAGAACCCCCCTTAGGGTATTATAACGCGTTGCGACCGCTCTCACTCGTTTCCCCTGATATAACGTGGCTTTATCTCGTTACAGGGAGATATTATGATGGTCTGACGAGATCGGGTTTCCCCCGATGTCACGCAACGACACGTGAAGGAGGGAGGGAGGGGGAGGGAATGAAGGAGCGAGCAAGTAGCCGGTCTCATTTTCAGGGTGTAGAATTTAAACTGTCGCCTGGACTGGCTCGGCTCGAAGGGTGGCGCGAGGAGAAACTCAATTGCCGGTTCCAGGAAGGCATTGAATCGCCGAAGATCTGGTTGACGTCGGAGACAGAGCAGCGACTGGGCGCAAGTTCTGATCGTTAGCGGGTCAGCGCGCCGAGTGGCTTTTAGCACGAGAACCCGTCGAGGGTGGCCGGTTTTGTGGCGCAGGGTCGACATTCTAACAGGGCGATGGAAACCACGTCAGATAAATCTAGACCCTCGCGAGTACGGCAGGCGGGCAGGGGGTGCACGATCGGTCAAGCACTGGCGACGTTGCAAGCCAGTAACTTAGCCGGATCGAAGCCCTGTCTGGAGCATAACAAGTGCGCAAACAGCAAAGCAATGGGAGACGCGAGACGCAAGCACGACTCCAGCTCCCAAATAGCCAGCGAGGGGTTCCTGGGCGCTCGATCCGTTCCGAGGTCGATAAAGATGTGCATGCACGCCTGCACCCAATCGCTACCCAAATCGAGGGTTGAAAACATAGAAGTAGCGGCAGGACCATCAAGTCGCACGGCGCTCTGCGGCCGAGCACAGCTGGCTATTGCGTCGAGCACGTGCAGGGGCGCTTTAGCCAAGGCTGACAAGTGCGGAAGAAAAGGAATAGTCCGGTCTGACCCGGCGTCCGTGCATGTCATCGAGCTTGAGTCTGCGGAATCTGTTCGCAGCCGATCTTCCCCCCACCCATGGACGTCATCCTCATCACTGGCAGCTACGATCACGAGATCAGGTTCTGGGAAGCATGGAGCGGCATTTGTTCGCGCACTATCGCACGCGGCGGCGAGCCTGGCGTGCGTCGCGTTCTCAATTATTCAATTGTTCACCTAAATCGCCCTCCAGCAAATCAACCGGCTTGCCATCTCTGCCGAGTGCGCTTATTCGTGGCTGATTCAGCTTGATACACGCGCCTCATGACAATTGTGACAGCAAGCAACTACTCGCGGCCGCCATTCATAAGAAAGTGAAGCTCTGGGCTGTGGCCGGCGTTGAAGCTGCACCAGTAAGCCCGCACGTTCTGCATGCGCTTTAGCGACGCAAGAAGGAAGCTAAGCGCCTGTTCTGGCGTTCAAGATCTACACCTTTGATGGCCATTCTGCGAATGTGACTGCGTTGCAGTTTCAGTGCGAGGGAAAGTGGCTCGCGACCGCCAGCGAAGACCACACCATTCGCGTTTGGGACATGAGGTGAGCCCCCACTGTGGTAATTATCGTGTTCTAATGCCTGTCATGTGTCCCGGCAGGACAAGGCATCTATATCGAAGCTATGATAACGGATCGCCAGGTGGTCAAGTGGTCGATGTATAGCTGGCGCGCGACTAACGATTTTGAGAGCAGTCAACGATCTTCAGATCCACCCTAACCAAGCGGAACTCATTTCGTGTGATCAAGTACGTGTAAAGCTGGGTGTGGGGTCAGGGAATCGGGCTCATGACATTCGACAGGCTGGCTGCGTTAAGACTTGGGACCTAACTACCAACACCTGCACCGCGTCCCTGGCACGTTGCTGATTGGTCTCTGATTTTCCTTCGGCGACTAACCTACCCTGAAAGAACCCTGCAGGGGACGTTCCAATCCGCTCTGTTAGCGTAGCTTCCGACGGGTCATGCCTTGTGGCCGCGAACAACAAGGCATGCCCCTGCCTACAGCTTTCACTTCCGTCTTCCTGCACTTACTCAGACTGTACAGGGTCGCGTCTTTGTGTGGAAGATTAACGATAAACCGGCATCGCCGAATCACCCGCGGTTCCAAGCAATCACTCGCTTCGCGGCGCACTCTCGCTTCATTACCCGTCTCAGCTTATCCCCTGACAGAAAGTGAGTTTGCATCGCCCTTGTGCTGTTACCCTACACAGTGCTCAACACACCCTTCTCTTACAGATACCTGGCAACCTGTTCCGCCGACGCGACAATCAAGATCTGGAAAGTTTCGCCAACCCTCGAATTTACACTTGACAAAACTCTGACGGGACATCAGCGCTGGGTCTGGGACGCAGCATGGAGCACAGACTCTGCGTACCTAGTTACAGGTGAGCCTGCTTCATGTATGTCAAGGGTGCCTCCGTTGGCTGATGGGGCGCTGCAGCTTCATCCGACCACGTCGCAAGATTGTGGGACGTCTCGGCCGGAGACACGGTCCGAACATACAACGGACACCACAAAGCGTGTGTTTGTGTTGCTCTTGCCGACCACACTCCGTGACATCGGATTTGGCAGCGCTTCGAGTTCGTCTGCAGGGTTGGTTTGTCTCCCGGCTGTCCTGTCATGGCAAAGACCCCTGTTTGCGTTATCATTTCATTACACCGCTTCTATGCGAGAGCACCTTTGTGGCTCCCAAATATACCGATTGTCGGCAGTTGACGCAGTAAAATTTACACAAGACCGCGGGTCAATATGTCGGATGACTACATAGGGTTTGTCGCAGAATTTAGTGCCTTGAGACAGTCAAGTGATGCCGACAGGACCCTCAGCCTGGAGTGTGGACGCTCCAACGTCTACTGACGGGATAATAGACTGATAGAAACTATTGATTTATCGTCCTGCATCAGAATTCAAACCACTGCACTTCCAGTTCAGACCATACACAGAGCACTGACCGCTCGTCATGTACTACTCTGCCCGTGCTCTATACATGTCTTAATACATGACATTGCCACCCTGGGCGTCTCGCTAGATGTACTCTTCTGGGCAGATCAGGCTGTTCGAACTTCGCCGCATGCTGTGGCCTCAACGCGACGAGAGTAATTCCTTATTTGGCCCCAACTCACCAGTCAAAGTGGAGAAAATATTTCTTTGAGGTCCTTTGGTGATAATTTTGTGGAGGCAGGAGGCTTATGAGGAGTTCGGTGGTGTTCCACGCAAGTTCAGCCGGGAGTTTGCGGTGGCCAGTGCTCTCTTCCTAACTGACACGATGCTCGACCACTGCTCCATCTCCCACAAAGGCGTGTGCTTCCTCCACCTTGCCACGCCTTTTGCATGCGTTAACCCATTGTACAGGCGGTGTTATCCTCTGGCAGCGGTCTTTCACGCCCGCTGCAGAATCTCTCGCAGCATCCGCAGCGTCGCCCGTTAATGGACTTGTGCGCGACGCGCTGATCGACTCCCGGTCGGGCTCTGAACAGAAGTACGAAAAGGACGGCTATGCAATCAAATGGTCCTTCGTCAACGACCTTGAACTCATCTTTGTTGTCGCATATCAGCGCATTCTGCAACTCACATACGTCGACGACCTTATTGCCGCACTCAAAGCTCTCTTCGTCAAGCTTTACGAGCCTTTCCTGCGTACTTTCGTTGCGTCGCTTCATGCTGCAGCTGCGGGCACAGTCAGTGTCGAAACAGTGGTCTGGGACTTTACCAGTGCGCTCAGCGGCTGGGACAAGTATTTTGACCAGGTCCTCAAGAAATTTGAGGACAGAGCGGCTCAAGTGCGTTACACAGTGTTTATGCGCTGCAGGACCTATCTAACTACGCGCATGGTTCATAGGAGCGCCGTTCACGTCAGGGCAAAGTTGCGCCGCCATCGCCAGTGTTGACTCCCTCTCCGCCATCAGAGGATGCAACAGACAACGCACCAGCTGCGTCTTCGGACGGCCAGGAGATAGCGCGCAACGTCCACGCATTTAAAGCGCGCGCCAGAGGTCGCGGCCGCGGCGGACGGCCTGGTTTCAGTGGGAGAACGAGCTCCATCCAGGGCTCCGAGTGCGTCATATTTCCCGCACATCCTCCCTTCGAAGCCACAACATCTCTGATACGACCTACTTATAGCTCCGACTCTGCCGCAGCATCCCCGTCCGGGAAGAAAAAGAATGCGAAAGTGATGCGCAAGTGGGGAGACGAGCAGCTATCCGAGACCGACATGTCCGCGTTCGACCACAGCACGGACAAGCCTTCCAGCAATGATCTGCAGGATGGTGCGATCGATCTTGACGCGCTGGTTGATCGTGCAAGCATGGGTGCTCGAAACAAGGATGGCCTTTACGAGGTCCAAGATTGGATTCTCGGAGAGACGGACGCGCCTCCTTCGGCGCAGAGTGCTCCGACTAGCACGTGGTCCAGCGTCTTTGCCAGGTTCACAGGCGGCAAGGTCTTGACTGAGGCAGACCTCACACCCGCCCTCAACGCAATGAAGGAACATCTGATGAAGAAGAACGTTGCGAAAGAGATTGCGGACAAAGTCTGCGAAAGCGTTGGGGAATCCCTCATCGGAAAGAAGGTGTCTGGCTTCAAGAGTGGGTGACAGTTCATTACAATCGAAGGTTCTACATGTGCTCACCCCCTGCAGCTGTCAAGGCCGAGGTGCAGAACGCACTCTCCGCGGCGTTGACACGCATCCTCACCCCAAAGACGTCGACTGATCTCCTTCTCTCGATCCGCGCCAAACTGGCCAATGCGCCAGCGGGGAGCTCATCGTCGAGCGCCAAACGCGTCCCGTACACGATCACCTTCGTTGGTGTCAACGGTGTCGGCAAGTCGACAAACCTCAGCAAGGTCTGCTTTTGGCTTATCCAGAACGGATTCAAGGTACGCGATCCTTACCTCGAGTGGTTTCATCATGATCGCTGAATATGTTGCAGGTGCTTATCGCTGCGTGCGACACCTTCCGGTCTGGCGCTGTAGAGCAACTCCGGGTGCACGTGCGCAACCTTAGCAAGCTTGCAGAAAGCGATGCGACTGGTAGTGTCGAGTTGTATGAGCGCGGGTACGGCAAAGATGCCGCTGGAATTGCCAAAGAGGCAATCACTTACGGTGAGCATGTCGGCCTATTCGCGAATATCGGGCTCATTTCATCGCTTGTCAGCCAAGGACGCTGGTATCGATGTTGTGCTCATCGATACAGCTGGGCGGATGCAGGACAATGAACCGCTCATGCGGGCACTTGCCAAGGCGAGCTCCGTGAAGCTTGTTGCCTTGGCTATTCTGACCTCTTTCTGCAGCTTGTATCAGTCAATAACCCCGACAAGATCCTGTTCGTCGGCGAGGCGCTTGTTGGTAACGAGGCGGTCGACCAGTTGACCAAGTTTGACCGCTCCCTGCGCGATTTCTCTGGCACTCCGGGTGTAGGCAACGGTCGTGGCATTGACGGAATGTTGGTGACCAAGTGGGACACTGTCGACGACAAGGTCGGCGCTGCGCTCAGCATGACCTACGTGACTGGCCAGCCGATTGTGTTCGTTGGGTGCGGCCAGACGTACACCGACCTGCGCCAGCTACGCGTTGGCAATGTTGTATCGGCATTGTTGAGCGATTGATGTACACACGCGTCGATCTCGATAATCTGTATATACAATAATTTACTTGCTCGATGACATTGCGTTCAGGTGGTCCGAGTTGAATGCGCTTTAGGCGGCTGTAGGGTCGCAGATGCGGATCGCGTCTTCGGGCCGCGGTTTCTCGCACCTCAACCTTCTGCACCTCCTCAGCTCGCGCGATGGAGCAGGGAGCCAGCTATGGCCTCCTGCTGCGCCTGCTCACGTCGCCGTACTTTTCTGTCAATCTCGCAGTCTCGTATCTGAGCATGTATTCCGAGAATATTGGTGCGCATACTGGGCTGGATGGAAAGTGCGAGTGCTGAACATGTCCGTGTAGGAGTAACGTGGTACCTCACAAGACGACTACGAGAGCGCGCCGATCCTCTGAACCTACCGTGGGGTCTTATTCTGTGCGATTAATGACGTGCGATTCGTGCTGAAGTGCTGACCTTGCTCGGGATTTGTTCAGGCACGTCCTGGTGACCCGGCCATCGCGTTCAGCGGCGCTCGAGCACTTTGTGATCGAATGTGCGACGCGACACACACACGTCGCGCTGACAACGTTGTGGTTTATGCAGGCCTACCTGCGTGATGAACGGCTGACCCACAATCCGCGCGCATTTCAGCGCATCCAGCGTGTCCTTCACCGCACACACGAGATTATCTTCTCCACCCCCAACACTGTTGCTCCTACCCCATATGCTCGTACCAGCATCTCGCAACAGGTTGCCTCTGTCTTTGGGCTGCGCAAGGTTCAGCCCAACGCTGAGTCGGTGTGAGTGGGATACGTTGATTGAGGCGCGAGAGTGGCGCTGATCTCTGTGGCAGAGTATTTGGACTTGGAATGACAGCTGCTGCTGTCGCGACGCCTGCTCTTGCAGCGGAATTCGGCAACATCGCGATCGAGCAGGGGCGGCAGCAGGACGGGCCCGAGCTTATGCGCAGTGTCGAGGTCATCGAGCCAGACGAGCCGGACGACGATGTCGCGCCTCCCAATCTTCCTGCCATCGAAGAGCCTCCAGACAATCTCAGCGACTCAGGCTTCTTCCCTCGCGCACAGGTTAAGAAGCTTTCCGATATTCTCGATCTCAGCACTGGCGAGAATGCCGCCTCTCGTGCGGCTGCCCGAAGACGAGCTACACTCGCCGCCCAGACACTCCCGTCGCTCGTCTTGCGACCTTCTACGGAAGACCCATTCGGCCAGAATGACAATGGACCTCCATCCCCCACAGCGCAGCAAGTCTCGACCCCTTACATGTCAACGCCATCGATACACATCACCACGCCGAGTGTCGTACCTGCTATGCCAGACAGGTTGCTGCATTCGCTGCTTAGGAGTCACTATTGTCGCTCTGAAGTTGCTTTCGTTCTTACCCTTGAGACTATCGCCAACCGTCTACTTGTCATTCCGAAGCCTGCTCGTGTTAGTGCCTTGAGAGCAGAGCTTACTGAGCTCAACCACAAGCTGCCAGCAGAGGTTCGTTGTGTTACTTGATCCGTTACCACGCAATCTCAGGAGCAGTTCTTAGGTCTGTTTACCGCTGTGGTGTTCATCTGGCGACGAACCAGATAAGGCGGCTCACCAAACGCGCCCACACCATCGTGTTGTCCGAATACCGCCGGGGGAGAGTGTGGTACTCAATTCTGCGGAAAGAGCACCGTATGTGCTTCTCATTGAGGTTCGTATCGTTTCCAGATTGTAACGTGACAGTGCTGACACCCGATCAGGTATTGACGGACGACCTTAGTTTTGATCCCACCAAACGGGAGAACAAGGAAACTCTGAAGAAAATCGTGGTGAACCCTTCTAGCGACTTTTCCGCCTCGCGGAAATCGACTGTGAACATGACTGCTTGGAGTGCCGATGCTGTCGTAAACGCCAACGCGCAGTCAGCGCTCGCTCCGCACACCAAACCAGACGAGACATCGAGCACAGTGTTAGGCAACGATTCACTGCAGACCGAGGAACCAGAGGAAGAGGAGATAGACCTCGTGGAACAGCTGTACGGGCCTTCGGTCTCCATTCGGGATTCGAATATCGACTTGTCCGACACTCTTGTCCTGCCGGCACCAAAGAAGCATAAGGACCTTGATATAGCGGCCTGGTCACGAGCTCCGGTATCGCAACCCGGG
>Ga0247815_10002960_pt1 | contig 12383 bp, 11 predicted proteins | sample UWRJL194509B1_FD_181014 | JGI IMG/M metagenome (GOLD analysis project Ga0247815, IMG submission 181014) | Plant litter microbial communities from Arlington Agricultural Research Station in Wisconsin, United States - UWRJ-L194-509B-1 | ecosystem: Environmental > Terrestrial > Plant litter >... | reverse complement strand
TATGAAAACGGCAAAGGCATTCCGCTGCGCGGCAAGATCTGGATCCTGATCTTCATGTGGACCTCGATGAGCTACTCGATCTGGCGCCTGCACGACCGGCTGGCGCTGCAGATCCTGGTGGCGCTGATCGGCACCGGCGTGACCATCTACCTGACCCGCTTCGTGCCGACCATGTCCGTGCAGAAGCCCGTCGACTAAGACCATATTTCTCCTTGCATAAACGGATGCCACGAGATATCATCAATTCTAGACCAATCAGTTCCCAATTATTCATGACCTTATCCGACAACCGATCCGCACCAGGACGCCCGCGCGAATTTGACATCGACGCCGCCGTGGAATCCGCGATGCAGGTTTTCTGGACGCGCGGCTATAACGGCACATCGCTGGTTGATCTGATCGACGGCACGGGCCTGTCGCGCGGCAGCTTATACAAGGCGTTCGGCGACAAGCACGGTTTATTTCTGTTCGCGCTGGATCGCTACATCTCGGTGTCGAGCATACAGCTGATCAACAACCTGCGGAAGCCCGGATCGGTGAAAGCGGCGCTGCGGGAAACTTTGTCGCTCTTCGCGCAACTTTCCTGCGCGGCGGACGGAAGTCGCGGCTGCATGCTGGTGGCTACCGCCACCGAAATGGCGCCGTACGACGCCGGCGTCGCTGAACGAGTGAAGGCGATGATGGACCGCATCCGCGATGCCTATGCGGCGGCGATCGCACGCGGTCAGGCGAGCGGAGAAATCCCGGCGCGCCACGACGCCGAATCGTTGGCGGAACTGATCGTCTGCCTGACCCACGGCATGCGTGTCGTCGGAAAAGTCGGACCGACAGCAAAGCAAATGGCCGCCGTGGTTGATACCGCGATGGCGATGTTCGATTAAATTTTTTTCCTCAATTTGGAACCAATCGATTCCTATTTAAAAATGCATCAGACAACCCAACATCCATCCGTTGACAACGCCCTCAATCCGCGTCGCTGGCTCGCGTTCACCGTGCTGCTGGTCGGCGCATTCTTGCCGCCGCTCGATTTTTTCATAGTCAACGTCGCCCTGCCCTCGATCCGCAGCGGACTAGGCGCCGACCCGGCTGAAATGCAGCTGGTGATCTCCGCTTACGCGGCCGTCTACGCGGTGTTTCTGATCACCGGAGGAAGGCTGGGAGATTTGTACGGGCGCAAACGGGTGTTTCTCGCGGGCTTGGGCGGCTTCGGGCTTTCATCGATGCTGTGTGGCTTGTCGACCTCGCCTACGATGCTGATCGCCGGGCGCGTCTTGCAAGGGTTGAGCGCGGCGGTCATGGCGCCGCAAGGACTGGCATCGGTCCAGGCACTCTTTCCCGAGCGCGAGCGGGCCCGGGCCTTGGGCATGTACGGCGCGACGATCGGACTGGCGGCGATCATCGCCCAAGCGCTCGGCGGCTTGCTCATCGCGGCCAATATCGGCGGCTTGGAATGGCGCGTCATTTTCCTGATCAACCTGCCGATCGTGGCCGCCGTATTCATCGGCGGAATTCCGCTGCTACCCGATACGCGCAGCGCCCATCCCGCGCGACTGGACCGGATCGGCGTGCTGCTATGCGCGCTCACGCTGGGCCTGCTGGTGGTGCCGCTGGTCAAGGGGCCGGAAACCGGCTGGCCGTGGTGGACCTGCCTGATGCTGATCTTGTCACCGCTGTTCGCCCTGGCATTTTGGCGCTACGAACAGGCACTGGCGCGACGCGGCGGGACTCCGCTGGTGAATCCCGAGTTGAGCCGCGCGCCCGGCCTGATGATCGGGCTGGTGGGTGTGCTGTTCTTCTACGTGGTCTCGGCGTTCTTTCTCACTTTCTCTATTTATCTTCAAGAGGCGATCGGCAAAAGCGCTTTCTCGGCGGGCCTGATGTTCATCCCTTGCGGTCTGGGTTTCCTGATCGGACCGTTGACCACGCCGGTTGCGATCCGCTGGTTTGGACGCTGGGTGCCGGTGATGGGGATGGCGTTCGAAGTCATCGGTTGCGTGGTGCTGAGCGCGGTCGTGGCCGGCGCGCCGGCCGCGCATGCCCCCGCGCCGCTGGGTGTCGTTGTGGCGCTGTGGCTGATCGGCTTCGGGCAGGGGTGGGCGGTGCCGACACTTGTGCGTGCGGTGATCGATCGGGCGCCGCCGGGCGGTTCGGGCATGGTGGCCGGCATCGTCAATTCCGCGTTGCAGATCAGCGCCGCGCTTGGCGTGGCGATCATCGGCAGCGTGTTTTTCAGTCTGGCCGGTTCCACACCAACGCCCGCTTCCTTAGCCCGCGCCTTCAGCTGGGCGATGCTCTGCGTCGCCGCCAGCTTGACGGTGGCGGCGCTGCTGGCGGCGCGCGCCGGCGCAGGTATTCAATTAAAACGTTGTTCAACTTAATCAAGACAGGAATATGCGATGTCCACTAAATTTTTAAACCATGTATCAGTTGTCACCGGCGGCTCGACCGGCATTGGATTGGCGATCGCCCAAGGCTTGCTCGCCGAGGGCGCCAAGCGCGTGTATGTGACCGGCCGTTCGCGGAAGAGTCTCGACGAAGCGACCGCCCTGCTCGGCGACTCCGCCGTGGCGATCGTTTCCGACGTCTCCAGCCTGTCCGACCTGGAATATCTCCGAACCGAAATCGAGAAGCGCGGCGACCGGCTCGACTCGATTTTCGCCAACGCCGGCATTTGCGAAAAAAATCAATTCGGCGCCACCTCCGAGCCCGACTACGACCGCACCTTCGACATCAACGTCAAAGGCGTTTTCTATACCGTGCAGACGCTGCTTCCCCTGCTTTCCGATGGTGGCGCCGTGGTGCTGACGTCCTCCATCTGCTCAAGCAACGGCATGGCGGAGCTCAGCATTTACAACGCCTCCAAAGCCGCGGTGCGTTCCTTCGCGCGGACTTGGACCAACGATCTGCGGGGCCGCAAGATCCGCGTCAACGCGCTGAGCCCGGGTTTCACGCGCACGCCGCTGATGGACAACAGCCTCAAGCTCGACGCCGCGCAAATCGACAGCTTGAAAGAGTACGTGGCCCAAGTCACGCCGCTGGGATACATGGCGGATCCGCAGGAAATCGCCAGCGCCGGACTGTTCCTTGCCTCGGCCGATGCCCGCTACATCACCGGCATCGAGCTGACGGTGGACGGCGGCCTGTCGCAAATCTAAGCGGTCTTAAAACCACCAATGCCAATTAAAACCTAAAAACCGGGCGACAAGCCGCCATCCACGCGCAGGTTGGCACCGGTGATGTAGCCGGCGAGCGGGCTGGCAAGGAACACCGCCGCGTTGGCGATGTCGTCCACCTGGCCGACACGCCCGACCGGCACCTGCGCGAACAGCGGCAGCACGACGCGTTCAATCTCGGCCCACGGCGCGTTCTGCTCCAAACCACGTTGAGCCGCGACTTCGCGGAATTTGCGGTCCAGCGTGGCGCTGTGGATAGTCCCGGGAGAAATCGCGTTCACTGTAATGCCGTCGGCGGCCACGGCCTTGGCCAGCGACGCGGTCATGGCATTGATCGCCGCCTTGCACGCCGCATAGTCGGCGCCGCCCGCCGGCGGCATCGTGGCGGCCAGGCTGGAGATGTTTATAACGCGGCCCCATCCGGCCTGGCGCATGCCCGGCAACAGGCCGTTCGTGACGCGCAATGCGGCCAGCACGTTGCGGTCATACGACTCGGCCCATGTCGCGGGCTTGGTCGTGGACCAGTCTTCCTTCACGGCGCCCGATCCGCCGGCGTTGTTGACCAGGATATCGATCCTGCCGGCGTGCCGCGAGGCCTCGTCCAACAAGCGTCGCACCGCATCGTCGTCGGTCAGGTCGCCCAGCACGACGTGGGCGCGGCCGCCCCGTCCGACGATGGCATCGGCGACGTCGTCGGCCTGCTGGCGGTCACGGCCATGCACGATGACGATGGCGCCCTCCAATGCAAATTTGCCGGCGATGCCGGCGCCGATCCCCTTGCTACTACCGGTAACCAGAACCGTTCTTCCGTTCAGTTGCAAATCCATCTGGACGCCTTCCTTTCAGTGTAAGCAAGGCCGCATGCTAGACTCCCGCGATGACTGAAACAAGTACGCACAATTTAGTGCCTACCGCGCAGCAACGCGCGGCCTGCCTCGGCGCGGATGGAGCGGTCGCCCATGTCGGCCGCGTAATCCGCATGATTCAGGGCCGCTGGAAGCTGCCGATCCTGTTCCGTTTATACGCGGACGCCTCGATGCGCACCTTGCAAATGAAACGCGACCTGCCGGGAATTTCGCAGAAAGTCCTGACCCAGCACTTGCGCGAACTGGTGGCGGACCGTCTCATCGAGCGCATCGATTTCAACGAAAAACCGCTGCGGGTCGAATACCGCTTGTCACAACTCGGCCGCGAGCTGATGCCGGTGCTGATTGCAGCGCGCGCGTTTTCGGTCAGCCACTCAGCCGAAGCTGGCGCAACCGGGTGAAGGCGGCACCTGATCGAAAGGCTAGTTCGCGCCCGCCCGGCATTGAGCTTAAGCGGCCTATGCTGTAGGCTGTTACACTTTCGCCATCATAAACACCGCCAGCATGCATGCCTTTGAGGATAAGCCGCCGCCACGTTCTCGCCTCGTCCTGTGGACGGCCGCGTTGCTGGCGATGGCTATGCTGCCGGACGCATCAGCGACCGAAGTGCCGCCGTTCTGGCGCTCCAGCCTGTCGCACCAGGCCTGGACCAAGCGCGACGGCGCGCCGTCCGACGCCAGCGCGATGGTGCAGGACCGCACCGGCATGCTGTGGTTCGGCGCCACCGACGGCCTGTTCCGCTTTGACGGCGTGCGCTTCGAGCGGGTCGACGATATCGGCGGCAACAAGCTACTGTCCCCCAATGTCCACGCGCTGGCCTTGTTCGGCGACGCGCTGTGGGTGGGTTACGAACACGGCGGCGTTTCGGTGTTCGAGCACGGCGCGGTGCGGCACTACCGCGAAGCCGAGGGCGCGCCGCCGAGCGCCGTGATGCAATTCGGGAAAACCGCCGACGGCACGCAGTGGTTTTCCAGTCCCGCCGGGATCCACTGGCTGGACGGCGCGCGCTGGCGCCGGGTGGCGCCGGCCGACGGCTTGCCGGAAGGCGACCAACCCACCCTCAACGTCCTGCACGACGGCGGCCTGCTGGTCACCCACGTCACCGGCCTGTATCGCACCCTGCCCGGCACGCGTCGCTTCCGTAAAGTCGGCGACTTCGGCAGCATGCAGCGCAGCCAGGTGCAAGCCGACGGCAAGGTGATCCTGATGAAATTCGGCCACGCGCCGCAGCTGTTCGACCCGGTGACGGAAAGCCTCGAACCGCTGAACCTGCCCCAGACCGGCGCCCCGCCCTACAGCATCAACCGGGACCGGCGCAACGGCTGGTGGATCGGCCCCGGCGACGGGATGCGTCTGTACACCCCCGACTTCACGCTGAAGAAGCAATTGCTGGCGCCGCACGATTTCAGCGCCGTGCGCGTCTTCCGGCCGCCAATGGACGACCGTGAAGGCAATCTGTGGTTCATCACCGAGAACGGCGTCGACCGGCTGCGGGAAACGCGCCTGTCGGTGCAGCAGATGCCGGCCGCCAGCACCGATTTCTGCATCACGACCGGCCCCGACGGCGAGATCTGGATCAGCGCCCACTCGTCGAAGGATCCGATCTCGCCGCCGACCTTCGCCATCGCCACCGACGGGCGGCGCATCGCCAGCGACATGCCATCCGCCACCGCCGGCACGCTCGCCGCCGACGGCGCGCTGTGGTTCGGCGATCCGCATTTTGTGTGGAGCCGGCGCGCCGGCAAGGTGCGGCAATGGCCGCTGGCGCCCGGGCTTCAATCCCATCCGACGCAGGCGGTGGCGATGGGGCCCGACGGCCGGCTGTGGATGTCGATCGCGCGGCGCGGCGTGCACACCTTCAAGGATGGCGACTGGCAACCCGGCGGCGGCCATGCCGAACTGGCCGGGCGCACCGCCGTCTCGCTGCACGCCGACATCCAGGGACGGATCTGGTTCGGTTATACGGCCAACTCGATGGCGATGCTGCTGAATGGCAAGATCCAAAACTTCGGCCCCGCCGACGGCCTGGCGGTCGGCAACGTGCTGACCATGTTCAGCCGCCGCGGCACGCTCTGGATCGGCGGCGACCAGGGCCTGGCGCGGTTTCACCAGGGGCGCTTCGTCGCGCTCAACGACGGCAACGGCCAGCCCTTCGCCGGCATCGCCGGCATCGTCGAGACGGCCGAGGGCGAGCTGTGGCTGCACGGACTGGACGGCCTGATCCGCATCGGCGCCGCCGACCTGGCCGCCGCCAAGGCCGGCGGCCGGGATCGCGTCGCGGGCGAGCGCTTCGGTTATCTGGACGGCTACGAGGGCGCGATCCAGCAGCTGCGTCCGCTCGACTCGCTGGCCGAGGATGGCGCCGGCCGGCTGTGGTACGCCACCTCCAGCAGCGTCGGCCTGATCGATCCGCGCAGCATCGCCCGCAACCCGGTGGCGCCGACGCCGCTGATCACCTGGCTCAACACCGACAGCCGGCGCCACCGCGCGGTCAACGGCCTCGGCCTGCCCAAGCACACCCACAACCTGCGCATCGATTTCACCGCCGCCGTGTTGTCGGTGCCGGAGCGGGCGCGCTTCCGCACCCGGCTGATCGGACAGGACCACGAATGGCGCGAATCGGGCGGGCGGCGCCAGGCCTTCTACACCAACCTCGGCCCCGGCGATTACCGCTTCGAGGTGATGGCCGCCAACGAGGACGGCGTGTGGAGCGAGGCGCCGGCCAGCCTGGGCTTCCACATCGCGCCGGCGTTTTACCAGACCGTCTGGTTCAAGCTGGCGTGCGCGGCGCTGGCCGCCGGCGGCCTGTACCTGCTGTACCTGCGGCGCTTGTCGCTGATGACGGCGCGCGTGGTCGAACGCATGCGCGAGCGCCTCGACGAGCGCGAACGCATCGCCCGCACGCTGCACGACACCTTCCTGCAAAGCGTGCAGGGCCTGATCCTGCGGGTGCACGGCATCAAGGCGGTGCTGCCGAAGGACGACGCGGTGCAGCCGCAGATCGACGCCGCGCTGGACGCCGCCGACGCCGTGCTCGACGAGGGCCGCGACCAGTTGATGGACCTGCGCGTCAACCACGCCTGCAACGGCGACCTGGCGCCGGTGCTGCAGGCGGCCGGCGGCGCGGCCGGGGCGCAGCACGGCGTGGCGTTCTCGCTGCGCGAGCACGGGACGCGGCGCGCGCTGCGGGCCGACGCCCAGGACGAGCTGTACGCCATCGCCAGGGAGGCGATCGCCAACGCGCTGCGCCACTCGGGCAGCGGCGAGGTGATCGCCGAGCTATCGTACCGCGCGACCGCCTTCACGCTGACCATCCGCGACCACGGCAAGGGCCTGGACCAGGACGTGCACGCGGCCGGACAGCGCGAGCGCCACTGGGGCCTGATCGGCATGCGCGAGCGCGCCACCCGCATCGGCGGCGAGTTGCAGATCCACAGCGCGCCCGGCGACGGCACCGCCGTGGTGACGACGTTGCGCGCCGGACTGGCTTACCAGTGACGCTGGGTTTATGGCAAAATGAAAGTCTGGATCGCCCTTGAATATCATGAACACTTCCTTCCACCCGCTGCCGATCACGATGCTGACCGTGGACGACCATCCGCTGTTTCAGCAGGGCATCGCCAGCGTGATCACCGTCGAACCCGATCTGTACCTGCTCGGCCAGGCCGCCAGCGGCGCCGAGGCGATCGAGCTGTACCGTGAATTGCGGCCGGCCGTCACGCTGATGGACCTGCAAATGCCGGACATGAGCGGGGTCGACGCCATCACCGCCATCCGCGCCGAATTCCCCGCCGCCCGCATCGTGGTGCTGACCACGCTGGAGGGCGACGTCCACGCCGCGCGCGCCATCAAGGCCGGCGCGGTCGGCTACCTGTTCAAGAGCACGGTGCGCAAGAGCCTGCTGGACACGGTGCGCCGCATCCACGCGGGCGGACGCTGCATCCCGCCGTCGGTGGCCTACGCGCTGGCGGACACGCGCAACGGCAACGCCATCACCCGGCGCGAGGTCGACGTGCTCAAGCTGGTGGCGCGCGGCAACTCCAACCCGCTGATCGCCGAGGCGCTGGGCATTTCCGGCGAAACCGTCAAGGGTTATATGAGCAGCATCCTGCTCAAGCTGCAGGCCCGCGACCGCGCGCACGCGGTGATGATCGCGCTGGAGCGCGGCATCCTCAGCCTCTGATTCCACGCCGCGGCGACAACAGTTCGCCGGCATTCCCCCTTTCCGGGGGGAGAATGCGGCGCCGGCGCCGGGACGGCCCCACCTGCAAGGGAAAAAATCAGGCAAGCTGATTGTTATTCTTTCACCCTTATCTGGACGCCTCTGGAATGGATCAGATACACCTCATGCAAGTGTTCGTCGCCGTCGGCGAACAAGAGAGTTTCGTCGCCGCGTCGCGACGGCTCGACCTGTCGCCGGCGGCGGTGACGCGCGCCATCTGCGGGCTGGAGGCGCAGTTGGGCGTCCGGCTGTTGCTGCGCACCACGCGCAATGTCCGGCTGACGGAGGCCGGGCGCCGCTATCTCGACGACAGCCGCGAAATCCTGGCCAGCATCGCCGAGGCCAACGAAGTCGCGGCCGGCGTGAATTCGGCGCCCAAGGGCCACCTCGCGGTCAGCTCGCCGCTGATGTGCGGGAAATTGTTCATCATGCCCTGCCTGATCGAATTTCTGAAGCGCTATCCGGAGGTCGAGGTCTCGGCCCACTTTCTGGACCGGGTCGTCAACCTGGTGGACGAGGGCATAGACGTGGCGGTGCGGATCGGCCACCTGCCGGACTCCAGCTTGAAGGCGCTGCGCGTCGGCCAGGTGCGGCGGGTGCTGTGCGCCTCGCCGGAATATCTGGCCAGGAACGGCGTGCCGCAATATCCGATCGATCTGCAGCGGCATACCATCGTCGCCGCCGCCGGCGTCTCGCCGAGCCTGGAATGGAAATTCGGCGGCGCCGGCAATCCGGTCACGGTGCGGATCAAGCCGCGCCTGACCGTCACCAGCAACGACGCCGCGATCGACGCCGTGCTGGGCAGCCTTGGCGTGTGCCGCCTGCTGTACCACCAGATCGCCGCCGAGTTGGCCGAGGGCCGCCTGAAAATCATCCTGGCCGACTACGAGGAGGCGCCGCTGCCGGTGCATATCCTGCACCGCGAGAGCAACTTCGGCTCCTCCAAAGTGCGCACCTTCATCGACCTGCTGGCCACCTCGCTGCGCGCGCATCCGTATATGAACCACAACGACCGCGCGCGCAGAGAACTGCTTATGTCGCCTGGTTAGTCGGCATCACCACCACTTGCTGCAGGTTCACATGCTTGGGCTGCGCCGCCAGGAAGCCGACCACTTCGGCCACGTCCTCCGGTTCGAGGAAGGTGATGGTCTCCTTGGCGCCGGCCAGCCAGTCGATGGCGCCCGGGAAGGTGAAGTGGCCTTGCAGCTCGGTCGAGGTGCAGCCCGGCTCGATCATCGACACACGCACATTCTTCGGACCCAGCTCGGCGCGCAGGTGGCGCGACAAGTGGCTGACGTAAGCCTTGGTGGCGCTGTAGACGGCGAAGTACGGGTACATATTCTGCGCCGCGATCGACGAGGTGTTGATCAGGTCGACGGTGGCGCCGGCGGCGGCGGCCTTGGTCAGCTGCGGCACGAAGGCCGAGATCACGCGCATCGCGCCGGTGACGTTGAGATCGATCTGGTGGCGCCATTGCTCGACGTCGCGCTCTTCGATCGCGCCCGGCAGCATCACGCCGGCGTTGTTGAAGACCAGCTCGGCCGGGCCCCAGGTTTGCTCGACGGTGGCGGCGGCGGCGTCGATCGAGGCCTGGTCGGTGACGTCGACCGGCAGCGCCAGCGCGGTGCCGCCGGCGGCGCGGATCTCGGCCACCAGTTGCTCCAGCAAATCGGCGCGGCGCGCCAGCACGGCGACCTTGGCGCCGCGTTCGGCCAGCAGCTTGGCGGTGGCGCGGCCGATGCCGCTGGATGCGCCGGTGACGACGGCGATACGGTTGTTCAGTTGGTTCATGGTGGTTCTCCTCAAGTGGGTTAGTGAGAAGAACTATAGGCCAGCGAGCACAACCAGAGTAGTTGCGCGAACCCGTTACAGTCGCAACTAAAAGTTTATACGGTTAGCTTGCGCAACTCCTGGCGCGTCAGGCAAAACCGAGGGCTGTCGCGTAGTTGCTCGACGGCGAAATCGATGAAGCGCCGCACCCGGCCCGGCATGTCGCTGCGCTGCGCGTAGTACAGGTGCAGGCCCATGCGCTCGCTGACGTGCTCCACCAGCAGCGGCACCAGGCGGCCGTCGCGCAAGGCGGCGGCGGCGTTGATGCTGTCGATCTGGCCGACGCCCATGCCGGCCATCACGGCGTGCATCTCGGTGTCGGGATCGGTGCTCAGCAAAACCGGCTGCACGTGGTGGAACACGATGTCGCCGCCGAGGTCGAACTCCCACGCCATCGCGCGGCCGGTGCCGGGCTGGCGGTAGCCGGTGCAGCGGTGCGCGGCCAGCTCTTCCAAGGTGCGCGGCGCGCCGTGCGCCGCCAGGTACGCGGGCGACGCGCACACCACCTGCTGCACCGTGAACAAGCGGCGGCTGACCACCTGCGCGTCGGGCGCGTTGCCGCCGCGGAAACCGACGTCGATGCGGTCGCTGACCAGATCGCTGAAGCCGTCCTCCAGCAGCAAGTCCACCTGGATCAGCGGATAGCGTTGTTGGAATTGCGCCAGCAGCGGCACTAGCATCTTGGTGCCCATTGAGGCGGAGGCGGCGATGCGCACCACGCCCTCATCCTCGCGCGCGGCGTTGCGGGCGCGGGCCAGCGCGCCGACCACGCCGTCCATGCTGGGCTTGATCGACTCCAGCAGCCGCCGGCCCTCCTCGGTCAGCGCGCTGTTGCGCGTGGTGCGGTGGAACAGGCGCACGCCGAGGTGTTGTTCAAACTGGCGGATGGTTTTGCTGACCGCTTGCGGCGTGGTGCCCTGCGCTTCCGCGACCTTGTTGAAGCTGCCCAGTTCGGCGGCCCGGATGAAGGTCGAGATCGCGCGCAGCTCATCCACGGCCGGCGGCCTCGCGCTGGATCTTGCTGATGTGACGGTCCAGGCTGTTGGCGAAGGCCTGGCGGTCGGACTGGCTGAACGCGGCCGGGCCGCCGGTGTCGACGCCGCTGCCGCGCAACTCGTCCATGAAGGCGCGCATGGTCAGCATCTGCGCGATGTTGTCGTTGGTGTAGAACTCGCCGCGCGGGTTGAGCGCGTAGCCGCCCTTTTTCAGCACGTCGGACGCCAGCGGGATGTCCCCGGTGACGACCAGGTCGCCCGGCGCCAGCAGGCGCACGATTTCCTGGTCGGCCACGTCGGCGCCGGACGGCACCTGCACCGAGCGGATGAAGCGCGACGGCGGCACGCGCAGCAATTGATTCGCCACCAAGGTCACCTGCATCTGCGTGCGGTCGGCAACGCGGTACAGGATGTCCTTGACCACGGCGGGACAGGCGTCGGCGTCGACCCAGATCTGCATCACAGGTCCGACCACAGTTCGCCGTTGGGGCTGACGCGCGGCGCCGCGACGCCGAAGTGTTTATAGGCGGCCGGCGTGGCGACGCGGCCGCGCGGCGTACGCTGCAAAAAGCCTTGCTGGATCAGGTAGGGTTCCAGCACGTCCTCGATGGTGTCGGCCGCCTCGCCGATGGCCGCCGCCAGGTTGCCGATGCCGACCGGGCCGCCGCCGAACTTGAACAGCACCGCTTCGAGCAGCTTGCGGTCCATCACGTCGAAGCCGACCGTGTCGACGTCGAGCATGACCAGCGCGGCGTCGGCCACGGCCTTGGTGATGTCGCCGTTGGCCTTGACTTCGGCGTAGTCGCGCACGCGGCGCAGCAGGCGGTTGGCGATCCGCGGCGTGCCGCGCGCGCGGCGGGCGATCTCGACCGCGCCGTCCGGGGCGATGTTGGCCTTTAGCAGCGCGGCGCTGCGGGTGACGATCTGGGTCAGTTCCTCGGCGGTGTAGAACTCCAGCCGGGCGACGATGCCGAAGCGGTCGCGCAGCGGATTGGTCAGCATGCCGGCGCGGGTGGTGGCGCCGACCAGCGTGAACGGCTGCAAGTCCAGCTTGACCGAGCGCGCCGCCGGGCCTTCGCCGATCATGATGTCGATCTGGTAGTCCTCCAGCGCCGGGTACAGGATCTCCTCGACCACCGGCGACAGGCGGTGGATTTCGTCGATGAACAGCACGTCGTTGGCTTCGAGGTTGGTCAGGATCGCGGCCAGGTCGCCGGGACGTTCCAGCACCGGGCCGGAGGTCTGGCGCAGGTTGACGCCCATCTCGCGGGCGATGATGTTGGCCAGCGTGGTCTTT
>Ga0247815_10002959_pt1 | contig 12386 bp, 6 predicted proteins | sample UWRJL194509B1_FD_181014 | JGI IMG/M metagenome (GOLD analysis project Ga0247815, IMG submission 181014) | Plant litter microbial communities from Arlington Agricultural Research Station in Wisconsin, United States - UWRJ-L194-509B-1 | ecosystem: Environmental > Terrestrial > Plant litter >... | reverse complement strand
ACACTTTAAAGAAAGTGAAGGTTTGGGCCTGTTTATAGTAAAAAAAATATGTGAATTAATGAAGGCTACCATGGATATTGAAAGCAAACCAGGTCAAGGAACATTGGTTCGAATTCGCTTTCAGTTAAACCAGGAGCCTAATAAAATATTATGATTATTATCTGCCCAGTCTGAATTGATAAAGGTTGGCAAAGCAGAAAGGGTGAAGTTCAGTCGGCAGCTTGATTTTATCGAGCTGATGGCATCTACATTCAAGACTGGTCAATTCAGTAGGATACCCCGATACCTCCGCGCTCATTGGCGTAGTCCACTTCCATGTTTTTGGTGATGGCAAGAGGCATCTTGGGGTATTCTATTCTGCCTGATTGAGGTCTTGTACCATGCCCCCCGCTTCTTTGGATCGCCCACATGCCATCATCTAAAGTACCGCTTAATATAGCATGGAAAGTATACCCAACCGCAGCGGAACGGAAAAGCACGTCAATCGATGAATGGAAACGGTTCTGCTGCGGGCTGGATCCACGAAGTATTTTACATACTAAATTACCATGCTCAAAAGATGTTTATCTGGACGTGCCATATAAATATGTCCCTGATCCAGTGGTGCGCCGCTAATGACGCTAAATCACCGATGAAATTACTTGACCCAGCTGGTGTACAATAAAATCCCCTATCCCATTTCATGAAAGGTGTAAAACGATAACATAGGCTACATCATGGTCAGCCGTCAGCGTCCGCATTCCTTCATTAGGTGTGTACTCACACCGCCAGTAGATACGTCCATGACACAAGAAATCTTGGCTGCCTGGTCAAATCATTGATTTAAGTATATTGTAAAGGTACTGCCCTCACCAGGCTCACTATCCACTGCGATCCTGCCTTCGGAAGCATTAACGATTTTACTAGTCAGATAAAGCCCTATGCCGAAACCCTCACCCTCACTGTGAAGCCTGGTGTATTTATTGAATATTGTATCACGGTGACGCTTCTCTATACCCCTTCCGTTATCCTGAACCGAAAGCACCGTCTGATTATTTTCCTGCATAAACTTCACTACAATGACAGGAGGTCTTTCCGAACGGTACTTGATTGCATTGGCAATGAGATTGTAAAGGATACTGCGAAGGTTTTTTCTGGAAAAAATAACCTGCTTTACCTGCACATCTCTTTTTATTACGGCCCCGTTCGCATTAATCCTTTCCGACAAGCTCCATTCAATATTATCCAGTAGTTCATCCAGATCGACAGGCTCGGTTTCAATGGCATTGTTTTCAATTTTGGCGACAACAGCAATCTCGCTGATCAGCGAGCGAAATTTTTTAACCGAGCCGGTAATGATAGGCAGCACTTCGTTGAGTTCGGGATCATTGGGGCTTATGGCACTGATCAGTGAGATACTGCCTTCTATACTGTTCAATGGGTCGATTAAATCATGGGAAGCGGTGTGCACGAAATTATCCAGATCAGCATTGATCCGTGTCAGAACCTCATTCTTTTTATCCAGCTGCTGCTGTATGTTTTTAAGCGTAGTAATATCGTTAAAAGTAATGATTGCGCCAGAGGTCTTGTTATTAATGAGCTTGACATAGGGCATGGTCATGACCTGGTACCATCGCCCATTCACGCTTTCGATCTCTTTGGTTACAACCGTATCGCCCACAAGCACCTGGTTGATGTCTTCAATAATGGTTTCCTCTTTAAAATTGGTGGAAATATTACTGAGTGGACGACCAATATCACTGTCAAGCAGATTAATCAAACCAGTAGCACTTGGTGAGAACCTTACGAGTTTAAGTGCATCATCTACAAACAGCTGCCCGTTGATATTGCTTCTAAAATAGTTATTAAGATCATCATTAAGCTCCAAAAGCTCTTTATTTTTAAGTTGGTAATCCGAATTGATCGTATGGAGCTCTTCATTGATCGATTGCATCTCCTCACTCGTGCTTTGCATTTCCTCGTTCGCCGACAAAAGTTCCTCATTAAAGGACTGCATGTTCTCATCCAGTGAATACAATTTTTCATTGGCTGTCATCAGCTTTTCTTTCAAATCTTTCACTTCCTGCTCCAGGCTCTGAGTGTACTGGTCGAAGTATAGTGCTTCATCAAATTGCTGGCCATTGCTTTCAATGACAGCACCTGGATTTTCCTCATAAATACGCACAACCAGAAAACCGTTGCTCTGGCCTTTGTAAATCATCGGGCTAACCGATAGCGTGACACTGACCACTTGATCCCCCTGCCTTACCTTAATACCTGTAACTGATGCTCCCTTATCGTTTTGCACGACTTGGTTTACGACCGCATTGTAAGCAACGGACAGTGGCCCGGGAAGCAGTTCGGTAAAATCGGTTGTCATGATTTTTTGAAGCAGAAAACGTGTGGTATCTCCATAGTATTTTAATATCCTTTCATTCTGATCAATACAGATTACCAGTTGACCCAGATCTTTCATCAGTGTTTCATTGACCGCATCACCAAGGGTTCTGTCCGCGGTCCGTTGGGGCAATTCTTGTTGATGGGGAATGTCAAACCGTTTTTTATAGGAGACTTCGGGTAAAGAGAACGATTCAAATCTTACCGGATGGGTGGCATCCAGATTTTGATAAACTTTGAATTTCTTACTGATTACTTTTAGGCTTTCCAGGATCGGAAGCGGGTTTTCACTCGAACCCAGAAACAGATAGCCCTTCTGTTTAAGGCCAAAAAGAAGCATCAGATAGATTTTCTTTTGGAGCGCCGGTGTCATATAGATCAGCACATTGCGGCAACTCACAAAATGCATGTTACAATACGGCGGATTTTTCACCAGGTCATGCTGGGCAAAAATAACCAGTTTTCTTAGTGAAGGACTTACCCTGTAATTTTCGCCCTCGACCCGAAAGAATTGATCCAGCCGTTTCTTGGATACGTTCGCCAGTAAGCTTGATTTATATAGCCCTTTACTGGCCTGTTGCAAAGCTGCACTGTCAATATCGGTTGCAAAGATCTTGACCACGTGCTCACTGGCCCGTTCCCCTAACTGCTCGCAAACCAGCATGGCCATTGAATACGCTTCTTCCCCTGTAGCGCAACCGGTCACCCACATTCTTATTTCCTGACCGGGTGCCAAATCAGAAATAATGGAGGGAACTACCTTTTCTTCAATAAAATTAAAAGATTCCGTATCACGAAAAAAACCGGTGACGCTAATCAAAAAATCTTTGGCCAGCAGATCAAGCTCACCGGGGGTGGTTTTGATAAATTCAATGTAGGTACCTAGGTCACCCAAGTTATTAGACGCCGCCCTTCTTTTTATTCTTCTTAAAATGGTGGAATGCTTGTAATCTGAAAAATCAAGGGGCAGCTGGTGGTTGATCAGTGCAATGATTTCATTGGCATGATTCTCATCATGTATTCCCGAAGCCAACAGATCCAGCTGCCGCTGTACATAATCTTCGATCACTCCGGGCATAGCCCGGGGTTCAAGAATAAAATCGACCATTCCGGTGGCTATGGCATTGGTGGGCATACTATGAAACTCTGACCCGTCTGGTTCCCTTACGATTACAAGGCCTCCTGCCCTTTTGATTGCTTTAACCCCGTCTGTGCCATCTGAACCCAGTCCGGAAAGGATTACCCCGATCGCTTTTGGACCGTAATCGGCTGCCAGAGACGTAAAAAATGAATTGATCGTCATGTGGGGGCTACGGTCTTCGCTTTTATCGGTCAGATACAAACTGTTTCCACGTACGGTCATAAACTTGTCATTGGGGATTGTATACACCTGGTTTACGCCGATGTGCATGCCGTGTTCTGCCTCCTTTACTACAAGCTTGCTATGCCGGGTAAGAAGCTCAACCATGTGACTTTTAAATTCGGCCGATAAATGCTGGACAATGACATAGGAGACTCCATCACATGGAGTATGGTCAAAAAATGTATTAAGCTCGTCGAGGCCTCCAGCCGAAGCGCCGATGGCAATGAGATGATGGGGTTCCGCTGAAAACATAAAGTATGGGGGGGGTAAGTAGTTATTATCAAGCGTCGAAGATTACCTGTAAAGGTTAACCTGCTTGGCCCTGAATCACTTACAAGGCCTTCGAATTCATCATTGTATATAATTGGATGTTCACCAGCAATAAACAATAAAACATGCCAATCTAGGAAAAGCTAATTGCTTTATAGTAAGAAGATCACTAAAATTATTACGTGATAAACAAAATTTTAATCCATCTCATGCCTTTAAAGCCATTAGCAATGAACTAAGCTATTATTCTTGTAAGTTGTAAATCATGAAAAAACATCGGAAAACTCAACAGTGTTAGGTTTCTATCCCAAGTTAGAATTCACTCATACACGCTGCGTTGTGGGTAAATACTTACTCACAAGTTAAAGGGAATCGCACCTCAAATGAAAAATCGTTTTAGCTCATCAGCAAGGAAAGCTGACAGCTGCATCGGGGCAATCCTATCCGTACATCAATGTTCCTGAGTAGCTTCAAGAATTTTGTAAAACTAAGCAAAGCGGCGTGCCCACCGAGGCGTGTCAGATCAAATGGACGGCTTTGCCTGTTATTTTTTCTGCATTCGCAACGAAGATGACCTAACTAGCTGTTGAATTTTCTATCAAATCCTACATTGTCTAGGTAAAGGTTACTGGTTAAATCCCACGCAAAAATCCCGGCAATTGTTAGGCCAGACCACAAGCTGGGAAGCTGTTGTCATGTTCCCTTATTAAGCTGTTCTTCGCTTACCAAGCGAATCCATCCCCATGTTTGCAACTTTTATGAACTTAATAAGACAGGGCGGCCATACATATATCTCCCCTGTTTCTTAACTGCCTGATTTGCCACTAAAAAATCAATTCAGCATACCACTTTAATGGCCTGCTGGTATAACTTTTTAAAGCAGCATGGCTACTCAAAAAATAGCCATATCAATCAGCTCAATACAATGGAAGCAGGTGTAAAAATTATTAATTGGTTTCAATTTAAAGAATACCCCAACGCACAGGAACTTATAAAACAGGAGCTGATCAAAGAAAGAATACAGAAATTACAGATCCTGGCTGATACTTATAATTTTCATCAGGACCAGGTCACACTTCGGATTTTTGGGGATCTTAATTCAGGTATCGGATTTACTGTCGAATGCCCCAAACCCCAGACGCGGCAGGGTTTGATCAAAACACTTAAAATGTATCTGAATAGCTGTAAAGATGAATAGGGTACCGAAGGAAGCGGACTTCATGCGTTTTTACATTAAAACCGGACGGCAGTGTAAGAGAATGTAAGCTGACGGACTACTGCCTTGCTGCGACCGGTCGTTTGTAACAAACTTTAATATCTTGAAACTCGCCGTAAAAAGAAATGAATTCAGGCGGCTGTCGCCATTTTACATGGGCAGAATCAGACCTGTAAGATTCTGTTTTAAAATAGAGAGGGAGCCCGTTTTTTGCAGGAAATCTACCACTCCAATTTGGTCAAGTTTTTCCCTCCACCTCCTTGGAAAAGAAGAAGAATAGATCACGATTTTAGGATGATCAAAACTATGGAGCGTATGCAGTTTGTCAATACATTCGACCCCACTGATCCGTGGCAGATTGATATCAATAAATACAAAACCCGGCTGCTCTGCGCCTGGTATACTAAAGTGGCTCAATGCCTGCTCGCAGTCACCAAAATGAAGCGTTTGAAAAGTCTGGCCAATTTCTTCTAATGCCATTTCAAATATTTCATGATCGTCGGAATCATCGTCGATCAGCACTAGTAATTTTTTATTCCCCATGGTTATAATTAATGATACCGAAACGATTTTTGCCTACCTTGGAAACTTCCATGCCAGCTTTGCTAAAACGTATTAACACATGATGCCTTCTTTAAAAATATTTGTAGTCGATGATGATGCGGATGATCGGTATTTTTTAGCCGAAGCAATCAATGCGGTAATCCAGCCAGTAGACATTGTGGAGCTAACCGACGGACTGGAATTGATGCAGGCGATCGAAAGCATTCCAGCTGAAAATAATTCAGTTGTCGTTCTTTTGGATATGAACATGCCTAAAATGAACGGACTTGAAGTTCTGGAAGCCCTACAGTTTAATGAAAAATACAAGGACATACCTGTGATGATGGTATCTACTTCTCAGAAAGAAACTTTAATCACCGAAGCGTACCGTTTAGGTGTTAGACGGTATTTTACCAAGCCCTATGACATGACAGAGTATCAAAAGATGATTCAGCAGATTATCCAAACTCTTGAAGACGATCTTTTATAACATAATTAAAATCTCAGAAGTAGTTGCCGGTCTGTCCGGCGCCTGTCTGCGACAAAACTCTATTGAATAATCCAAAAGCCAGTTTTTGGTTGAGTAAAATTAGCTCTGAAAGATCTATTACTCGGAAGTGTTATATTTGATGAAAAGATGAAATTTGCATGCGAATTGGCCGTAATGGGTCATTACCTTCACAAAATATCGTCAGTTGGCCAGTTTGAAAAACGAATAGCAGAGCATTTTAAATAATAATTATACAGAATGGAGGGGATAATTAGAATAGATCAATTCCTTATCGATTCAGTGGTTTCTGTTTATTAACGCTTCCCATCACCTGTTGCCCCAAAAGCAGTACAGCCGTTATTCCTTTATATCCATTTTGTGGAATATACCTCTCCAATGTCAAATGTGATATTCATTGGCCGGTCATACCTAGCAAACCAGAGCAAAAGATTCAGTTTGAGAAAACTGCTATGACTGCGATCCAGATAAGCGAAATAAAAGAAGTTTACGAAATGGAACAGCGGTTGTTAACAGCTGGCTTAAAACATTCAGTAGATTTCGCAAAAAATCCATGTCTAATTTTAATAGGATAATCGGCATAATTCCGATTATCCTATTAAAATTAGATACCCACTAGTTGATCCCTGAATGCTTCGGGCTTCTATCCCTATCTTTCCTGATATCCAACCTTCATTTCGGTTTAACTATCTACTACCTGCAAGGACCCGAAGACCCAGGGTACTACTTTGCCCGGAAAACTTTATTCTCAGCGGTCATCATCCCAGTTTAATCTTGTATGATTTCCTGGCCGTCAAACGCTCTACCTGCCAAAGAGCGTATTAAAAAAAACCAAGCGGCCCTTTTTGCTAGCCCCACCATGAAAATTTTATATCCACGAACATAATTACCCGAATTTTAACGATTTGTGCCCTAGTTTCAACGATGAGCCTCCGTTCTTTGCTAAATAAAATTATATTATTTATTAAGCAAACCACATAAAAATGATTACATGAGCTACTGACAGACACCGACTGCCACCGGGCCCAGGCAGCACAGCTGCATCCATGCCGCCTGCAAACCAATTCGTTCTTACAATCATCGCATTATTCACAATCAATCAATATCAACCCATGCCAAAACAACTACTCAGATCAATCGCGACCATTTTTTTCGCGTCGCTTCTTAGCCTGTCACATACCCAGGTACTGGCTCAGTCTAAAGCGGCAACCGTTATGGTCAATAAGGACATTTCTTATCAAACTATTACAGGCTTTGGCGGGTTTGTTAACAGCCCGCAGTTCGGCTACAACCATATGAGCGAAGAAGAAATCAGAAAAATGTGGGGAAATAGCAGCGACGCAGGTTACAACATTATGCGTATATACATCCCGATCGGCGAAGAAAACTGGCCGCAAGTACTTGGCACGGCTCAACTTGCACAGTCGCTGGGTCTAAAAATATTTGCCTCTCCCTGGAGCATGCCGGCAGCATGGAAAACCTATAATACAACCGCCTCACGTTACACGGACGAAACAGGTGCTGTCAAGCCCGTTTATCTTGCCGAGCAGTATTATACCGAGTATGCCCAGTACCTTGATAAATTCGTAACCTTCCTCAAAGCGAACGGAGTGGATCTGTATGCGATCTCGCTGCAAAACGAACCGGATTATCAGGTTGACTATGCCGGGTGTATATGGACCCCTGCACAATTGGCAAAATTCATCAAAGAGCAAGGTGCTAAGATTAATTGTAAAATTATTGCTCCTGAAAGTGTAGGAATTACCGATACGTATGCAAATGCTTTTTTAGATCCTGCGGTTCTTGCCAACTTTGAAATATTCGCAGGTCACCAGTATGGCCCGGTACAGGCCGGGTTATTGAATGTACAGGCTCAGGGGAAAGAGGTATGGATGACAGAGTTTCTGATCAACTGGAATGAAAACGGCAGTTCACGAAATTACAATTGGCAAAGCGACGCATTCAATTTTGCAGCGAAAATAAATGAGGCCATGCTGGCTAACGTAAACGCGTGGATCCATTATGCCACCAAACGCTATTATGGCCCCATGGGGGACGGGCAGTTCGGTACGGTGACAGGAGAAATAAACAAAAGGGGCCATATTATCTCGCACTACGCTAAATACGTCACCGGTGCGAAGCGAATCCAAAACATATGGAATGATAATACAGGCCAGTTGAGCGGTTCTTCTTACATTTCGCAATCAGGGGATAAGGTTTTTGTCGTGGTGATCAATGCTTCTGCTAACGCCTATCAACTATCGGTAGATTTGCCATTTCTCTCAAATGCAGGAAAAACGGTCACTACTACCGATGCTTCAAGCCTGGTGGAAAATAATGTAGCCTTTACCGAAGAAACCGCCCGTCCGGTCTCGTCTATCGCTCCATCAAGCATTACAACGCTTGTATTCGATAAAAGTGCCGATCGCCAGGTTTCACAGATGGTTAGCGAGCTGATAAATTATCAAAAAATAGAAACGCAGACCGTTCCTAATCCCTCTTTTGGAACAGCCTACCAGTTGAGTGGCAAAACAGCCTCATTTAAAGTTGATATGCCCCTTTTGAGCGCTAACAAAGATGCAGCTAACGGGTATGTGCAGTTAAACGGAAAATTCAACCGGCTGGTTTTCAGAGTAGAAACCTTGTCATCCAGCAACCTTTACACATCTAGCAATACTACGCTATACTACCTCAACAAAGCCGGAGTGGTGGCCATGCATAACTATGGCACATTCAATTTTACCAGAAGGGACAATTTCGACTGGGTTTTTGACCTATCTGAAGATGTACTGGCTGATGGATGCAGCGGTATTATTGCAATTACGAATGGCAACTACAGCTCTCAGCTAACCTTTAAGTTCCAGGATATTTATCTGGCCATAGGCAATGAAAGAGGTTATAAATTCTCCGGTCCCTATAGCAGCACCGACAGTTACCTTTTAGACTGTCTGAATGATCCAAGTTTTACCTCCCTTGATTTTACAGGCACCACAGGTATTGATTCACATACTGACTGGCACACCAATGCAGCCAACAAAAACAGTGTATTTTATACGCAAGCCGGCGTGTTAAAGGGTAAGACCAATGTAGTAACCGGAGGGGTCTGTGAAAAACTTGAACTAAGCGCAGTGGGTGCAGATTTCTACGCACCATTGGGTTTCACAGCTACGGAAGCTGCCTACCGCGCCACGCTTAACGGGATGAAAATGCTGGTCTTACCGTTTGAATCCACTATACCAACAGGAGTGAAGGCCTATACTCTGGAATTTACCGATCCTAAAATCACCGGTAAACTTATCACCACTGGCAAAATTGCTGTCAACACTCCGGTTCTGGTGCAGGGAATGGGGACTTTTACATTTGAAGGAGCGGGCTTAATTTCTTCCTCTTCCAATCTAAGAAAGACTGCGGCTTCCGGCACCACCGAACCAGCAATTACTGCACAAAACATGCAGGTAGGAATTGCCGGTGGAGTTTACATCGGCATCAAAGCTCCGTTTGGAAGTTATTATCTAAGCAGTAGTAACGGTATAGTCTCATTCAACCGGGTTACAACTGCCTCACAGCCTAACATAGACGCCTTTGATGGATACCTGGTGCCAGGTCTTGCCACAACCGCCCAGACCCTGCAGTTGATTCTGGATGAAACAGCCTTGCCGGTGCGTTTGGGCGCTTTCAACGCGCGTCTTGTGGAAAACGGCGTATCGCTCGCGTGGACGACCTACTCGGAAGAAAATAATGACGGATTTGATATCGAGCGCAGTCAGGATGCGAAAAGGTTTATCAAGATCGCCTATGTGCAAGGATATGGAAACGCTGATGCGCAAAAGCAATATGCCGCACTGGATCCCCACCCCTTCGACGGCACGAGCTACTACCGGCTAAAACAAATTGATTTTGACGGAACTTTTATGTATTCAGCGATCCGAACGGTCAAAAATAATCAGGTTACACCCATAACCTTATACCCAAACCCGGTCCGAGATATCCTAACGGTAGATTTGAAAGGAAATAATACCGATAAAAAACTCATTATTTACAATATGCTTGGTCAGCAAATGCTTCAATCGGATCTTTCAGCACCCGCCAAGAGCGGAATCGATGTCTCCGTACTCAAGCCGGGGATATACACCTATCAGCTGGGCAGCTTTAAAGGCACCTTTATCCGGGACTAAACAAAGTGAAAGAAGCTATGTGCTCCCAGTATTCGGCGAGTTAAAAACACAGGCAATGCCCGGGTATTGCCTGTGTTTTTTTAGCGGTGTAACAAGACAGGATACCGGTGCCTTCCGATCATAATAACTGCTTAAAACTTTTTTATAAGGGTATTTCGCAGCTGTTTTTTTGTCCCGGATTGCGATAGTGACTTATCAACGCTGCCAGGCTTTATAAAAATCAAAGCGATATGCATTTTGAGAAAAGCTGGAATAATCTACCCGGTAAGCCTGTCGTTTCCAAGCAGCCTGCTTCTAAATCAACTTTACAGCATCAGCGCTGGGATTTTTCACTTTTGATTACGAATGCGCACTGGATCGGATGCACAATATGTTATCAACCATTCTATTGGCAGGTATGTGAACGGTATGCCCCCCATGAACCAGCATTTCCCCAGGGTCTTAACGTTTGCATCTTTCCGGTTGACGGCTGGGTATAGAATTAGCATCTACCAAAAGAACCCGTAAAGCGAAACAAGTAAAACAACAATAAGGGCCGCTCCGAACACGAAACTTTTATGAGCCTTAAACATAGACGGGTCAATCACTAATCCCTTTCTCTCATCGGGTAAAACATAACTCAGTATAAACATTCCTACGATACAAATTACAAAAACCCAGCCCATCCGGTCCAGAAAAGGAACCTGTGTCCAGTCAGCAAAGGGAAGCCAGTTATTGTGCATTGCTAGCGCAACGATGAAGCCCCCCACAATGGCAAACAATGCTCCGGCTGAATTGCTGCGCTTCCAAAAAAATCCCATGATAAATGAAGCGAAAATTCCCGGCGACAAAAGGCCTGTCATCTGCTGGATAAATTGAAATCCTCCTGCCTTGTCAATGCCCATGTAAGGGGAAACCAGAATCGCTATGATCATTGAAATGACGATCACGATCCGGCCGATAGTCACAAGCTGCGCCTCAGATTTATTCTTTCCAATATATATTTTAAAAATATCCAGTGTAAAAATCGTTGAAATGCTGTTGGCTTTCCCAGCCAGCGATGCTACGATGGCTGCGGTAAGTGCTGCAAAAGAAAGTCCTTTTAAACCGGCTGGTAATAGATTTAAAAGAACGGGATATGCCTTATCAGCTATAATTACTCCGTTTTCAGTCATTTCTTGTTGAAATAAACCCTGATTATATAGTGTATAGGCGGCAATGCCGGGAAGTACGACAATAACAGGCATCAAAAGTTTGAGAAATGCAGCAAACAAAAGTCCGTTACGTGCTGTTTTAAGATCCGCTCCAAGGGCACGCTGGGTAATGTACTGATTACACCCCCAGTAGTTTAGGTTCACAATCCACATCCCGCCAAGAAGAACTGTAAGACCTGGCAGTTCCATGTAATGGGCGGTTCCTTTTTTGAATATCATATGGAAATGATCGTCGTGATGCTGCGTCATCATTTTTAATCCATTCAAAAGACCAGTCGTGTCAAAATTATCCGATACCAGATTGATGGCAATGTAACTCGTTGCAAGCCCGCCGATGATCAGAAAAAATACTTGGATCACGTCCGTAAAGCCAATCACTTTCATCCCACCGATTGTGATGATGATTGAAAAAATAGCAAGCCCCCACATGCAAAGATCGAAATCCAACCCAGAGATACCGGATACGGCCAGTGCGCCCAGATACAGGATCGAGGTCAGATTCACCAGAATATACAATCCCAGCCAGAAAATGGCCATGATAAGACTGACCGTTGGATTATACCGCTGACTTAAAAATTGGGGCATGGTGAAAATGTTGTTTTTTAAATAGATCGGCATAAAAAAAAGTGCAACGATCACCAGTGTTGCAGCCGCCATCCATTCGTAACTTGATATGGCTAGTCCCATCGAAAAACCATTTCCGGACATGCCAATAAACTGCTCGGCAGAAATATTTGAAGCG
>Ga0247815_10002958_pt1 | contig 12387 bp, 10 predicted proteins | sample UWRJL194509B1_FD_181014 | JGI IMG/M metagenome (GOLD analysis project Ga0247815, IMG submission 181014) | Plant litter microbial communities from Arlington Agricultural Research Station in Wisconsin, United States - UWRJ-L194-509B-1 | ecosystem: Environmental > Terrestrial > Plant litter >... | reverse complement strand
CGACAACAAATGTTAGCACCTCAAATGTGCGTAGGTTTGGCGTCAACGCGAGTCCGAGGGAAACCAATGCCGAGCAGAAGATGAGGGCGAGTAGGAGAGACCGGCGGGGTAGCAGATCGCCCAAGGGCGAGATGAGCAGCAGGCCTGTTGCATAACCGGCTTGAGTGAGAGTCGGAATGTTAGCGACCCGGGTGTAATCGACGCCAAACGAAGCGGCGAGCTGGATGAGCAACGGGTGGCTGTAGTACAGATTGCAAACGGTCATGGTGCTCGCAAATCCGAACACGATGACCAGTCGCGTCTTGTATTCAAATGGCTGGTCTGGGTCGTACTGAAGGTGCTTTGGAATAGGCAGTAACCCGAAGTTGTACGTGCGTCGTGTTGATGCTCTTTTTTCCTTCAAGCAAGACGATGCAAGTGTGACGTCGGAGGGCACATTGGCAGTGTTCAAATTTTGACCTGTTGTGGCCCCTTGACTATTGTTCATCCGCGCGAATGGCAAAGTGCGACTACCGCCTTGTACGGCCGCAGCTCGTGGAGGTAAGAGAAGAACATTCGCCACTGCTTAATCATGCCGTGCCTATCCGGACCGGCGCCGGGCATGCATGCCGTGACGGAACCACCACCCCTGCCCTGACAAATGGGGCCATTTCGAACTCCCGATCTCGCTGCTTCTCGCAAACCCAAGGTAGCCAATTGGCATGCGGAAGTGAGTCTCTCTTTGCGATCGACCGTATGCAGAAGAACATACGAAGCCGAACCCGGTCAACTTCGTGAACACTCGGGGAATTTAGTACCTCTGTCAAGGCCGTTGTCTCAACCATCCGCGTGGCTTACACGAGATAGACTTGAGGATGAGGTGAAGGGTGAAGATCATGCAGCAGTTAGCACCCACAAATTGTGACCAGCGTTCGCTGCTACATTCGGGGAAACCGCGGCGCCGGTAGCGTAGTAAAACAGACCGCGATGATTTGCTTTTCAGCCTGTACGGTTATCATGGGGCACCATGAGACGCTTCCTTACCTGCCCTCGGCAAATAATACGTTTGGCTGATGTAAGCAACCCGTTGATCGCGCATTTTGAATGGGAGTCATTCCTAGTTACTAAGGACGCAGAGTGTCGAATTGATGCATACCTGGCTCAAATTTCGTGCAGATCTATGCCGGGATTTGGACGCGTCACGAAAAGAAAAACTCCGCGTACTTCCGAGAGAAAAATCGTGTGATGGGCGGCTGAATGGGCCTCGTTCGAGCGGTGTACTCCCGTTTACAATGACGGAGCCTAACTGCATCAGGGAGACCCGTACTACACTGTAATAATTTCGTCGTCGTATGCCAAGTGTCATAATCAAAACCACTGATCCGTGGCTGAGCATGGCAGACGGATGCACATTTCTCCCTGGGATAGCCAAGTCCGAGTGCGTCGGGCGGTTTGCAAGTCCGACTGTGTCATCGCCTACCCAAAGGAGTTAGCGAATGCTTAGTCAGCAGTCCGAACCCTCGGCGTTGGCGGCAAGAGTAGAGGAAAATTAGGATCGCCTCGGCAGCAACTTCAGGCCACTCACGCCTTCTTGCCCGAGCGGTAGTACAAAAACCTTCGTAAGGACAGCAGAGGTCGACCACACACTCGAAGTCTCCAACATGCCGATTCTTCAACCTCGCGTCGAGCCCAACCCCACTGGCAAGATGCTCACCGGAAGGACCGCCATCGTCACCGGCGCTACTGCTGGGCTCGGGCTGGAGACCTCCAGACAGTTGATTGACCTGGACGTCGCCATCCTCGTCCTCGCCGTGCGCAACACCTCAAAGGGCGATCTCATCAAGAAGGACATAATCGATGGCATAGTCTCATGCAAAACCGACATTCGAGTCATGCAGCTCGATCTTGAGGATCCGCGCAGCGTCGTCTCCTTTGCTGCTCGAGCGCGGGTCGAACTTCCGTCACTCGACATTCTCATCCTCAACGCAGGCCTTGGCTACGATCCCAAGTTCGAGCTCAGCCCAGCAGGCCACGAACGCCTTTTACAGGTCAATGTTTTGTCCAACGTGATTCTTATCTTCGAACTCTTGCCGCTTCTCGAAGCCGGCTTGACGCCTTCGCGAGTGACCTGGATCGGCTCACGTATGCACCACCTCGGCAGCCGGTTTCGGAGCGAACTTCCGTCGCCTGCCCTTCCCTGGCTCGACAATCCACAGTTCCACGGTCGCTTCACGCGGTACCAGGAGTCAAAGCTCGTCGCCGCGCTGTTCTTCTATGAGTTCGCTGCCCGCATCGACTCTGCCAAGGTCGAGATCAACATGATGTGTCCGGGGATGGTCACGACCAACATCGACGACAAAGTGCCGTTTCCGATCTCCACCCTGGTCAAACTCGTCAGGTCAATTCGCGCGCGACGGGTAGAGCTAGGCGGATGGCTCATTCTGCATGCTGCGGTTCATGCTGGCAGTGAGACTCATGGTCGATTTTTGGGGGACCGCGAAATAGAGCCGTGAGCGCACTTTTCACTCTTATGCAATGATGCTAACTTGAATACGCAGAGTCGATGAGTTTATTGCGTCTTCCGTCGGCCAAGAATTCCAGAAGAGAATCTGGCGCGAGGTAGTTCAGGATGCGCAGAAAAGCGTCTCGCCTCAGAGCAGGCAAAGACTGAGCGACATGCTTTGAAGGCCTGGCCGAGCGGCTTTCTGTATCTAGATTCTTCCAGCTTCAAAATGGCCAAGATAAACCCCTTCCAAGCATACTGCATTTTTCACGCAGCACACGACTCGTGACCCAGTCAATGCCTTGTCACAAATGAGGTCTGAAATGCTGCTAACTGGTTCGATGGCGTAGTTGGTTATCGCATCTGTCTAACACACAGAAGGTCTCCAGTTCGAGCCTGGATCGAATCATTTTCCTCGTAGTAGAGGCTCGGCATGTGTTTTGTCGGTAGCGCTGAGATCAATCAACATAGCTAGCTGGTATTGCGACGCATTACTGTTGCCGAGCCAATTCTCACTGTTTGGTACGTGTGGCAAGGAACAATCACCGCGCGAAGCACATGGCGAGTGACCAAAGGGTGCCGCTCGGCTGGCACCGAGTAAATTTGGTACTCTTTTTGCTGCGATTCTCCTCACGCCGGCGTCGTTGTTGTTCGGCATACAATTGATCTGCTCGCTTCTCAAAATGAACGCAGTAAACGGCTCTGTCTTATATGCGTACCTACCACAATCGAACGATGCCGGGGCGCGATGGGTTGCACGTTTCTTCGAGTTAACGAGCAGCGCACACGAAGCAATAAGCCGAGATCAGACAGTACCAAACAACCCATTGTACGCCTTATAAATATAGCGGGTTTCTCTATTGATGAATCCTTAGCACTAGTGACGGCTGTCTGACTTCTCGCGTTCGCGCACGGGTGAAGGGGAAACAGGTGGTTCAGATGATGGACCTTTGGCCGCGCAACGTGCTATGTACTATCGCTCGGCATCTACACATCCTCGAATGCGTCGAGTTCTCCAAAGCCTGCTCCCGCATCCGCAATGCGCTCATCAGCGATACATCTCTGTGGAACCGCGTCTGGATCATGGACCATTTCAACTCGCTCAACACATTGTCCTGGACTCTGAGCCGAACCATGATGCAGCGCACTGCCGGCTACCCGAGTCACTTACGACTTATAACATCAATCCAGTGGTTTTAACCAGGATCATTCCAGTTTCGGCTGTTGGAAGATTGGCTGTCAGCAGGCGGCGTTACCCTCGATATGCAGCTTCATATGCCCTTCATCACTTGGGGCATTTCAGAGCCCCAAAGCTTCGCGGCGCAGATTGCACTCATCTTGCACCTTTTTGAACGCAATGATGGTGTTCCGTCGCTACAATACTTGCGACTAGGAATCCCCCAGAAGGGGCTGCACCTCAGCGTCGAAAACAAACTACCTGACAACTTTCTCGGGGGTATCCCTGGCGCCTTAACCGAGCTATGGCTAGACAATGTCTCCCTCAAAGCCGGCGTACAGTATCCGGCACTAGCGAACATTACCTGCTTCTGCTCCACTGCGACAACCGTCCGGGCAGTTGATCTGAGTTTAATCGTGTCGCTCCTGGAGGCAATGCCTCTACTCGAGCATCTGGCGCTTTCCAACCTTTCAATCATTAACGTTGCTGGTGCCGAAGATGTGCGGCGGCTGTTGTCAAAACATCCCCTCCGTCGCATTATTGTGACGAACGCCACGGGGTTGGTTACTGAGTTTGTTGGTGTGTTGGCGAACGTTCAGCATGTTGCAGTCCTGGCCAATCACGGGTCTGAGGTGGAGCCTCTTTGTGGCATCTGGCCAGACAGAAATCTACATATGTCTGTCGCATCGCGGACCGTGCGCCTACAAAGCGCACAGTGTTCAACCGGTTCACAGAGCAAAGGAACATCTATCAGTGGGAATAGCTTCCACGAGATTTCCTTCGTACGATACCCAATTCGCACTGGCACAGCATATCTCAACTCCGACATGATTTCGGTGCCGATCGGGCATTCCAGTCGTATCGTGTCTTTGTGGATGCACGAGTGGCAGTGGGCGTCATTTGTTCGGGCTGCGTGCAACTTCCCTCGTCTCACAGAGTTGCATATCGTACTTGCTACTTGCAGTGAAACGCGTAGCCAGACGATTGAATGTGGCATCTTCATCAATCAACCAAGCGGTCCGGTTCACCTTTCGTTCCTCGTGTTGGAGCAGTTGCAACTGTACGCCTTTCCTCGGCCAACGAAAGACGGCTCTCAGTCGCGGTGCCCACCCTTCGACTTCCGATCTTTTGAGTTTATACCTTATCCACTGTGTGGGTGTGATGTCGGGTGCACGCTCGCGCTGTCCAACATACGGGACTTCCTTGAGCGTCTGCTGCCTCGAGGTCGAAAGCTCAAAAGGCTCGTTCTCGCTGGAATGGCGGCGATCGTGGACATCAACGCTGCAGGGCGTCGCAGCGCGATTGACGACTTCTCTGAGTTGATCGAAATTTGGGAGAAAGCCCCGCCCGAGGCGCTCGACCGTTGTGTACACGAGACTCCCCCGATGGAGGTCGCCAGCACGCTCTTCGGTCCACGAGTACAGCGGCTATTTGCTGGTCGAGATACCAGCAGTCTCTGGTGGCCTAGTCCTCATATTTATGAATGATCTCAGGAGCCTCGAAGCGAAGGGGAAGCCTGTAGTAGTGGATTCGAGAGGCTTGAGGTGTACGGGCGGTGATACAAGTCAAATTGGATTCTAGCTTGGATTACGATTCGAAACATGTCGTGAACATGCACAGCAGGTGAGACGTCAGGACGTGGTAGTACGCAGTGGTAATACAGGGCTCGGCAATAGGAAAGGCTACAAAGGAAACATATGCATGAACAATCAGCGGAACTGAGGTTTGGAGTGCCAGTCGGGTCAATGGGTGCGAGCGAGTGGGTAGCGTGTGATACAGGCAAAGTCCATCTTGAGTCATGGTCATGCGATCATAAGCGAGAGCGAGAGCGAGGACAGAATCCGGATATAAAGTTGAGACAGAAACGGTTTCGATGCGATGGAGGCGTGGAGAAAGTCATAGGTGTTGCGAAGCGCAGGATCGTCCATGGGCTGCGCCGCTTTGCCATCTACTCAAAGCAGCACATCCATAGTGCGTAAGATATGCGAGCCGATAGGAACCCCATCGAGCATCTCAATAGCACACGATGCGTCGTGAGCGCTCTCAAATGCGACGATTCCGGTGCCGGGCATCTCCTGACCATCTACGCCGCCGAGGGTCAGAGAGCCACCGCCACCCGCACTGCCGCCACGCGCGAGGCGAACGGCTCGCACGCGACCGAAGCGCGCAAAGAAATGGTGCAGGGCTGCGGCAGTAGGGAAGACAATTGGGCAGAGATTGAGCGCAATGAGTGTTCCGCCGGTCGGCTGCGGCTGGGGAAAGAGCGATGACGTGGACGGCCGACCAGACGCGGGGAGAGCCAAACCATGAGCGAAAGAGCGAGTTGGAGAAGAAGCCGAGGGATCGGAACTCGAGAGGGAATGGATCTGCAGGCTCGGCGCGTCCGGAGAGCTGCTACCGTGACGACCGTCGGGCATGCGAGTCGTGCGCGCGCGACGAGTGCGGTCCCCGCCATCGAGGAAGCCTGTGAGCGAGTGATAGGTATACATGGTATAGTAAAGGGGAGTATGGATGGAACGAACCTTCAGAGCGCTGGATGACCGCGAACGAGACATGGAGTTGTGAGCCGCTGCGCTAGATCAGCGACATGTAATACAACCAGAGACAGAAACGCACTGAAGCTGGATACCGGACAGCGCGCGAATCGCAACACAAGCTTCTTGATGGGTGGAAAGTACAACAAAGCCACGACGGCGGTTGAACTGATCGAGGGTAGCCATGATGACTGAGTGCTCAACGTTTCCATATGGCGCGAACAGCTCCTCGAACTCATTCCTGATGAGCAGATTCGTCATCATTAATGACACGCGCGAGCGAGAGGGGAAGAGCATACTGATTGAGGTCAGATGGCAAGCCAAGGACATATAGATTGCGGCGCATGTCTGGTTCCCTGGCGTCTACTGCACGAAACGGCGGGCTAGCGCTTAAGCTGAAAGAAGGCAGCGACGGTTAGATTTGAACCACTGTGACATTCCAAATCGGACTGACATGGGTGAAGGGTGTTGGGTCGTTACTGGGTAGCTGGAACTGTAGGCACCATACGAGAGTCATATGAGCGTGTAGCGTGGAGACAAAGTGAGGCAGTAAACCACGCACACTGTGGAGGATCTGCGCTGTTGCGGGCACGCCGGCGTGTTGTACATGTTTTCGACTGTCTTGACTGTGAGTGCCGATGCAACTTTAGCTACGGGGCAGGTCAAGCATGCGCGGGATCAGAATGACGCACTGGCAGGAGCATAGATGGGCGAGGACGGCAGATGGAAGCCGACACCATCTGCGCATGGAGTCAGTAACATAGATGCGACAGGGTGGTGAAAGTGCGCGCGCACTGGAAAAGGACGAGGTCGGGCTCGAGAAGCCAAACGCGCCGGATGCGAGTAGGACGTGGGTCATGGTGGCTGGCACTAAGTGGATGTAGGCGAGCGGCGGTAGGTGAACAGGGGCAACGAGTTCAAACAAGGGCGGAAAGCGGAAGGTGGGAGGAGGAGGAAGAGTGGCGGAGTCGGTGTTCCAATCACGCGTGTATTTCAATCCGAGCATCGGCGAATCCCGCTCAACCGCATCACGTGACATTTCGGGGGGAGGTTCAGGCTTATATTCACGCCGTAGGCAGCGAGCCCATAAGCGCCAGCCCACGTAACTACCACTAGATATAGATGTACAGGCAGTCAATCGATGGTGTGTTCAATCCATTGTCCAAAGGACTCGGCGGCAGGTGTTCTGCAGAACATCCTGATGTCGATGAAAGTCCGATCGTGTGCCGCCCTGCCGGTCTGAGGGTGTGCCCTTCAAAACCCGTGCGCGAGCACAAGATTCCGGCAAGGCGGTGATTGCAGTGTGGTGTCATAGAGACGCAGGCCCGCTGTGTAAGTCCGCTCCTCTCCTCTCTCTCTCCCATCCTCCTCGCTTCCCCGCTCTCCTACTCACGGCCGCCGTCGTCCCGTCCCTCCTCGCCGTCCTCCTCATCTGTCCACACATGATATTTTCAACTGTATTCGCAGTACGGGGCGAGGGAGTAAAGTTTCTACCACAACATCAAATGTTATTCACAGAGCTTGCATAGCACTATAAAAATGGTAGATTGAGGCCGCTCTGGAGAAGCGCTTTCATCTTCTCGACAAGATGGAGAGGCCGATAGGCCATCAAGAAAACACGGCTGTGCGGAAACCATCGATACCCAACCCGCCGCTGGTCGAGCTTGTGATGGGCAGCTCACATCGGCTGAGTTTCAACATCGAACCCAGATTTCCGTGAGTCTTGTCGCCGAGCTTACTTGACAATGCACCAACTTCCCTCGTCGCTTGTGGGCAGACTTCAGAGTCCAAAATCCGAAAGTGCTGCAATGGTTTCCGTTGATAGATTTGGACGCCCCCGCGGTGAACTTGATTATTCTGAAGAACTGGACTGATTCCGGCTTTGAACTACCCCTGAGGTGGAACCTCGGGGCTGCGAGGCTTAATGTGCTCACAGTGCACAGCCCCTGTCTGATCTTCCTGACACCTGGAGACAGCAGACGGCAGTGCCAGTGACAGTTTGTCAAGATGGTTTCCTGCCGTGATGGCCCGGTGACTGACAGCTACTTGTTCCGCTTCTACAGCACCGTTTCTCGCGAACTGCCGTAGCTGCCGTCTTTTCTGCTCTTATCTTCTTACTGCTTTCGTATTCTTGTGAGTCTCGTGCGGCTCTTGTCACACGAGATGGCGAGAGTCCACGGCTGAAATGGACACCACCGCGGATCCTCAGTTCTGCTGAGTGCAAGCGGCGACCAGACAACGAGATTTGTACTAAATACACGGTGGTAATCTCAGGCGGTTATCCCCTTTCGTTAACGCTGAAAAGTGCTTCATGGCCGAGCTCGGAGCTTCAGAATCACGGAGGGAAAATCAAGTATCATGTCGCCTCAATCACAGACTTCTTTGAGGTATCCTTCTAAACATGAGTCTACGGACCAACAAAACAAAACATAAAATTGTAAGGTAGGCAGCGCGTAAAGCCCACCAACGGTCACGCCTGTCCGGATTAGGCCACGTCGAGCGCTTAGGGCTCTCTGAGTCTCATAGCAGCCGTAATAAAGCGTTTTTCGTAGATTTGGTCAACCTTAATTGTGGCAAAGTAGTAATAGGTCTTATATACCAAAGAAGGAGGGTTGTGCAGTTGCGCTCCGGGAGCTGATAGGTGATCTATGCGGTTGGAACATTGTTAAAGGGGCCGGCCGTGTCTCGAGGCTTCTGACCCTATCACTGTCTTACACGGTCTGGCTGTGAATCTTGAAAGTTGATCTGGATGAGGCTAGGTAAATTTACTTTCATTCAGGTTGAGCATAATAGGCAAATGTTGGATTTTATGGGTACAGCATTTGAATTTCGACTCTCCGCGGATTGTCGTCCCAATCGGGACATGTCACGGAGGTCGGTGGGCTTTACGCGCTGTCTACCTTATCGAGCGCGAAAGTCGGTTAGTGTGACGCGGCGAGAGTCCATTTACTGGTAACCGCACCAGGATCAATGAATTGATCCAGGCGGAATGACGCACGGGCGAGCAGTCTTCAAAGCATCTAACAGCCAGTCAACTTGATGAGAACGAGAGTCACGGCGCAGGAACAGCAGTTTGAGAACGAGAGGAAGAAGTATGAAAGCATGGAGATGAAATGAGGAGCACAGACTGCGGAATTCAGTGTTGAAGGACGCACATGCATTGTTCCCATGATGCTAAGGACCAACATGAGCAGAATACTGGGACTACTTAGAAAGACGATCTTGGCGATTGGACTACCGCTCGGAGACAGATCGCCGCGAGGAGTTTGATCGGACTCACAATGCACACTTCCTCCGCTTGATCTTCGTGCCACCGGCTGCCTTGGCGGACAGAAGATGCGATGACAGGCAGGGGGCTGTGCCTGTTCAGTTAGCCAAAGTACTTGTGCGCTGTGACGGCCCAACAGCTGACAGCGACTGATTCTCCTTCTGCCCTCCTTTTCTTCCAGCTCCCTTAGCTCCCATGATCACTCCCCTTCATGCTGCTATCTTTCTGTTGGCTTCTTGTACCTCTGCGTCTCTTGCGGCTCTTGTGACTCTGGGTGACGAGAATCCACGACTCGAATGGACGCCAGCACAGATTCTGGATTCTTCAGTGTGCAAGGGGCGACCGGACAACGAGATATGTACTGACGCTTGGTGGTACGCTCTGAAGTTCGCCCAGTCTAGACAGTGGCACTGAATGCCGACACAGGCAGGAGAGCGCAGACTACTACCAGAACCGTACAGTTCGGCTGACGTGGGGACCCAGTACGAGCGTGAGATTCGGCTTCAGAGGTGGGCAATTCCGAGCACTTTTGTGTCTGCGCCTAGTTCAGACTTGGCGCAGGTTCCCTCTTCACTGTCTACGGCAGCACTCTAACATCCGGCGCAAGTGCATCGGTCCGAGTCGACCAGGAGCCGCCTTTCTTCTTCACCACTGAGCCGAGCGAGGGGGAGGAGGCAAAGAACCAAGCGCAACTGTACTCGCGTTCAGGCCTTGATCCAAACACCGTTCACGATGTTGTGATTAGCTACGGCACTACGTCCAACGAGCAGACTGCTCCAAACAATCGTCGATGGCTGGTCATTGACTCCATTATCATTGACGAGGTGGCAGAGAGCACGTGAGTGCCAAAATTTGTCGTTGCGTAGCCTGGTATGCAGGCATGTTTACAAGAACAATGTCGTCCGCCAGCGTAACAACAACGACACCAACATCCGACCCAACTTCGCCTGTTTCAGCTTCTACCGGAACAAAATTATCAGCCGACAAATCTGAGGGCCTTAGTGCGGCGGCTTCCGCAGGCATCGGCGTCGGTGTCGGCGTCCTGGCGGCAGGTATTATACTCCTCCTGCTGTTGCTACGCCGCCGGCGTCAACGACAACGTATCGATCTGGACGCACCACCTGTAAGCTATCCTGCTCCGACATTCATCAGCGGCACCACTTCCGTCTCTCAAAGTCAGTGGGCTGGCGCATGGCAACCGGAAAGCCTAGTGCCGAGTTCCGTATCGCCACCTTCTGCAGTCACTGGTTCTGCTGTCCGGGAGGATCCCATGACGATGCCTCCTGCGTACACTGCGGTTGGGAGGACGAAAAATTGAATACAGCTGAATGTGCATCGGTATGATTTGTGTCAACCGAACCAGTTATTGTATCAGCTTTTACTTCGCTTCTACACGCGCTGAACGCGACTGAGTGTATTTAGTAGAATCATACTGATGTAGGTGCACAATAATTGCGTCTTAGAACTTTAAATCGATATCAAGTCTCACTTCACGCCTGCTAGGAGGTTCAGAATCCCCAACAGCGACCCAACATCATGCTGCATCGTTCAACGTCTTGTCCGGATCTACCTCGCAAGAATAAACTCGTAAGTCGAAACCACAAGTTCATAAGGCTTGAGAGTAGACCGGTAGGAGCTACGAGCGTTCAGTTGCAGGTAAAAGCACAGACATGAGGGAATAATAATCTGGGCGACACGACGCGCGAGCAGTTCGTGAAAGTTGTATTGTTGATCGTTTTACTATCTCCAAGCGATGAGGGTAGAGCAGCATGAAAGAGGTAAAGCATTCAGGTACAAGATAAGGTGATCATTGTGTAGTATGGCATTTGAGACGCCTGGCCAGACAAACCAGGAGGGGCGGAACATGAGCACGAGGAATCGGGTGGAGGTACAAGAAGCAGCCGGGATAATTGAGTGTACACCTATCAATTCTGATAGCCAGTTTGGGTGATGAGAGAGGAACACCTGGAGCGGCAGGAGAGCAAGATGCGCGCAGCATGGTGACAAGATAGGAAGGATAACGAGATGCGCGAATGACTAGGGCGTCGAATGCAATCCACTAGTAAAGGTATTATCAAGCGGGCAAGAAGTCGAGTGAGCAAGAGCAAGATAAGAGGAGGAGGAGGAGAAGGAGGCGCGAAAGCAGCGGAAGAGGCGGTGCGAACAAGAAGTAGCTAAAGATCTGCGGTAGACATCCATGTGCAAGGGAGAGTGCTGGGCTTCAAGAAAGCGCTGAATAGGATTTGCGATGTGCAGGACAGCGAACATGATGGGTGCTAGACGGAACGACGGCAACCCATATGAACCACATACGCCGCTCACGCTCGGATCGCCGACCACCACTGGCCACTACGACCAGGCAGCCCGTTTCTCCACTGGCTCGGGTGATAGAGACACTCTCCATCTGCGCTCGATCCCGTCGCTGGGATGACCTCGCCGATCTCAACGCGCGGCACACGAGTTGTTGATGACAGACCATTCCAGTTGTTCATCACCTTGAGACTCTGTGGGACCCAGTGTTCCTGCCGGTTCGAACCGCCGCCGTGCGAGTGAAGGTGGCCAGGCTCGGAGGACTGCAGAGCGGATGTCATGGAGAGCGAGCGCTGAGGAATCTGGAGCGAGTGCATCGACGCAGGAATGTGATTGATCGTCGAGCTTGACGGAGTGTACGAGCCGCTTACACGGGCGCCGGTAGACGCTGCCGTAGCGACCTGAGCGGCGGGATACTGTGTTGATGGACTGCCCGAGCCCGAGTCGTATGAGGAGTGCGCAGTGTGGTAGATACTGGACCCAGCAGACGGGACGCTCGACGCGACTGACAGCGAGGACGGAGTGTAGCCACTCGAGCTTGACATGTACGAGCTACCCGAGAAAGAGCGACTGGTGCTGGACATGCCGGTAGGTGACTGAGTCTGGTGCTGCTGTG
>Ga0247815_10002954_pt1 | contig 12403 bp, 5 predicted proteins | sample UWRJL194509B1_FD_181014 | JGI IMG/M metagenome (GOLD analysis project Ga0247815, IMG submission 181014) | Plant litter microbial communities from Arlington Agricultural Research Station in Wisconsin, United States - UWRJ-L194-509B-1 | ecosystem: Environmental > Terrestrial > Plant litter >... | reverse complement strand
TGCATCCGCGCAAAACCTGGCGGCGAATGCTGCTCGCGGCTGAAGCCGCTCCTACGCAGAGGTGGTATCCGGCGAAATCCGTAGGACCGGCTTTAGCCGGGAGGGCGTCTTTCGCGCCAGCGCATAACCTGGCGGTGAACGCTGCTCGCGGCTGAAGCCGCTCCTACGGGATGGCGCTTGCTGACGCCTACGTCCACACCGAATCCCATAGCGGGTATTCACCCTCACATGTAACCAGTCCGGCCCGAACTGGGTTGGCAATAACGTAACGCGCCATCCCCTCAAGGTCTTTTTCAGCCCTGACCGCGTGGTCGTAATAACCTTTCTGCCATTCAAGCGTTTTGCTACCGAACGCCTTGTTGATCCTGCAGGCGCTGCGGCCTTTTAGTAATTGCATAAGCGCGGCCAGTGACCCTGAGCGCAATTCAAACAACCAATGCAGGTGATCGGGCATCACCACCCAAGCCAACGAGTTCGCCACTCCAGAGTCGTGTAGGCACCTCATTTCGCGGACTACCCTGCGGCCAATATGAAAATCGTTAAATACCGGTTGGCGATTCTTTACAACACAGGTGACGAGATAGATGTGCCCCGGCATGGAGAATCGGCCGACGCGAAGACGGCGGCCATGTTCCTGGTTTTGCATTCCATTGCTCCCTTTCTTGATCAAGAAGGAAACAATAGAAGGGGCAAGCTACACAGACATCCCGGATGGTTGTCGAGAAATTTCCGGGGCGCCTTGAGCTCCATGGATCGGCCGTAGGGCCGACCTTAGTCATTTGCAACAGCATATATCTCTGCGGCGAATGCTGCTCGCGGCTGAAGCCGCTCCTACGCAGAGGTGGTATCTGGCGAAATCCGTAGGACCGGCTTTAGCCGGGAGGGCGTCATTTGCGTCCGCGCAAAACCTGGCGGCGAATGCTGCTCGCGGCTGAAGCCGCTCCTACGCAGAGGTGGTATCTGGCGAAATCCGTAGGACCGGCTTTAGCCGGGAGGGCGTCATTTGCATCCGCGCATAACCTGGCGGCGAATGCTGCTCGCGGCTGAAGCCGCTCCTACGCAGAGGTGGTATCTGGCGAAATCCGTAGGACCGGCTTTAGCCGGGAGGGCGTCTTTCGCGCCAGCGCATAACCTGGCGGCGAATGCTGCTCACGGCTGAAGCCGCTCCTGCGGTGGTGGTGCCCTTACGAATTGTTCGCCAGACTCGGCGGCAAACACACCCCAGTGCCACCAATACCGCAATAACCCTGCGGGTTTTTCGCCAGGTATTGCTGGTGGTACGCCTCGGCGTAGAAGAAGGTTGGGGCTTCGTCGATTTCGGTGGTGATTGAGCCCAGGCCGGCTTTGGTCAGTTCAGCCTGGAATTGGGCTTCGCTGGCTTTGGCGGCGGCGAGTTGGTCCGGTTTGGTGCAGTAGATAACCGAGCGGTATTGGGTGCCGATGTCGTTGCCCTGCTGCATGCCCTGAGTCGGGTTGTGCGCTTCCCAGAACACTTTGAGCAATTGCTCGTAGGTGATTTTTTCCGGTTCGTAGACCACCAGCACCACTTCGCTGTGCCCGGTCAGGCCGGAGCAGACTTCTTCGTAAGTCGGGTTCGGGGTCATACCGCCCGCGTAACCAACCGCAGTGCTGAACACGCCTTCTTGATTCCACAGCAGCCGTTCAGCGCCCCAGAAGCAGCCGAGACCGAAAATCGCGAATTCCACGCTGCCCGGAAACGGCCCCAGCAATGGATTGCCGTTGACGAAGTGGAACTCAGGAACCGAAATCGGGGTTTCACGGCCAGGCAGTGCCTGATCGGCGGTTGGGAGTACGTTTTTGTTCACAAGAATTTCCGAGCGCAGAGCCATGAACCTGTTCCTCTTGGTAGGCACGGACGCGTGGTCCGTAAAGGTGGGTCAGGACGAATGAATGGTTGAACGTCTGAGGCTGTAGGAGCCAACTTGTTGGCGAGACATTGTCAGAGCTGCCGCTTCGCCAACAAGTTGGCTCCTACAGCAGCGGTGACGTGTCAGTTGAGGTTTGCTAGTGTGCCCGAAACATCCAGGAACAGGGAAGGGCTTGTCAGGCCAGCGGGCCGCGCGGGTAGCGGCGCAATTTGGCGATCAGATCTTCGCCGGGAATCGGGCGGTCGAACAGGTAGCCTTGGCCCACGTCGCAGCGATGGCGGCGCAGGAAGGTCAGTTGCGCGGCGGTTTCGATGCCTTCGGCGACAACTTTCAGTTTGAGGTTGTGAGCCATGGCAATCACCGCCGAGGTGATTTCCATGTCGTCCTGATCATCCGGAATATCGCGGATGAAGCTGCGGTCGATCTTGATCACATCGATGGGGAATTTCTTCAGGTAACTGAACGAAGAGTAGCCGGTGCCGAAGTCATCCATGGCCAGCGACAGACCCATTTTTTTCAAGGAGTCGAGCTGTTGGCGGGTGTCTTCGGTGGCCTCCAGCAGCAGGCCTTCGGTCAATTCCAGCTCCAGCAACGAAGCGTCGAGCTGTTCTTCCTTGAGGATCGCGGCAATCGAGCTGACCAGTTCCGGGTCGGCGAACTGCTTGGGCGAGACGTTGATCGCCACTTGCAGGTTGCCGAAACCGGCAGCGGTCAGGGCTTTGCTCATGCGGCACGACTGGCGGGCAACCCATTTGCCGATCGGGATGATCAGGCCGGTTTCTTCGGCAACGCTGATGAACTGGTCCGGGCGGATCATGCCTTTTTCCGGATGGTTCCAGCGCAGCAATGCTTCCATACCCAGCAGGCGACCGCTGCTCAGGCAGAGCTTGGGTTGGTAAAACACTTCCAGCTCGTTCTGGGTCAGAGCGCGGCGCAGGTTGTTTTCGACGAACAGTTTGTAGCTGGCCTCGGCGTTCAACGCTTCGGTGAAGACCTGAACCTGATGTTTGCCATTGGCCTTGGCCTTGTGCAGCGCCAGCCCGGCGTTTTTCATCAGGGTTTGCGGGTCGCGGCCGTGCAGCGGCGCGCAGGCCAGGCCAACCGATCCCGTCACACTGATCAGCTGATTGTCGACGAACATGGGTTTATCCAGCGTCGCCAGGACTTGAGTGGCGACCAGTTGGCCAGCTTCCATGCTCGCATCATCAAGCAGTACGGCAAATTCGTTACTGGCGAAACGGGCCAGGATGTCGCTGGCGTTCAGCGTGTTGCGCAGGCGGCGCGCGAGGCTGATCAGCAACTTGTCGCCGGTCTGGTGGCCGAGGCTGTCGTTGATGCGTTTGAAGTTGTCGATGTCCACCAGCAGCAGGCTCATCGGCGTGTCGCTGTCCCGGGCGAAGCGTTCGTCCAGGTTGCGAATGAACGCCGGGCGGTTGCCCAGGTTGGTCAGGTTGTCGGTATAGGCCAGGCGCTCGATGCGCTGTTGGGCCAGTTTGTTCTGGGTGACGTCTTCGTAGATGCCGATGTAATGCGTCAGCTCGCGGTCGTCGCCGTACACCTTGGAAATCGACAGCTGGCCCCAATACGGTTCCAGGTTTTTGCGTCGGCTCTTGAATTCACCCTGCCAGCTGTTGCTTTTGGCCAGGCCCGAATTGGCGTCCTGCAGCAATCCGTTGAGGTTTTCCAGCGCCGGCAGTTCGGACAGTTTCTGTCCGTGAACCTCGTCAGTGGTGTATTGGGTGATGGCCGTGAAACTTGGGTTGACGTATTCCACCACGCCGTCGCAATTGACCAGCAGGAACGCACTGGCGCTTTGCTCGACCGCACGCTGGAACAGATGCAGCGCGCTGGTGGCGGTGCGCCGGTTATGGTTGTTGATCACCTGGGCGAACTGGTCGGCCAACTCCCCGGCAAAGGCGATTTCGTCGGACTGCCAGGGGCGCGGGGTGCCGATCTGCTCCAGGCACAGCACGCCCACCACTTGCCCGTCGATGCGAATACTGGCGTCGAGAATGGCGCTGATGTCGCGCGGCTTGAGGTTGGCCGCCATTTCCCGAGTGCGAGGGTCGTGCTGGACATCGTTGGCGTCGATGGCCCGGCTGTTATGCAAGGCTTCCAGATAACTCGGATACGGGCTGGCATCGATGACATCCGGCAGGCGGTATTCACCTGTGGCCTTGCGGAATTCGGCGATCGGCTCAAGGCACTTGTCGTTGAGATTCCAGATGCTCGCGCAAGCGATGTCGTAGATTTTGCAGGCGCTTTTGGTAATCAGCTGCGCCGCTTCCAGTAAGGAGTTGGCAGAGCTGTAACGGTGGCGTGCCAGGTGCAGGATCAAACCCTGCTGGGCGCGGACGCGCTCCAGGTGCTCGAGTTGTTCCTGTTGCGCATGCTGATTGAGTTGCAAGGCAATTTGCAGCTGGGAATTCTGGGTTTCCAGGTCGGGTGCCGAAACGGTGTCGATGTCCAGCGAAACGTCGCCCAGCACCATCAGGTAACCACGCAACAAATGGCGATTATGCTGCTTGTAGCCTTCGCCGATCTCGATCAGCCCCAACGGCCCGCGAGAGGTGTGCAGCGTGTAGCGCACCAGATAATGCGGCGTGTCGGACAGCTGTTGTTGAATAGCGTCGTGAAGTTGATAGCGAGCTTCGGGCTCCATCAGGCTGGCGTATGGCGATCCCACCAGGGCGCAGAGATCCATAGCTGCCAGACCGAGCTGTTTTTCGCAGTTCGGGTCCAGGTACAGCAACGCCCAATTGGCTTCGTTGAGCCTTTCGAAACGCAGCATTCCGAGCCGCGATGGCACAGGCAACTGCGTCACTACCTCGGCCACCGATCTACCGGCAGCATCAGGTTGGCTCTTCATGAAGAAACTCGCTTCCGTAATACTGATCGCGCACGGACCCTGGCCCTTTTTAAATTGTCGCGTATGGCAAGGTTGCATCATGCAGCGCGGGCTGACAAGCCGGCTGTATGGCTTAGTGCTATAAATGTTTCGGCTGATTAACACTCTTCTTAAATGCAGCTGGTCAGATTGTTCTAAATCAACGTATTTGTATTGTTTGAGACACAAATCCTTAATCGTTTTTATCGGAATCGTTACAAAGCTGCAGGCAAAAAAAGCCCCGCCAGTTGGCGGGGTTGAGGTACGAGCGTGGCAGCTCGAAAAACAGGTTGTTGCGCAAACGTTGGGATCTGACTCATTCAATTGATTGAAAAGCGTATCCGTAGGACTGGCTTCAGCCGGAAGGCGCCGGTTCATTCCATGCAAACGTGTCGCGTGGAATATTGCCCTCCCGGCTAAAGCCGGTCCTACGGTCGTGCCTTACAACAGAATCGTGCGGATATCGGCCAGCAGATCGCTCAGACGCTTGGTGAAGCGTGCAGCTGCGGCGCCGTTGATCACGCGGTGATCGTAGGACAACGACAGCGGCAACATCAGTTTTGGCTGGAAGGCTTTGCCATCCCAGACCGGCTGCATGGTTGCCTTGGACACACCCAGGATCGCCACTTCAGGCGCGTTGACGATCGGCGTGAAGCCGGTGCCGCCAATGTGGCCGAGGCTGGAAATCGTGAAGCAGGCGCCTTGCATTTCGTTCGCCGAGAGTTTCTTGCTGCGGGCTTTTTCAGCCAGAACAGCGGCTTCGGCAGCAAGTTCCAGCAGGCTTTTCTTGTCGACGTCCTTGATAACCGGGACCAGCAGACCTTCCGGGGTGTCCACGGCGAAGCCGATGTTCACGTACTTCTTGCGGATGATCGCTTTGCCGCTTGGGGCCAGCGAGGCGTTGAAGTCTGGCAGTTCCTTGAGCAGGAAGGCGCAGGACTTGAGCAGCAGCGGCAGGATGGTCAGCTTGACGCCAGCCTTTTCGGCCACGGCTTTCTGCGCAACACGGAACGCTTCCAGGTCAGTGATATCGGCCTGATCGAATTGCGTGACGTGCGGGATGTTCAACCAGCTGCGATGCAGGCCGGTCGCGCCCAGTTGCATCAGGCGAGTCATCGGCACTTCTTCGATTTCACCGAAACGGCTGAAGTCGACTTCCGGAATCGGCTGGATGCCCATGCCGCCGCTTGCGCCGCCAGCTGGACCTTCTTTGGCTTTCTGCATCATGGATTTGACGTAAACCTGCACGTCTTCCTTGAGCACGCGGCCATGCGGGCCGGTAGCGCTGACTGCGCCCAACTCGACGCCGAACTCGCGAGCCAGCTGGCGAACCGCTGGACCGGCGTGAACCTTGGCGCCGTCTTTGGCCGGTGCTTGTGCAGCAGGAGCCGCTTCGGCTTTTGGTGCAGGCGCGGCGGCCGGAGCAGCAGCTTCTGTCTTGGCCGGGGCGGCAGGCGCGGCCGCAGCTGGAGCAGGTGCGGCTGCGGGAGCAGCGCCTGCCACTTTCAATTTCAGGATCAGGTCGCCGGTGCCGACTTCGTCGTCCAGCTTGACGCTGATGGCTTCCACAACGCCTGCGGCTGGAGAGGGGATCTCCATGCTGGCCTTGTCGGATTCCAGGGTGATCAGCGATTGATCGGCGGCGATGGTGTCGCCGACCTTGACCATCAGTTCGATGATCTTGGCCTTGCCCGACGAACCGATATCCGGAACATGGATGTCCTGGACGGTTTCAGCAGCAGCGGCTGGCGCGGCAGCAGGTTCCGGAGCAGCAGCGGCTTCGGCGGGTTTTTCAGCAGGCGCGGCAGCAGCAGGGGCAGCAGCAGGGGCAGCGGCTTCGGCCGGCGCGGCAGCCGCTTCGCCTTCGACTTCCAGCTCAAACAGTTCGTCGCCTTCTTTCAGACGGTCGCCCAGCTTCACTTTCATGGCCTTGATGACGCCGGCCTTGGGAGCAGGAATTTCCATGCTCGCCTTGTCCGATTCCAGCGTCAGGATGCTCTGGTCGGCTTCGATGCGGTCGCCGACCTTGACCATCAACTCAATAACTTCACCTTCACCGTTGCCGATGTCGGGTACGCGAATTAGCTCACTCACAATGTCTCTCCTTCGGAGAACCTGTTCATTCGTGTGCGCTGTTGGCAGTTGCGACAAAACAGCGTCGAATGCTCATTTACCGTTCGTAAATTCCGCATCTTCGGCTGCCTTGTCGCTCCTTTTCAGCGCGCTATACGATCTCGAAGCAGACTCTTAACAATCCAGTGGGTTGCGTTTCTCAGGATCGATGCCGAACTTGGCGATGGCTTCAGCCACCACTTTAGGTTCGATATCGCCACGGTCAGCCAAGGCTTCCAGAGCGGCCAGCACTACGAAATGGCGGTCGACTTCGAAGAAGTTACGCAGTTTCTTGCGGCTGTCGCTGCGGCCGAAACCGTCAGTGCCCAGGACTTTGTATTCCTTGGTCGGAACCCACTGGCGAATCTGGTCAGCGAACAGTTTCATGTAGTCGGTCGACGCGATCACCGGACCTTTACGGCCGTTGAGGCATTCTTCCACATAGCTCAGCGCAGGTTTCTGGCCAGGATGCAGACGATTGCTGCGCTCTACGGCCAGGCCGTCGCGACGCAGTTCGTTGAAGCTGGTAACGCTCCAGACGTCAGCGCCAACATTGAACTCTTCGCGCAGGATCTTCGCTGCTTCGCGAACTTCACGCAGGATGGTGCCCGAGCCCAGCAACTGGACGTGGTGCGCCGCTTCCCGGGTGTCTTCTTCGAGCAGGTACATGCCCTTGACGATACCTTCCTCGACACCGGCCGGCATGGCTGGCTGGACGTAGGATTCGTTCATCACGGTCAGGTAGTAGAAAACATCCTGCTGTTCTTCGAACATCCGGCGCATGCCGTCCTGGATGATCACTGCCAGCTCGTAGCCGTAAGTCGGGTCGAAAGTGCGGCAGTTCGGGATGGTCGACGCCAGGATGTGGCTGTGACCGTCTTCGTGCTGCAGGCCTTCGCCGTTCAACGTGGTCCGGCCGGCGGTGCCGCCCACCAGGAAGCCACGGGTGCGGCTGTCGCCAGCGGCCCATGCCAGGTCGCCGATCCGCTGGAAACCGAACATCGAGTAGAAGATGTAGAACGGAATCATCGGCTGGTTGTGGCTGCTGTACGAAGTACCGGCAGCGATGAAGGAGGACATGGCGCCTGCTTCGTTGATGCCTTCTTCGAGAATCTGGCCTTTCTTGTCTTCGCGATAGAACATCACTTGTTCTTTATCGACTGGCTCGTAGAGCTGGCCGACGGAAGAGTAGATGCCCAGTTGGCGGAACATGCCTTCCATACCGAAGGTACGGGCTTCGTCCGGGATGATCGGCACGATGCGCGGGCCCACTTCCTTGTCCTTGACCAGTTGCGAAAGGATCCGCACGAAGGCCATGGTGGTGGAAATTTCGCGATCGCCGGAACCGTCGAGGATAGCCTTGAGGGTTTCCAGTGGCGGAGTCGGCAGGTTGAAGCTCTTGGCGCGACGCTGCGGCACGAAACCGCCCAGTGCGGCGCGACGCTCGCTCAGGTAACGAGCTTCGGCGCTGCCTTCTTCAGGCTTGAAGAACGGCAGGCTGTCGAGCTGGTCGTCTTTGACCGGAATGTCGAAACGGTCGCGGAAGCTTTTGAGGCTGTCCACATCGACTTTCTTGGTGTTGTGCGCAGTGTTTTTCGCTTCGCCGGCGCCGGTGCCATAACCTTTGATGGTCTTGGCCAGAACCACGGTCGGTTGACCCTTGTGGTTAACGGCTTCGTGGTACGCCGCGTACATTTTGTACGGGTCGTGGCCACCACGGTTGAGCTTCCAGATTTCGTCGTCGGACAGATCAGCAACCATCGCCTTGAGTTCAGGCGAGTTGAAGAAGTGTTCACGCACGAACGCGCCGTCTTTGGCTTTGTAGTTCTGATACTCGCCGTCGATGACTTCGTCCATGCGACGTTGCAGGATACCGTCGACGTCCTTGGCCAGCAGCGGGTCCCAGAAACGGCCCCAGACCACTTTGGTCACGTTCCATTGAGCGCCACGGAACACGCCTTCGAGTTCCTGGATGATCTTGCCGTTGCCGCGCACCGGACCGTCGAGACGCTGCAGGTTGCAGTTGACGACGAAGATCAGGTTGTCGAGCTTTTCACGGCCGGCCAGGGAAATCGCGCCCAGGGATTCTGGTTCGTCGGTTTCGCCGTCGCCCAGGAAGCACCAGACTTTCTGTTTGCCTTCCGGGATGTAGCCGCGGTGTTCCAGGTACTTCATGAAGCGCGCCTGGTAAATCGCCTGGATCGGACCCAGACCCATGGAAACGGTCGGGAACTGCCAGAAATCTTTCATCAGCCACGGGTGTGGATAAGACGACAGGCCTTTGCCATCGACTTCCTGACGGAAGTTGTTCATCTGCTCTTCGGTAATCCGGCCTTCCATGAACGCACGGGCGTAAACGCCTGGCGATGCGTGACCCTGGAAGTAGATCAGGTCGCCGCCGTGTTCGTCGGTCGGAGCCTGGAAGAAGTAGTTGAAGCCGATGTCATACAGCGTGGCGCTGGACGCGAAACTGGAGATGTGACCGCCCAGGTCAGGGTCATTCAAGTTGGTTTTCACAACCATGGCCAACGCGTTCCAGCGAACCAGCGAGCGAATGCGGCGTTCCATGAACAGGTCGCCAGGCATGCGTGCTTCGTGGGTAACGGGAATCGTGTTGCGGTAAGGCGTGGTGATGGCGTATGGCAGTTGCGAACCGCTGCGAGTAGCGAGTTCACCCATACGGGTCATCAGGTAGTGAGCACGGTCTTCGCCTTCTTTGTCGAGAACCGATTCCAGGGCGTCCAGCCATTCCTGGGTTTCGACGGGATCGAGGTCTTGCATGGCTTGCTCCAGGGCGGAAAGGCTTCCAGAATCGGTTGCCTGAGTTTGCGACTGGCCTTGTGGGCAGACGACATAAATTCTTGGATGACCGGAGATTGTTCCGGTGGCGTGTAGTTTTACTACAAATCGTCGACCATTTCAGCCTTTCGAGTTGTAAGGGCAGTAGTAAAACTACAGGTAAGCGTCTAAAACGCTCCTGTCAGGTTGTGAGATAAATCGTTACCGTTGGTGGTAATCAAATATTTTCGGACTAAAAACTGATGCTGGCTGCTACAAAAATCACTATTCCAGCAATTTATGACTTTTGTTCGACAGTCCTGCAAGTGACGTGGAACTTGACCTCACGGCACCCAGCCCCACGCACGCCGATCAAGGATAGACCATGAGCCTACCTTCGCTGGCCGATTTGCCGGCCATCCTGCTGCCTTTAGTCACCCGGGCGCAGCAGTCGTTTCGTACATCTATAGCAGCGCTGCCCGAAGGCAGTGCCGAGTCTTTCGCCGCCTGGCCCGAATCGCGTCGCGAAGCGTTCGATAGGGTTTGCGCAGCCAGCGATTTTGTTGCCGAGCAAATCTGTCGCGACCCGCAGATGCTGCTGGACCTGGCTGACTCCGGCGAACTGGAGCGTAGCTTTGTTCCTGGCGAACTGCGCGGGCAGATTGCCGCAGCGCTGAGCGAAGCCGCTGGCGAAGATGAGCTGGGGCGTAATCTACGTCGCCAACGCACGCGTCAGCAAGTGCGGATTATCTGGCGTGATCTGACCCGCCAGGCCGATCTGGTGGAAACCTGTCGCGACCTTTCCGAGATGGCCGACGCCAGCATTGACCTGGCCTGTCGCTGGTTATACACGCGTCATTGCGAGCAATTCGGCACGCCCACCGGGCGGCGCAGCGGCGAAGTGCAGCAGATGGTCATTCTCGGCATGGGCAAGCTGGGCGCGGTGGAGCTGAACCTGTCTTCGGACATCGATCTGATCTTCGCTTACCCCGAAGGTGGTGAAACGGTCGGCGTGAAACGCCCGCTCGATAATCAGGAGTTTTTCATTCGCCTGGGCCAGCGCTTGATCAAGGCACTGGACCCGATCACCGTCGACGGTTTTGTGTTTCGCGTGGACATGCGCCTGCGGCCTTACGGTTCATCCGGGGCGCTGGTGCTCAGCTTCAATGCGCTGGAACAGTATTACCAGGACCAGGGTCGCGACTGGGAACGCTACGCCATGATCAAGGCGCGAGTAGTGGGTGGCGATCAGGCAGCGGGCCAGCAATTGCTCGACCTGCTGCGGCCGTTCGTCTATCGGCGCTACCTGGATTTTTCCGCCATCGAAGCGCTGCGCACCATGAAGCAGCTGATCCAGCAGGAAGTGCGCCGCAAAGGCATGGCCGAGAACATCAAACTCGGCGCGGGCGGCATCCGCGAAGTGGAGTTCATTGCCCAGGCGTTCCAGCTGATCCACGGCGGGCGCGACTTGAGCCTGCAACAACGGCCGCTGCTCAAGGTATTGAAAACCCTCGAAGGCCAGGGTTATCTGCCGGCGGCGGTGACCGACGAGCTGCGCGAGGGCTATGAATTCCTGCGTTACACCGAGCATGCGATCCAGGCGATTGCCGACCGACAGACGCAGATGCTTCCTGATGGCGAGCAGGATCAGGCGCGTATCGCGTTCATGCTCGGTTTCGCTGACTGGCAGAGCTTCCATGCGCAGTTGATGTACTGGCGCGGGCGGGTTTCGTGGCATTTCCGGCAAGTGATCGCCGACCCGGATTCCGATCCCGACGATGAGCAAGAGGACGAAGGTGAAGTGGTTGTCGGCGGGGAATGGCTGCCGCTGTGGGAAGAATCTCAAGATGAAGACGCCGCTTGTCGTCAGCTATTGGCTGGTGGCTTCGTCGATGCCGGAAAAGCGCTGAAACATCTGGCCGACCTGCGCAACAGCTCGCAGCTGCGCTCCATGCAGCGCCTGGGTCGTGAGCGACTCGATGCGTTCATTCCCCGTTTGCTGGCTCAGGCAGTCGAGCACGAGAATCCGGATCTGGTGCTGGAACGTGTGCTGCCATTGGTCGAAGCCGTGGCGCGGCGTTCCGCTTATCTGGTGCTGCTCACGGAAAACCCTGACGCGCTGCGTCGGCTGTTGACACTGTGCGCTGCGAGTCCGTGGATTGCCGAGCAAATCGCCCGTTTTCCGCTGTTGCTCGACGAACTGCTCAACGAAGGCCGGTTGTTCAGCCCGCCGCTGGCGCCGGAGCTGGCGGCCGAATTACGCGAGCGCCTGACGCGCATTCCCGAGGATGATCTCGAACAGCAAATGGAAGCCCTGCGTCACTTCAAGCTGGCGCATCGCTTGCGGGTCGCCGCCTCGGAAATCAGCGGCAGCTTGCCGTTGATGAAAGTCAGCGATTACCTGACCTGGCTCGCCGAGGCGATTCTTGAACAAGTGCTGGCCCTGGCCTGGCGGCACACGGTTGCCCGTCACGGCACGCCTTCGCGTCCGGATGGCAGCTTGTGCGATCCCGGCTTTGTCATTGTCGGTTACGGCAAGGTCGGCGGAATCGAGCTGGGTCATGGTTCTGACCTGGATCTGGTGTTCATTCACGACGGTGATCCACAAGCCGAAACCGATGGCGCGAAACCCATCGACAGCGCGCAATTCTTTACGCGTCTGGGCCAGCGGATCATTCATTTGCTGACCACCCAGACCAACTCGGGCCAGCTTTACGAAGTCGACATGCGCCTGCGG
>Ga0247815_10002948_pt1 | contig 12407 bp, 7 predicted proteins | sample UWRJL194509B1_FD_181014 | JGI IMG/M metagenome (GOLD analysis project Ga0247815, IMG submission 181014) | Plant litter microbial communities from Arlington Agricultural Research Station in Wisconsin, United States - UWRJ-L194-509B-1 | ecosystem: Environmental > Terrestrial > Plant litter >... | reverse complement strand
GGGCGCGCGCCGCCGCTTCGCGTTCGAGGCGTTCAACGATTTCGATCCGGCGCCGTGGAACGAGATGAAGAATTCGATCAAGGCCAATCCGCTGCCGGAGTCGCCGACCATCTTCGGCTCCGACATCTCGGGCGACATGGTGGCGATGACGCGCCACAATCTGAAATGCGCCGGCATCATGTTCGACGTGCCGCTGAAGCAGATCGAGGCGCAGGAAGTGAAGGCGCCGACCGAGCAGCCGGGCATCCTGCTGACCAATCCTCCGTACGGCGAACGGATCGGCGTGCGCGGCGACGCCTCGCTGCCGGAGGACGAACTGGCGAGCGGCTTCTACTCGGCCTTGTCGACCACGCTGAAGCAGCGCTTCGCCGGCTGGACCGTGTTCCTGTTCACTGCGGACCTGGGCTTGCCGAAGCTGCTGCGTTTGAAGGAAGCGCGCAAGACGCCGTTCTTCAACGGCGCGTTGGAATGCCGCTTGTTCCGCTTCGATATGGTGGCAGGCTTCAACCGCCGCGAAGCCGCCAAACCGAAAGAAGTCTAACGAGTCCGCGCGCTTTCCGGCGCGCCCGCCGGAAAGCGCCCTCATGTTCCCAACCCCTCCCGCCAATCTGCCCCCGGATCCCGTCGCCGAGATTCCGCCGCCGCCGCCTTCGCACATGAAGGAGTTGAGCGCCGGCGCGCTGGCGGTGATGCTGGCCGCGCTGTCGATGCTGGGCCCGTTTTCGATCGACGCCTACCTGCCGGCGTTCCCGAATATTCAAGCCTCGCTGCGCGCCACGCCGCTGGAGGTGCAGCAAAGCCTGACCTTCTATATGCTGGCCTTCGCCGGCATGGTGCTGTGGCACGGCGCGCTGTCGGACGCCTTCGGCCGCCGCAACGTGATCCTGGTCTCGCTGGTGACCTTCGCCATCGGCACGCTGGGCTGCGCCGCCGCGCACACGGTGCATTACCTGTGGGTGTTTCGCGTGTTGCAAGGCGTGTCGGCCGGCGCCGGCGTGGTGGTGGGGCGCGCCATCATCCGCGACCTGTACGCGGACGCCGCCGCCGCGCGGCTGCTGTCGCTGGTGACGATGATCTTCTCGATCGCGCCGGCCATCGCGCCGATACTGGGCGGCTGGATCGTCACGCTGTTCGACTGGCGCACCATCTTCCTGTCGCTGCTGGCCTACAGCGTGCTGCTGTTCCTGTACTGCTACCGCCGCCTGCCGGAGACGCTGCCGCCGCACAAGCGCCAGCCGTTCAACCCGCGCCACCTGGCGCGCAACTACGGCGAGATTTTCCGCTCGCCGCTGTTCCACTTCAAATCGGGCGTGATCGCGCTGAACTTCGCCGGCCTGTTCCTCTATATCACGGCGGCGCCGGTGTTCCTGCCGCAGCAACTGGGCCTGGGACCGTCGCAATTCGGCTGGTTGTTCATACCATCGGTGGGCGGAATCTTCCTCGGCGCGCTGGCGGCGAACCGGATCGCCGGAAAAATGACATTTTCGCGACAGATCGGCATCGGCTTTTGCTTCCTGCTGGCGGCGTCGGTATTCAACCTGGTCTACCACCTGTTCCTGCCGCCGGCGCTGCCGTGGACGGTCGCGCCGCTGCTGTTCTACACCTTCGGCATGTCGCTGGTCGCGCCGGGCGCCACCTTGCTGGCGCTGGACCTGTTCCCGCACATCCGCGGCACGGTGGCGTCGTGCCAGTCGTTCGCCGTGACGCTGCTCGGCGCGCTGGTGGCGGGGGTGATTTCCCCCTTCCTTGCACACTCCGGGCTGTGGCTAGCCGCGGGACAGATGGCATTTAGTGCATCTGCTCTCGTTTTATGGTTGACGTCGCGCTATTACCGGCGCATGCTTCTACGCCATCCGGAACGATAATTATTAACGGCAGGAAATTTGATTAGTTAATAGGGAAATCTTCCGCACTGTTAAGTTAGCATCACACTTTATGTTAGTATAATTTTTTAAGGCAAATGTCTTTTGGCCCAAAACCCGCCAAGAGGCGCATAAAACCTAACTGTGGTGAGCGTTCACTGTTGAAAGCCACCCCCTAATCGACATCACTTGCGGCAATGCTTGATACGATGCATCAACAATCTGACCATGATATCCGCAATCGCCTATTGATTGCCCGTCTGCCGGCCATGCCGCAGATACTCATCAAGTTGATTGAGCACTTGCAGGCGGACGACGCCGGCATGCCGGAGCTGGCCGCGCTGATCGCCAAGGATGCGGCGATGACCAGCAAAATCCTCAGCGTCGCCAACAGCTCGGCCTACCACCGCAACCAGCGCACGGTCGGCCTGGAGCAATCGCTGGTGTCGCTGGGCACCGACATGATCAAGACGCTGGTGATCAGCGAATCCGTGTTCCAGACCTTCAACAGCTTCCCGCATTCGAGCGGCACCGACCTGCGCGGCTTCTGGAAAGGTTCGTTGACCACCGCCGTCATCGCGCGCGACATCGCCAAGCAGATGGCCTACCCGCACGTCGAGGAGGCCTATCTGGCCGGCCTGCTGCACAACGTCGGCCGGCTGGCGCTGCTGGCGACCGCGCCGAAAGAGTACTCGTTCAACTTCATGGCGCGCGACGACGAGGACCTGTGCGCGGTCGAACAGCGCACGCTGCAAATCACCCACACCGAAGCGGGCGCCTGGCTGATCGAGCGTTGGCACCTGGACTCCTTCCTAGCCGACAGCGTGCTGTATCACCACGAGCCGATCGCGCGGCTGGAGTCGGCGCATCCGCTGATCCGCATCGTGCGCCTGGCGCACCTGCTGTATAGCCACGAGGACCAGCAACAGGCGATCGAGGAAGCCGGCCACCTGGTCGGCCTCGACGCCGACGCGCTGGCGCTGATCGTCAACAACGCCGCGCGCCAGGTGGAGAAGTCGGCCGCCTATCTAGGCATCGACCTGGCCGGCGTCGACGAGGTGCCGGTGCCGGCAGCGTACGCGCCGCCGGTGGTCGATCCGGTGCAGCAGCGGCTGTCCGAGGAAGTGCGCAACATGGTGCTGGTGTCCGAGATGGGCCAGACCTTCGCGCGCCAGCACGGCGAAGCGGGCCTGCTGGAAGCGATGACGCGCTCGGCGCGCATCCTGTTCGACTTTGAAACCGCCGTGGTTCTGCTGGAGAATCCGACCGGCCACGCGCTGCACGGCGTGCCGGCCGGCGAGCACCAGCAACGGCTGGCCGAATTCGCGATCCCGCTGGCCAAGGGCGGCGTGGTGGCGCAATCGGCGCTCGACCGCAAGCTGGCCTACATCGGCCGCGACGGCGTGTTGAGCGTGGCGGAGGAGCAGTTGTTCCGCATCCTCGGCAGCGAGAGCATGGTGTGCCTGCCGCTGGTGGCCAACCAGCGCTGCCTGGGCGTGTTGATCGGCGGCGCGCCGGCGTGGCAGCTGCCGGGCTTCCAGAAGCGCGAGCGCTTCCTGCAGTCGTTCGGCACCCAGGCCGCCGCCTCGCTGGAGACGGCGATCAGCGAGCGCGGTCACGCCAAGCGCCAGATCGCCCACGTCGCCGAGGAGTACCGCGAAGCGTCGCGCCGCGTGGTGCACGAGGTGAACAACCCGCTGTCGATCATCAAGAACTACCTGTCGGTCCTGGACGGCAAGCTGGCCAAGCGCGAGCCGGTGGTCGGCGAGATGTCGATCCTGAACGAGGAGATCGACCGGGTCGGCCAATTGATCAACGGCCTGGCCGACCTGCAGCCGACCGAGACCTCGCGCGCGACCGACGTCGGCCGCGTGGTCGACGACGTGCTGCGGCTGTTCCGCGTCACCGACTTCGTGCCGGCCTCGGTGCAGATCGTGGTGCGGATGCAGGAAAGCCCGGCCGAAATCGACGGCGACGCCGACCTGCTCAAGCAGATCCTGGTCAACCTGATCAAGAACGCGGTCGAGGCCCTGGTCGACGGCGGCAAGATCGAAATCGCCAACCGCGGCCACGTCAACCGCGAACGCAAGCTGTATCTGGAACTGGTCGTCGGCGACACCGGCCCGGGCCTGTCGGCCGAGGTGCTGGCCAACTTGTTCTCGCCGGTGCGCAGCAACAAGGCGGGCGCCAACCATGGCATCGGCCTGTCCATCGTCCACGACCTGGTCAAGAAAATGCAGGGCCTGATCACCTGCCGATCCGGAAAAACGGGTACCACCTTTGAAATTCTGCTGCCCGCCCGTGGCAGCGCCAGTCAAATCGCCGGCGTGTCGACGCGGGCGATGGATTCAGTTTAAGGCCATGATGAACCTGAACCCTGCCGGCTTAGCCGCCTTCGCTCCAAGTTCCGACGACCACGCCCCCGTCGTCCTCACCACCGATAACTGCCCCCGCATCCTGCTCGTGGACGACGAACCGCGCTTGCTGTCGTCGTTGTACGAGCTATTGCGCGACCGCGATTACCACCTGGTGACGGCGACCTGCGGCAGCGAGGCGTTGGCCCAGCTGACCAAGCTCAAATTCGATCTGATCCTGCTCGACCTGCGCCTGCCCGACATGAGCGGCCACGAGATCATGGACTTCATCAACGCCAGGGAGATCGACGGCGACGTGATCGTCATGAGCGGCGACGTCGGCATCGAGGCGGCGATCGGCGCCCTGAAGCGCGGCGCCTACGATTACCTGCGCAAGCCGTACAGCCGCGAAGAGCTGCTCAAGACGGTGGAGAACGCGCTGCAAAAGCGCCGCCTCGCGATCGACAACGAGCGCATCGCCTCCAAGCTGGAAAACTCCGAGAAGATGTACCGCTACCTGGTGGACAGCTCGCCGGACATCATCTACACGCTGAACCACGAAGGCAAGTTCACCTTCATGAACGACCGCGCGCAGCAGCTGCTCGGCTTCAGCCGCGAGGAGCTGATCGGCCGCCACTACTCGGTGCTGGTGCACGACGAAGACCAGGAACGCGCGCGCTACGCCTTCAACGAGCGCCGCGTCGACGAGCGCGCCTCGCGCAACGTCGAGCTGCGCCTGAAGTGCAACACCGGCGGCGGCGTCGAACGCACCTTCAACAACACGCTGATGACGATCTCGCTCAACGCGATCGGCATGCACGTCCCCGACCACGAGGTGAAGAAGCACGAGTTCTTCGGCACCTACGGCGTGGCGCGCGACATCACCGACCGCAAACGCGCCGAGGAGGTGATCTCCTACCAGGCCTACCACGACATCCTGACCGACCTGCCGAACCGCATGCTGTTCAAGGACCGCCTGGGACTGGCCGTGATCCAGGCCAAGCGCAAGCTGACCGAGTTGGCGGTGATGTTCGTCGACCTGGATCGGTTCAAACTGGTCAACGACACGCTGGGCCACGTCAAGGGCGACGAACTGCTGCAGCAGGTGTCGACGCGGCTCAAGGATTGCCTGCGCCGCGGCGACACGCTGGCGCGCCAGGGCGGCGACGAGTTCACCATCGTGCTGCCGGAACTGCGCGACCGCCAGGACGCCAAGGCGATCGCCGAAAAATTCCTCGAAAGCCTGCAAAAGCCGTTCGACCTCGATGGCCACGAGGTGCATATCTCGGCCTCGATCGGCATCGCGGTCTACCCGACCGACGGCGAATCCATCGACGAGCTGCTGCGCCACGCCGACATCGCCATGTACCAGGTCAAGGCGCTGGGCAAGAACGGCCACAGCTTCTATCACAACTCGATGCTGGACGCGTCGCACCAGAAGATCGCGCTGGAGCACAGCCTGCGCAAGGCGCTGGAGCTGAACGAGCTGGAAATGTACTACCAGCCGCAGGTCGACGTGGCCACCGGCCGCATCATCGGCGCCGAAGGGCTGATGCGCTGGAACCATCCGCAGCGCGGCGTGCTGTCGGCCGGCGAGTTCCTGCCGTTCGCCGAAGAGAACGGCCTGATGCTGCCGATCTCCGACTGGATGCTGGGCGCCTTGTGCCGCGACCTGCTGCAATGGAACGCCGCCGGCGGCGAGGCAATCCGCCTGTCGCTGAACCTGTCGCCGCAATACCTGGACCGCGGCGACTTCTTCGAGAAGATGCGCGGCGCGCTGACGCGCTACGGCATTTCGCCGGCGCAGATCGAGGTCGAGATCACCGAGAACATCTGCATCCGCAATCCGCAGTACGCGATCGACCAATTGAACAAGCTTTGCCAGCTGGGCGTGTCGGTGGCGATCGACGATTTCGGCACCGGCTATTCGTCGCTGTCCTACCTGCACCGCTTCCCGATCCACACCATCAAGATCGACCAGTCCTTCGTCAAGGAGATCCACGACGAGAACGGCCACTATCCGGTGATCCTGGCGATCATCTCGATCGCGCGCGGCCTCGGCCTGCACCTGGTGGCGGAGGGCGTGGAGACCGAGGTGCAGGCGCGCTACCTGCAGGCCAACGGCTGCACCACCATGCAGGGTTACCTGTACCACCGCCCGATTTCGCTGGGCGGTTTCATCGACGTGTTGCGGGAGCAGAACCAGCAGATGGCGCACGGCGTCCATGCGCACGCGGCGCCGGCGGTCGACAGCCACCCAGCGATGATCGCGATTCAAGCTTGACGCATTGTAGATAGCCCCGCATGACGAAATACGGTCCCAACGACTCCGACGCCAGCAACGGCAGCACCTATACCGCCGAATTTTTGCGCGTCAAGGGGCTGGCCGAACGCGGCGTCGCCAACGCCCAGCACAGCCTGGGCTTCATGTACTTCAACGGCCAGGGCGCGGCGCAGAGCTATGAGCTGGCGGTGGTCTGGTATCGCCAGGCCGCGCAATCCGGACTGGAACACGCGCAGTACAACCTGGGCGTGATGTACCAGAAGGGCCAGGGCGTCGAGCAAAGTTATCAGGAGGCGGCCGCGTGGTACCAGCTGGCGGCCGAGCAGGGCTACGCCGCCGCGCAGTACAACCTGGGCTGGCTGTACGCCAAGGGCCAGGGCCTGGAGGCCGACACGCAGAAAGCCATGTACTGGTTCAGCAAGGCCGCCGAGCAGGGCGACGCCGGCGCACAGAACAATCTCGGCATGATGTACGACACCGGCAAGGGCGTGCCGCAGGACTTCAAGCAGGCCATCGCCTGGTACCGCAAGGCGGCGGAGCAGGGCTATCCGCGCGCGCAGTTCAACCTCGGCCTGCGCTACGACAACGGCCAGGGCGTGCCGCAGGACGTGGGCCAAGCGATGTCGTGGTACCGCAAGGCGGCCGACCAAGGTTACGCGCCGGCGCAGTTCAACCTGGCGCTGCGCTTCGACAAGGGCGACGGCATCGCGCAGGACAGCCAGAAGGCCATCCTCTGGTATCGCCGCGCGGCGGAGCAGGACCACGCCAGCTCGCAGTTCAACCTCGGCCTGATCTACGACAACGGCCAGGGCGTGCCGCGCGACGAGCAGAAGGCGCTGGACTGGTATCGCAAGGCGGCCGAGCAGGGGCACGCGGCGGCGCAGAACAATATGGGCCTGCGCTACGATCACGGCCAGGGCGTGGCGCAGGACGACGAGCAGGCGCAGCTCTGGTACCGCAAGGCGGCGGAGCAGGGCTTCCCCGGCGCGCAATACCATCTGGGCTTGTTGTACGACGCCGGCCGCGGCGTGCCGAAGGATCCTCAGGAAGCGATTTTCTGGTACCGCAAGGCGGCCGACCAGGGACATTTGCGGGCGCAGTTCGACCTGGGCTTGCGCTACGAAACGGGCGGCGGCGTGCCGCGCGATTATCGCAAGGCGATGAGCTGGTATCGCCGCGCTGCCGAGCAGGATTACGCGGCGGCCCAGTACAGCCTTGGGCTGCTGTACGATCACGACGACGGGCCGCAACCGGATGCGATGCAGGCCAACGCCTGGTACGCCAAGGCGGCGGAACAGGGCCACACCCAGGCGCAGTTCGCGCTGGGCCTGCGCTACGACAACGGGCTGGGACTGGCGCAGGATTACGCCAAGGCGCACCACTGGTATCTGCAGGCGGCGGGGCAGGGCCACGCCCGGGCGCAGTTCAACCTGGGCCTGATGTTCCTGTTCGGCCAGGGCGCGCGCGCCGACGCGGCCCAGGCCTGGATGTGGTTGGCGATGGCGGAGCGCGGCGGATTCGCCGCCGCGGCGCGCTATCTGAAGAACGCCGCCGCGCGCATGGACCAGGTCCAGCTGGCGCAGGCGCGCGAGCGCATCGAAACGCTGCCCGGCTAAGTTCCCTGCGCCGGGACGCGGCCGGCGCCGATTACTTCACGATCTTGACCCCGGCCAGCTGCGCCACGCCGGCCAGCGTGGTCTGGGCCGCGTTCAGGCCGAGCAGGAAGTCCTTGTCGGAATAGGTCGCGTAGTTGTCGGTCGGCTGGTGCCAGTTCGGGTTCCAGCCGGCGCCGATCTGCTGCCCGCGCTCGTTCTCGCGCAGCGAGATCGACGGCACCAGCTCCATGAACGGCGTCGAGTCGGTGTTGGTCATGTGGAAGCCGACGGCGGCCGGGTAGTTGGTCGCGTACTTGTCGTTGGCGGCGCGGAAGGCCCAGGCCAGCTTGGCCGAGCCGTCGGCCTGCTTCGACACCGATTGATACTCGATATTGACGTCGGCCTCGGCACGCTGCTCCGGCGGCGCCACGAACACCGGCTGGCCCTTGTCGTCGACCACCGGCTTGCCGTAGCCGTCGATCTTCTGGAACGGCATGCCGTGGTCGAACAACATCATGTCGTGCTGGATCATGCCCAGCCACTTCGGCTCCGGATACTTGCCCGACCCCTTGGGCGACTCGACGCCCTGCAAATCCTTGCGCTGGTTGACGTAGGCCGCCGCGCCGTTCAGGCCGGTTTCCTCGTTGTTCCACAACACGAAGCGGATCGAGCGTCCGGTCTCTACGCCCGGCGCGCTGAAGATGCGCGCCAGCTCCATCACCAGCGCGGTGCCGGAGCCGTCGTCGTTGGCGGCCTCGCCGAAGCCGATGCCGTCCATGTGGGCGCTGACGATGTACATTTCCTCGGGATGGGTGGCGCCGACCTTGGTGCAATAGACGTTTTCGCGTTGCGAGGTGCCGACCGGGGTCTGCTCGGCGTTCAGGGCGCGCAGTTTTTCATCGGACTGGCGCATCGGATCGGTGTTGACGCCGGTCGCGATGCGGTTGCCGAACAGCGTGCTGCCGCCCTGGCCCGGAGGGCCGCCGGCGCCGCCGCTCGGAATCCCGGGCGCGCGCTTGGGCGCCGGATCGCCGGGGGCCGGCTGGGTGAATTGGTACTGCAGCCGTTCAACGTTGCCGCAGCCGTAGGATTTGAGTTGCGCCTCGATCCAGTCGAGCGCCTGGCGGTTGCGTTCCGTGCCCTGGCGGCGGTCGCCGAAGCGGGTCAGGCTCTTGATGGTGGCCTTGTACTTCTCCAGGTCGAGCTGGCCGACCAGCTTGGAGATCGGATCGACGGCGGGGGCGGGGGCCTGGGCGTGGACGGCGGCGGGAACGGCAAACGCGAGCGCGACGCTCAACGCTACAACTGGTTTCATGAGGCATCCTTGGCGGGTGATAGGCGAGGATATTCTGCATCAGATGGCGGCGTTTGGGAATTGCTCGATTGTAAATACCGCGAAAACCCTTTCTAAGGACGGAGCGGGAGCTTATAATGCTGCGACCGTGCGGCTGTAGCTCAATGGATAGAGTATTGGCCTCCGAAGCCAAGGGTTGTGGGTTCGATCCCCGCCAGCCGCACCATCTTAAAGTTTTCATTCGGAAACAGCGCTAAACGCGATGATCGTAGACGAATTGCCGAACCCGGTCGACCGTTAGCCGAGTCGCGTCCGGATGCGCGGGATTGATCAGAACGTTGTCCTCCTCGTTGATGATTACGGACGGCACCACCAACAACGCTGCCGCTCCACTAGCCAACCAAGCCGATCCAATCGCACGGGACACCATGCCCTCGGGAACCACGTTCCAGCCAACCGGCAGCGGTCGGGGGACTATTTCGCGCGCGGCCCAGATATCGTCCGGAACATCGATGCGCACCAGGATCCGATTCCACGGCAGCGCCATGCCTTTCGCCAAGTGAGCGCGTGTCTCCCATGCGGCCAGAGAAATGGATGTGGAGACGTAGGTGACATGTTCGCCGGCCTGATTCCATCGCGATCCATGGATGGCGGCACCTTTACCTGTCATATCTTCCGCTGTCCATGAGCTGGTGTCCGACGCGATGCGCCATAAGCTGACCGTCATGCGGCCAGTCCTCCCCGCATCCGTTCGAGTAGCTGCTCCACCGCGCGTTGACCTTCGGGATTGCGCAACATGTCGGCTGGCGCCTTGCCTCCCAATTCTGGAAGTTTCTCATGCACCCAATGCGCAAACCAACCTTCGAGGTCGAAGGTTTTCATTTGTTCAGGGTCGCCGCTCTCGTCCAGCATTTTTCGCAAGGTGGCGAGCAAGCGCAGATAGCCCATGATGCGGTGGCCGGCCACGTCGGGAAGCGGTTTGTTCGCGGCCTCGTTGCGCACAAACGTTGTTTGGGATACGCCCGCCATTCCCATGATGACCGAGGTAGCTTCACCGGTTGCTTTTGCAATCAGTTTCACAACGTCCGTTGGAACACCTGCTTCCACCGCGTCGAACAGCTGGATGCCTGGCGCTTCGCGGACACGGGCGACGAGTGCTCTTAGCTGGACCAGCGAAGTTTTGCCGTTGCCACCCGGCGCTACGCGGCCCCAAAGAGAGTGCTTCTTGGCTTGGGGAATTGTAATTCGGCTAGGCACGTTTTTTCGGCGGCGGGGAGCGCTCAGGTCATCGACGACGGTCATGGCTTCATCCATTTGGTTAGACTAAGACAGTCAAATGGTATGCCAAAATACTGCGTGGCTCAATGCCTATTGCGTTGCTCTTCCGCCTCAGCCGCGCTTATGCGCGCCGCGCCACTGGCGCCTCGGCGCGCGCTTGCCGCGCCTTGGTCCTGCCCGGCGTTATCACGGCCACATTGGCCTTGCCCTTGGCGCCGGCTTGCGGCGGCAGCTTGAACACTTCCAGCGCCTTGCTCACCGCCTCCGCCTGCAGATCCAGCACGGCGGTCGCGGCCGACGCCTCCTCGACCATCTGCGCGTTCTGGCGGGTCACCTCGTCCAGCTGCATGATGGCGTCCTTGACCTGGTTGACGCCGCTGCTCTGCTCGCGCGTCGAGCCGCTGATCTCGCCCATGATGACGGCGACCCGGCCGATGGCCTCGATCACCGCGTCCATGTCCTGCCCGGCCGCGCCGGCCATGCCGGCGCCGACCTGGATCTTCTCGGCCGAGGCGTCGATCAGGGTCTTGATCTCCTTGGCGGCGGCGGCGCTGCGCTGCGCCAGGTTGCGCACCTCGCTGGCGACCACGGCGAAGCCGCGTCCACTCTCGCCGGCGCGCGCCGCCTCCACCGCCGCGTTCAGCGACAGGATGTTGGTCTGGAAGGCGATGCCGTCGATCAGGCTGATGATGTCGACGATGCGGCGCGACGAGTTGCTGATGTCGTTCATCGCCGCCACCACTTGCGCCACCGCCACGCCGGTACGCTCGGCCAGCGCGGTCGCCTCGCTGGCCGCGCCGCTGGCGTTGGTGGCGTTGTCGGCGGTCTGGCCGACCGTGTCGGTGATCAGGCCGATGTGCGCCGAGGTCTGTTCCAGGTTGGACGCCTGCGCCTCGGTGCGCGCCGACAGGTCGACGTTGGCCGCGCGCACCATGGTGGTGGTGCTGCGGCTGAGGGCGAAGTTGCCGCGGATGTCGACCAGGATCGACGCCAGGTTCAGGTTCAACTGGCGCACGAAGGCTTGCAACTGGCCCAGCTCGTCGTGACGGTCGACCGCCATGCGGGTGGTCAGGTCGCCGCCCGCCAGGATGCGGGCGGCGTCGATGCTGGCCTTGATCGGCGCGACCACGGCCTGGTGCAGATTGCGCCAGCCATACAGGGCCAGCGCCACCATCAGCAGCGCCTGCGCGTGCAGCGCGGTGTCGGAATAGGCCAGCACGGCGTGGCTGGCCATCGCCAGCGCCAGCGCCGCGACGCCGCCGAAGCAGATGGCCAGGCGCTGCGCCAGCGTGATGTCGCGCAAGGCGTTGGTCAGGCGGCGCCAGCCGCGCGCCGCTTCGGCGCCACGGACGATGCGGATGCCGTCGGGATTGCCGCCCTTGACGCCGCGGTAGAGTTGTTCGGCCTGCTGGATCTGTTCGCGCTTGGGCTTGGTGCACACCGACATATAGCCGGTGGTCCGGCCGCGTTCGATCACCGGCGTGGCGTTGGCGATGCACCAGAAGAAGCCGCCGTCCTGGCGGCTGTACTTGACCAGGCCGCGCCACGGCTCGCCCGACAGCAGGGTGCGCAGCATGTCGGCGTCCACCTCGGGCGGCATGTCGGGATGGTATAGCGACGTCTGCGCCCGCCCGGCCAGGTCCTGGTCGTCGTAGCCGCCGGCCTCGATGAAGGTCGAGTTGGCGTAGGTCAGGCGACCCTGGAGGTCGGTGGTGGTGACGATGGGCTTGCCGTCCTCCA
>Ga0247815_10002947_pt1 | contig 12410 bp, 10 predicted proteins | sample UWRJL194509B1_FD_181014 | JGI IMG/M metagenome (GOLD analysis project Ga0247815, IMG submission 181014) | Plant litter microbial communities from Arlington Agricultural Research Station in Wisconsin, United States - UWRJ-L194-509B-1 | ecosystem: Environmental > Terrestrial > Plant litter >... | reverse complement strand
ATGTGGGATGAGAGCGGTACTGTCTACTACGAGACTTTCATGCCGAGGCGAATCAAACTCGTCCGCGCCATCAAGGTATTCGTCCTCGTCGTCGGGATTGATCTCCTCGCTTACGTCCTCGCGATCTACGGGCGGTGTACTACCCGAGTTGCCGTATACGAGCGCGAACGTCTTGCCGCACGCGCCTGTGGATTTGAAATGCGCGGCACCGGCCTCATGAGTTGATGAGATCATCAGGGGAGGTTGTAGCTGCGCGGCTATGGCTGCCACGCCGTCTTTGGAGACTACCCAACACTCGACATTCTGGACATCGACAAGATGGGGTTGGAGTGTTGCCCATTGAGTACCGCAGGTGCGAGTTTGCAGCGCTAACCGGCTAAGGATGAGCCGGTCTGTTGCAGCTCGCGCAACCAGCTCGATATGGCCAGTGAGCGCAAAGATGGAGAGCGCTGGAAAGACGCGTCGGATGATCGATAGAGGGATAACATTTGGCTCGGGTGTGCTCCAGGGCCATGTGTAGTGAAGAGTTCGGACATGAGCGAGGGACAATGGCGCGAAGGTCCGAGGAAGATCGAGTCCCGAGAGAAGAAGGGTGTCGAGAAGAGGCGCATTTAACCGGTTTGGCCCGGCCCACTTGGCGTGCTCGTAAGGGTCCGTTTCGGGGTTGGACGGCAGAACGTTAAGCTCAAGTTTGCGCAGTCTCGGCGCATCCGTGTGTAATACCAGCTCCTCCACCTGAGCCCACGCCTCTGCGCAGATGAATAGACGAAGCGCCTTGAGCTGCGCGGCTGCTCGAGATATTGCCTCAATGACGCGCACCGCGGACTGCCGAGCTTCCCCGCGAGAAAGGTCGACATCCACGTCAAGCAAACGTCCTCGAAGGACCGCGCGCTTCGCTTGAAGAACGAAGAAATCAACACGGGCCGTCGACGCCTCGTTTGGTAGTACGAGCTTGGATGTGTATGTCGGATGGCAGAGGATGACGGCACGCCAGTGCGCACAGACGCGCATGAGTTTGACAAGAGCGTCCAGCGCGAATGAGACCAGGATGTTCTCGAGTACTTCAGGTGGAAGCCTGGCGGTTACGGTTGACGATTGCAGCATTGTGACGAGTAGGTGGGAAGACGGCAGAGAAAGAGAGAGCCGGCGTCGGCAAGAGTGAATATCTTGTGTTTCGGCTGAGCAAGCGTGTGTTCATGGCGACAAAGTAGCCTGTCCATCTGTCCGGTAAAACGCAGGTGCACAATTAACAAGTACGATCGATGCGTAAGCGATGAGTATAACACGAACCCTGAGTGTGCGAATTGGGTGTCTGACTCGTAGACATTCCGCAGCGCCGTGGACCTGGAGCGCGAGAAAGGACCTCGACACAAGTGAAACCTGGCCCAAGCCCAAACTGTTTGAGGTTTCTCACACGGAACGGAAAAGACGCCCAATTTGAGTTTTGCGTTCTGACATCGGTCGTATCTAATTTATCTCCGAGTAAGGCTGCGTTGAGATTACGAACATTGAGCGAAGGGCCTGGTAGAAGGTCAACGTGACTGTATCAACCCACTGATAAACACGGTATCAATCAGTGTTCGCCGTCGCGATCATAGTGGTGGACACAGGCAATGAGCATGTGCGTAGCCGGAATGCAAGCTTATGACGGCATGGACGTCACGCAAGTCTCGCTTAACGGTTGGTTTACAACACGAGCCCTCTCGTAATGGCATGCAGCATCAAGTTGAACTGGACGGGGCGGTTGTCCGGGTTCTCCGGTCCAAAAAGAAACGCGCATCCGGCGATCACACGACCCGCGTCAGCGTGATTTGCCGGCTGTCGCGCTTCGCGCCTCTTCCTCCTGCTTTCCCTTTCCAGGCCAAGTTCATCTCCTGTTGCCCGCAAAACTTCACACAGACTACACCGCACAATGGCAGCCGAGATTGGACACGTCGCAGATCTGACCAAGGGCGAAGATGCGGGCAAGGCGTATGAGCGGACTCTAGCGCGGTTGAAGGTCATCCAAGTGCGTCTAGCCTCGGCTGATTTCAACAACTGGACCTGAATTAGTGCTCTTTTATCTCGAATTGACTCGCTACATTTTGCTTGCCGACATGTTTACGATTGCTTGTCGCCTCGGACTTTGCGCTCACGACGTCCGCGCGGCGACTGTACTCACAACGCCAACGTTTCGGTCACTCTGACTCTGAATTCGACTGCTTGATCCGATTCATCTGCCTATTTGTCCCACTCTCAGGGCCATCTAAACACGGCTCCTCGCGCTGGTCGGCTTGCTGGCAAGGTCTGTATCATTACTGGCGTCGGCAGCTTGAAAGGCATTGGGTTCGTCATCTTCCTCCTTCTGGTCTCGACCCTTACTCATCCCATCATTCTTTGCCACCTCCTCAATCTTGGCATTTCATCTGGTGTACCGCCCTGTCGTCACGTTGTGTGCACGACCGACACTACAGGCGCGCCACTGCACTACTGTACGCGCACCAAGGCGCTGCCGCACTTTACCTACTTGACTTCGACGGGACGAACCTGCCTAGCTTGAATCAAGAAATCAAGGAACGGTATCCGGAAGTCCGAGTGAGTGCCCGCAGACCGCAATGGAAGACCTTCATTTCTGTTCTTCCTGCATGGCTTGCTCTTCGCCATCTCTTCCGCCGTCGTGGCTTGTGTTAAGCGTATTGCTACCCTCGTCAGCGCTCTGTGCCAGACGATAGTCTGGCCCGGCGGGCTGAATTTCATGGAACGTGCCGTCGTCAATTCGTTCGCGCACATACGTGATGGCCCACTTTGAGGACGTGCTGGGTCGCTGGACCCGGCATTCTCCTCTCATCAGGTTTTGAATGCACTGCAACCAGTCTGCCATTCGGACCCACGTTGTTTGGCTCGCGGCCGTACACTCAAACGCTGACTGTTCCACAGGTAACGACAGTTCAAGGGGACGCTGCAGATGAACCAACAATCTCTGGTATTTGCGAGCGCGCGTTGAAGGAAGAAGGCAGGTTGGATGTGTTCTTTGCGAACGTGAGTATGACGAATGGGCGATTAGGAATGTGGAATCTGACAACCTCGTCGCTCTCTTTGCATGCTGCCGACTACATTCCTGGTGCAAATCAACAATCTGTGGTCATTCCTGTCTGGCTTGTCACTCACACTGTTGCGAAACCCGCTGAAACAATCTGCACCATCCTGCTAACCTCCAACCCGTTGTATTCTACATGGCGACCACCTGCGTTCTTCCTATTAGGCCGGCATCGCTACTGGCCAATGGTTTGGGGACGTTGACGAGAAGACGTTCACGCGCGTGATGAGAGTCAACGCTCTGAGGTGCGTGCCAACATCCGAGTCGTGCCGTTCTTCCATTTCCACTGTTTTCATCATCCCTGTTCTTCCGTCAACATCCGTTCCTCCCCACTTTACATTGCTGCATTTAAACGGCATAGCCCTCTGTGTCGGATGCCTGAGAGGTTAGCCTGCGCGGTTCTGCGCACTCGTGCCTGGCGCTGTCGCGCTTCAACCGGCAGCACATACTCTAAACTATCTGCATCTCAATCAATGCGAACCCATGTTCGACCACCCCTAGATTCGTCTTTATGCCGGGGCCTTCTTCGGGCGCTGCCTTCGTTGCTACCCCGGGCGTCTAGCTAACATCGCCCTTGTTGCTTCGAGAGTGGTTGCTGTTCGCACGTTCCACCGTACCATCCTTCATTTTTCTTTACTTTCATGTCTCTCCTTTCTCGTTGGAGTATATCCTTGCGTTACACGCTCTTCACCCATCATCGCCCTTGTTACCTTCGTCCTCAGCCAGTGACAATCACAGATTACTGACAAGCATCTCTCGTTTCATAGCGTCTTTCTTGCGCTCAAGCATGCATCCAAAGCAATGCGCCACGTTGATTCCGCAAAAGGGAAAACCGAGAGCGGCGGTAGCATCTTGTTGACGGCAAGTGGTGAGTTGAACTCGTTCTACATTGGCATATCGAGACGCCTTGCATGAAACCCATCCTTCGCGTTCCTTCGCTGCGGATGCGCTGTGATGCAGCGTATCAGCAGTTTGTACGACCGTTTGAGCGGATGGCCATTCCTGACCCAGCGTGTCTGCCTGTCATCACTCGTCCCTGAAGTCACTGACATCCGCATGTCCGTAGTTGCTGGTATTGCGAGCGGTGCAGGATCTCTGGACTACAGCGCAAGCAAGGCTGCGTGAGTGGGCCTTATCTGCTCGATCGGAACGTAGCTGACACTCATCGCTAAATCGTGTGCTGGCTCTTGCCGCTTGTGCCGTGCATTGTTCATTAATTCCTGTTCGCTTTTGCATCTCATCATTGCTACCCGCCGTCGCATGCTGTACTGCGACTTCGTGTGCTCTGCTCACTGCCCTTCTCGCCGTTATCGTTACTCATTCCACAGTGTTATCTCGATGGCGAAAACCTCTGCATTTCAGCTCGCAAAGACCAACGTCCGCGTAAACTCAGTGTCTCCAGGGCTAATCGAGGTGCGTTTTTTGGTTGACAGACCTAATGCCTCTCGCCGTCAATCTGGTCCTTCGTGCTGATGGGCTGCTCTCATGCCACAGACTGGCATGACGACGCTCACGTTCGACAAGGCACGTGCTAGGGGAACTGCTGGAAAAATTGGGCAATTGAACCCGTACGTCAATCCCTGCTCCAGGTGTGGGTTTGGCTTCTCTACTGACGCTTCTCATTCCTCCTTGTTCCAACCTCTTGTCTTCGCTATCTGTGCTCACGTACTGTCGCCACGAGAACGCATTCAGTCTTGCCCGCTATGGTGTCGCCGAGGAGGTCGCTCAGCTCGCTCTCTTCCTCGCCAGCGACGACTCGAGTTTCGTAAATGGCCAGGTTCGTTTGAAAGAGCGCATACTAGTTACGGCAACGCTGACAGAAACCTTTCATGGAATCCTTCATATGGGGTCGACGTCTTCCTCGTTTATATTGCGTTTATCTGTCCGTTCATGTCTTACTGGTGAACGACCACCACATGCAACTCTGTCATCGACGATGTCTTGTACACGCAGAACATCGCCATCGATGGAGGGATGACTTCAAGCATGCCGTTTGTACCGGGAAAGCTGGCGTGAGTAGTTGAAATACGTAGCACGCGCCGTTGCCCCATAAAACTCCGTGTTGGCGTATTGGATGCTTGTATAATCATACCGTTGTTGGGCCAACATGGACTTGTTGTACACGCTGGCTGATTTCAGGCCAGTTGTTCCAGAACGACACGAACGAGATGACTAGTCTTCAGCCCATCGCATATGCGGTGTCCTATGATGCGCCTTGCTCACTATGTGATCGTCTCTTTAATCTCCTGAAAACCTCCTCATACTGTCTTTCAACTTCAACCCTACCCGGACTCTCAAACTTTGAACCCCTTCTCTTTGCACTAGTCATGACTTGGGCTGAATCCATGTAAACTCCCTCACCTATGTATAATCATCCGTACTTCTACTTTGCTGCTCGTCGAACTCAGATTAGGGCGCCGGGATGTCCCGCAATGACAGGCCAGGGCGACGCAACGCCGATCACGCATGACTAGCCGATCAGGTTTGCTTACTTGTATAATGCGGAGCAAGTGCCGATAATCATCCCCTCCTTTTCATGATTTCACTTTTTTAATGTTTGCGCCACTGCAGACAGCCTGTCGTGTCATCGAAGGTCCGTCAAGACGTAAGGGGATTCATGTCCCCAGCCGTGGGCCGTCTTCTCCCTCTGCCCATTTTTGTCGACCTGCCATTGAGCACTCCTGCTCTACGCCCTCGCCTGAGCTCGCGTACTACTCACTCGTAGCTTGGTGCCAGACATGTCCGACCATTCGTTACCTCCGGGCATCATCGATGCTCCTGCGCCGTGGAACGACATGCGTGCCGAGGTTCTCTGGATGATCCCCAAATCGCTGCCAGCCGACCAACCACTACCCTCTGGTCAGCTTGCTGCAGGTACAATCGACGTGCGCCGCTGACATGCAGACACTTCATGCGCGCACAGGTTCATACCACCCTCTTGAACAACCAAACCCAGACAACAAGGACCAGTTCGTAGGCAAACCCGATTTCAAGGGCGGGTTGGCTATGGTCTGGGTTGTGAGATACAGTCAGAGTCCGGTCGGTGAGTACACTACGTGGCCTACCTGTCTCGACCCCACTGGTGCTGCAGTACCTTCTATGATCTCGGTCGTGTCTCGCGCATCTATGTATCAGCGTCTAGTGGCTCTTGTCCCCGTTCAAACTGCCCGTGCCCTATGAACTGTCCATCGTGTCGTTCTTTAGCGCCCTCCGAGGAAGCCCTTGCTGGGATCTAGCGACACGGTGCCGTAGCCTTTGGCTTGCGCTTGCCCTCACACCCCTTCATCAAATCACCCCAAAGTTTTGTGTCCTCTCACTCACACTCGGCGTTATAACACACAGGGCCGTATAACGAACTCATCTTCTCACCTGGTGCATTTACCGCACCGGGTGTATCCAAGCCCGGTGTCCGCATCACCCGCATATATGTCGACTCTCCCTCATCTGTCCGCAACGGAAGACGCAATTGGAATATCCCGAAGCATCTCGCGCGGTTCAAATTCACGACTATTGACAAAACATCGGGCAAGACGCTTGTCGAAGTTTTCGACGTGGGAGACGATGTGCGCAAGCCGATCAGTGAAGAGGAGCGACCATTCTTCAGCGCAGTTTACACCCCAAGTCGATGGCTACCCAGTGTTCCACTTGATACATCGTGGAAGTTGGTAGACTTCGGCGGGTTACCACAGCCTCCGCTTCCGCAAGGTCCGCCGGATCGTCCAGAAGAAGCTGGCACCGACACTTGGTGCGTCTCTTGCTCAAGACGCAACTCGGAAACAATATGCTTACTGACTCCAATAAGGTGCGCATTTGCCTGCACGCAACGCGGCAAGATTGGCGTTGCCTACTGGGAGCCAGCACCGGTCAAAGCCGGTGACCGTGTTGTGCCTGGCGAGTACGGCGACGGGGTTGGTTTCCCGAAATGCAACATCTGGAGTATTGGAGCCCGTTGGCCGGAGGATACGAAGCTGGTTGCAGGCTTGAGACTGCAGATGGACGGTGCGACGATATGAGGAAAACCCGCAACGCATCCCGTTCATTCCCGTCGGACCATGAACTACTGTAGTACCTGTCAATAGCAACTGAGCCATCCTTCTATAGCGACAATTTCATTACGAGTAACTACGCCATGAGCTATTTCGAACGCAAACATCCTCATATAATGATACCTGGACGACCACCACGATTCTCCGAGTTCTTGCAAGCTGCATGGCAGGTGCCAGGTGGAAATGCAATCAAGAGGATTAAAATAATGGGTCTCTCACTTGAGCCACGCTGCATTGCGCGGGCAGGGGCGTTTGCGAACGAGGTAGTTGTGGACCGGGATTGGCGCGAGCCCGAAAGTGAACGTGACTGGTTCGAGAAACCCTCCTTCGAGTGGTAATATGCTACATTCGCACGTGAGCAGTGTGCAATATCCGGATAGGCTTTGCCATTGGCGAACTCGTTTGTTTTGCGTGGTGCTCAAACAGTGGCACGTTGAATGACAAACGTTTGAAGTTTAACACTGGTCATCGGTCGGTTGAAGTATAGCACGAGCGTATGCAGTAGTTTGGATTCATATACACATATTCTTTTGAACGGAGAGTTTTATGTCACGCCCAGTGCTGTTTCGGTGTGTCGTATTCTGATTCAAGCAGCGCCTCGCGGCGCGGCTGTGTTCAGCGCTTGCATTGCATTGCCTCTTGCCCTTACGCAGTACGCCCCACACCCCGAAAAGTCGATCGTTTGGACCAAAGACCATGTCTTTTCGTCTTGCGCATCTTGATGACTCAGTCAGTGTGCTCACACACAATGAGGATGAATCGCTGCACAACCGCCCACAACTTCCTCATGAGTCACCATGGCCGTGGGAGACAGATGAGGCCAGTTAGTTAATCTAATTGGGCGCATTAGATTGATCATAACTATTCTGATTCTTTTTAGAGCGCTATCCTGGTAAAGATCCGGCCAGAATGAGCGACTTCGAGCGACGATATCCTCCCGACCAGTGCGTTGCGCCCTCCCCTCGGGCGATACCAATTTAATCATATAGTACAGAGTAGGTCAGGAACTGAGCGGTAATGCGCGAGTTTTTCGCGTGTACCAGGATCGCGTCAACGAGTTGGACAGCGACACAATTGCCGGTTGGAACGACACTATCAATTTTCTACTCATATTCGTGAGTAACAAGCTTGCTACTACTAGAAAAACTGCACTTAATGCTTTTAATCACACATGCATTTCAGGCTGGTTTATTCTCTGCAGTGATGACAGCGTTTCTCATTGAGCTGTGCGTGTAATTCTGCTCGCTAAGGCCCGCCTGACCGTGAGCGCAGATCGAAAAAGCTTGAACCTGACTATGCCGAGTACTCTTCTATGACCCTTCTGGTGATAGCTTCTATTGCTGCAGGCGTAAACTCGACTGTTCCTGCTATTGTGGACCCCCGCGATTTCCGGCCACAAGCAACTCATCGTGCCATCAATGCGCTCTGGTTCACGAGTCTGACCCTCGCCCTCGTTGTCTCCATACTTGCCATTTTAACAAAGCAGTGGATGGGAATGTTCATCAGTCGGATGCGCATGCCCATCCGCGACTTCCGGCGCTGGGCACACCGTCATCGCACATATCGCGAAAGCATCGATCGATGGCACATCAACACATTTGTGTCGTGTCTTTCCGTGGCTCTCCACATTTCTCTTCTACTATTCCTTCTTGGGTTGATCTTTTATACGTACGGTCTCGATCTCGCATCGTTTGCCGCTGTCTCTGGGTTATCCACGCTGGCTGTACTGTTCTACACAGCCACGACCCTCGCACCTCTGTTCGACGAGACCTGTCCAACGGTCACACCTCTTTTCGATTATTTTCGTGTCGTCGTTTCGTGGAGATTTGGCTGGCCAGGTCAGCGCAAAGGTGGCGCTGAACCACCACTCGCGAAGCGCTGTGCAGAGTCTAGAGAGCCGGATGTCGCCGACGTTCAGATTCTGACTTGGATGCTCGACAATCTGGCAGGTGAGCACGACGTAGACGTTGCTCTCGATGCCGTGGCCCATTTGGCCCCGCACCACACACAAGATCTAGTCAGGGTCACAAGCCAGGCTTCTGTCCTGTCCTGCGCTCGTCTTCAACGCCTTGTTGATGGCAAGCAACCGGATGGGACTAGGACAGATGCGGCTGAGATAGCCCGTGCTTTACGGTCGAGTTTATGCGTCGAAGATGGCAGGAACCAGCAAACGCTTGTATTGTCAAATCAACTCTCAACCAATGTACGGACGTACGATGTTGGAGTTTTGGTCGGTGCACTAGGGATTCATTTCGCCTCGCTCGCCTCCCCCAACCCGCTGGATTGGGCATCTACCCTGGCCCGCTTTAATGTAGACAACTTCTGTGCGGCTTTGGGAAACTGGACCCGACACTCAGGTAGAGACCCATCGTGTCCAGTGACTACTCACACCCGCCGCATTGTTTACAATGCGCTTAGTGGTGCCGCGCGGCGAACCCCTGATCTGATTGGCATTGAGAACTGTGCCTGGCTTGTTCTGGCATTCGGTCGGGAGGAGGACGCGACAGAATGGACGCAACTTTTGGCCGTTTTCCTGGATCACGCAATCCGGAATTCAAAGTACGGAGGATCATGGGCGCCACTATCTAGTCAGGTGAACCCTGAGCTGCGTGTCATGCACGCATGGGCGTGGGTCTTCACTCGGATGTCAACGGCACCGGACCCTGAAACATTTGGATCACTTGGGCGCGACGATGCTTGGAGATGCTATCTTCTCCATGCTGAAGGGTGGCCAGCATTGAGCGGAGAATCTGTCCCGTCTCTGTCACGGCTTCAGTCTACCCTGGCACCCTTCACCTCAGACATGGACGACACGGCTGCCGCTACTTCTGGTGCGTTTAGACTGCTGCGGCTTGCAATGAGGGACCGAAACGCGGTGCAGCGTGGTTGGAACCATTCTATCGCTCAGATCGTTTTCAACGTTTTCGACCGGTCGCGCCGCCATCGGGGAAGACACCAAGCCATTTCCGGTGCTGGCGTATTTGAGTTTCTGGCGACGCTGCTCTCATCCAAGCGACCACATGAAGATATGGTCAATGGCATTCTCACCCATGGAACACCATACGACATGATCCAACAATCCACGTTGAATATTCTTGTCCCACGCATGACCCGTGACGGAGGACACAGCTCGATCTGGCGTTTGGCAGTGGAACTGTTGAATGAGCCCAGTTATTCCCACGTACTCACCAGTCACGCAGTAGCATTAAGCACGCAGCTTACTGTTCTGGCGACTCTCGATTCTGCGTTACCGACCGCCGAGCTATTTGAGCAGTTGCTTGGCGACGACGATGGTTTATCACTGCTGCTTGCTGCCGACCGTGCCACTAATGATGCATTCGACCTCGCACATCATATCGCAATGTCTGCGCCACAGCGGTGGAAAAATATGCGCATGCAACTTGTTGCTTCGAAATGGGACCGGCCTCGCCATTCCTCAGACAAAACTTTGCAGCTATCTGGATCAGTAGAATCGGCAACTCCTTGTATCGAGTGTGCGGCGGTGGTCGAACGAGCTACAAAGCTCGTTGATCAGCCACTATCGGAGAGACAGGAGACATCTTTCAAAGAGATTACGATGTGGTTTGACGAACATGATATTGAGCATCAGACTCTGACCAAGTGTCAGTAACACCGTTTGTACCAAGGACAATGTAAGGCCACTATCGCCTCAATACAACGCAGAGAGAAACACTAGTCACGTTTATGCTCGCGATTTTCAGGTTACACGATAACCATACAGGGTTATATCCAATCGAACGAGGGCTCTGTGAACCAGATGCGCTCCCCAGAAGGCTCTTTCCAATTACGGTTGACGATGACTTGCACCGCGAATGTGGCGGCCTGCGAAACACACCGCGCCTCGGGCTCAAAGCCCAAGAATACCACTTGTTCCAGAATGCTGCCAGCCGCCATGCAGCAGGCTAGAACGCGCAAAACTGTTGCGGTGGTCCAGCCGAATGTGTTCGTGCTGGGCTCGACGCTGAGCTCGATGCACTCGAGCGTCGTTACGCTTAGAATGTCGCGAGCGAAGGTACTAACCCAGTTCGTCTCCCTTGTGCTGGATACCAGGCGAACGCGGCGAAGCACGGGGCATCTGGTATCGGATAACACGTTGAAGGCCACAGCGGTCGTCGTGAGGGTGATAGCGGAGAGCCTGTCGGCTTGGATGCGAGATACCACGCCACCGACTGTCATTGGATGTAAGCCGCAGAAGATGCGCTCGCGATCTTCCACATCGACCGCCCGCACATGAACGCGCGGAGTACTCTTATTGGAGGTGTGAACATGTATGGTGCAGTATGGTGCGTCTGTCTCCGGTATGGTAATTGATGTTCCCGAGTATGTGGCATCCGATGAGCTTTGCGGTGTATCGCCAACGTGAGTAATACGAACGATTGGGACAATTTTCCAGGCTGCATGATTGGGGAATACGTCACTAGGTACGAGGGGACCTGAGCTTGTCCAGCGAAAATTTATGCATCGCAGAGATGGCGGAAACGTTGGCGTGCTGACGCTCGAGCTCCGGACAGCGAGCTCAAGGTTGAACGTTCTGAGGTAGGGCAAAACGTTTGATGCAATATCAAAAATTTGTCTCGTGGAAATCGCGAAGCTTGATTTCAAGCCAAATGAATAGGTTTGGAGAGACTGCAGATCTGAGAGGTGTCGGAGAAAAGGCGGTGCAATCACCACGCGGCGCGCGTATAATGCGTTCAACAACGGCGCAATCCCTGCAAACAGGGGCGGCAACCCGTCAATAGCCGAAGAGGAAAGACTGACAACCGGTAATGTTGCATTTGGTGTTGTATAATGACTACCAAATGACAGCCGCTGTAGCAATGGCGCTGGTGTTGTGAAGAGTGTGTACGCATGAGTGCCATCAGTAATGTTGCCAAGTGTTGTGGTGAGGTATAGGCCTAGATTGCGAACGTGCCACATATGATCAGCGACCAATTGAAGACGGTGGTCGTTCTCATCGTCCACGGGGAGATTCGCAATGCGGATGGGCAGTGCCTTGGAACTTTCCAGAACAAAGCGCAGAGCTGATGGGTCCTGGATCCGGTCCACCTGGGTCCACAACGAAGGAATTTTGCACACGGTTGTACGCAGATGACTGCACACTCGGATTACTGATAAAAGATCTCGAACCGAGAGGCACGACATCGCGTTCACAAGAAGCTCAAGGGGCAGCCTGGAAACAGGCTGCTGGGAGTTGCGATGTTGGCTGTGTCGACGCCCGAGTTGCGAGATCTGCCGTACAAGACAATCTTTGACTTCTGTTATCTTAG
>Ga0247815_10002946_pt1 | contig 12413 bp, 12 predicted proteins | sample UWRJL194509B1_FD_181014 | JGI IMG/M metagenome (GOLD analysis project Ga0247815, IMG submission 181014) | Plant litter microbial communities from Arlington Agricultural Research Station in Wisconsin, United States - UWRJ-L194-509B-1 | ecosystem: Environmental > Terrestrial > Plant litter >... | reverse complement strand
GCCTGGGCCAAGACGTACCCGTATCCGAGTCCCGGCGACTTGACGCTGGAGATACGCGAAGCGTGCGAGCGCATCGCGCACCAGGAATTCACGCCGGAGATGCGCGCCGCCGAGGAACGGCTGCGCGCCGAACTGCTGGAGGCGGGCCTGCGCAACGCCTTCGGCAAAGCCGCCCGTGGCCGATAAGGTCGACAAGATCGTCGAAGCGGTGTGGCGGATGGAGTCCGCCAAGATCATCGCCGTGCTGGCGCGCATGCTGCGCGACGTCGGCCAAGCCGAGGAATTGGCGCAGGACGCGCTGGTGCTGGCGCTGGAGCGCTGGCCGGAGAGCGGCCTGCCCGCACAGCCGGCCGCGTGGCTGACGGCGGTGGCCAAGAACCGCGCGCTGGATGTGCTGCGCCGGCGCCGGCTGCATCAGCAGAAAGAACCCGAACTCGCCTACGAAATCGAAGCGCAGCTGCGCGACGCCGCGCCGGACCTCGACGCGGCGGTGGCCGACGCGCTGGAAGACGACATCGGCGACGACTTGCTGCGGCTGGTCTTCGTCGCCTGCCATCCGGTGCTGCCGACCGACGGCCGGGTCGCGCTGACGCTGCGGATGCTGGGCGGCTTGAGCACCGGCGAAATCGCCCGCGCCTTTCTGGTGCCGGAGGCGACGATCGCGCAGCGCATCGTGCGCGCCAAGCGCACGCTGGCCGAGGCCAAGGTGCGCTTCGAAGCGCCACGCGCGCACGAGCTGGGCGAGCGGCTGGCGTCGGTGCTGCAAGTGGTCTACCTGATCTACAACGAAGGCTATTCCGCCAGCGCCGGCGCCGACTGGATGCGGCCGGCGCTGTGCGAGGAAGCGCTGCGGCTGGGACGCATCCTCGCCGAGCTGGCGCCGGACGAGGCGGAGGTGCACGGGCTGGTGGCGCTGATGGAGATCCAGTCATCGCGCGCCCGGGCCCGGGTCGGGCCGACGGGGGAACCGATCCTGCTGCTGGAGCAGGACCGCGCGCGCTGGGACCAGTTGCTGATCCGGCGCGGCCTGGCGGCGCTGGCGCGGGCCGAGGGCGGCGGGCGCGGACTCGGGCCGTACGGGGTGCAGGCGGCGATCGCGGCCTGCCACGCGCGCGCCAAGGTGGCGTCGGACACGGACTGGGAACGCATCGCCGCGCTGTACGACGCCTTGTCGCAGCTGGCGCCGTCGCCGGTGGTGGAGCTGAATCGCGCGGTGGCGGTATCGATGGCCTACGGCCCTGCGGCGGGACTGGAAGTGGTGGACGGCCTGATGGAGGCGCCGGCGCTGAAGCGTTACCACCTGCTGCCGAGCGTGCGCGGCGACCTGTTGGCCAAGCTGGGCCGGCACGCCGAAGCGCGCCGCGAATTCGAACGCGCCGCCGGCCTCACGCAAAACGAGCGCGAGCGGCAACTGCTGCTGGCCCGCGCCATGTCCTAAACTCCGGGGTCAGAGCTAAAAACTGGACACGGGCTCTACCGTAGCGCAGCTACGGTAGAGCCCGTGTCCAGTTTTTAGCTCTGACCCCGGAGTTTAGGACAACGTGGCTTCGAGCAGCTTGACCAGCGATTCGATGCCGTCGGCGTCGGTCTGGTCGAAACGGTCGGGGTGCGGGCTGTCCAGGTCGAACACGCCGACGATGGCGCCGTCCGGGCCGCGCACCGGCACCACCAGCTCCGAGCGCGAGTTGACGTCGCAGGCGATGTGGCCGGGGAAGGCGTGCACATCCGGCACGACGATGGACTTGCCCTCCACCACCGTGGTGCCGCAAACGCCGCGACCCTTCTTGATGCGGATGCAGGCCGGCTTGCCCTGGAACGGCCCCAGCACCAGCTCGTCCTCCTTGAGGAAGTAGAAGCCGGCCCAGTTCAGCCCCGGCATGCTGTTGAACACCAGGGAGCTGAAGTTGGCGGTGTTGGCGATCAGGTCGCGCTCGCCGTGCAGCAGCCCCTGCAGCTGCGGCCGCAGGTCGTCGTACATGGCGTTTTTGGCGGCGGGGGTGTCGGTGCCGTAGGCGGTGTCGCTGATGGTGAAAGTCATGATGTTTTATCAAGTAAGTGGGGCCAAGGCTCTATGGTAGCCGATCCCGCTCCGGCCTGCAGCGGCCGGTTTCGGTTTATACGATATATGCCGTTTGCCGCTCCTAGCCGTTTTCGGTGGCGTTCCTACGTCATTTGAGGCGGCGTCCGATGGCGCCGGCGGGGCGCGCGCGTTACGCTGGTGGCTATGCCTTTGTTGACCAGACACGATGGAAATACCATGCCGACCAGAAAAAAGAACGCGGTCCAGCCGCGTCAGGGGAAGTGCGCGAGTTGTGGCGAAACGCCGCCGGCGCAGCCGCGCGATATCCAGCTCATGCTGATGATAGGATCCGAACAGGTGGTGATCCACTCCGAGGAGGATGACAATATCGATTTCATGGCGGAACTGATCGATCCGTAGCGGCATCGGTGCGGCAGCTGACAGACGCGGCCGCAGGGCGGCGCCAGAATCGGCCATCGTCACTTGAAAGCCGCGCATGTCCGATATGGTGGTAGTACGCAGGGAAGGGCTGTATTGCGTCCCGGGCCAGTTTTACATCGATCCCTGGCGGCCCGTCGACCGCGCCGTGATCACGCACGCGCACGGCGACCACTCGCGCAGCGGCCACCAGCATTATCTGGCGGCGGCGCCCGGCGTGAACATCATGAAGTCGCGGCTCGGCCCTATCCATATCGACGGCCTGGCCTATGGCGAACAGGTGGTCCACAACGGCGTCACGGTGTCGCTGCATCCGGCCGGCCATGTGCTCGGCTCGGCCCAGGTGCGGATGGAATATCGCGGCGAGGTGTGGGTGGCGTCGGGCGATTACAAGATCGAACCCGACAGCACCTGCGCCGGCTTCGAGCCGGTGCGCTGCGATACCTTCATCACCGAATCGACCTTCGGCCTGCCGATTTACCGCTGGCAACCGCAGCAGGAAGTCTACGACGACATCAACGCCTGGTGGCGCGCCAACGCCGAGGCCGGCCGCGCCAGCGTCATGCAATGCTATAGCTTCGGCAAGGCGCAGCGCATCCTCAGCGGCCTCGACCCCGACATCGGGCCCATCATTTGCCATGGCGCGGTGCAGACGCTGAACCAGGTGTATCGCGACGAGGGCGTCTACCTGCCGCCGACGGTGATGGTGCAGGATGTGGCCAAGAACGCCATCGCGACATCGATGGTGATCGCGCCGCCGTCGGCGGCCGGTTCGCCGTGGGTCAAGCGCTTCGGCGATTTCAGCGACGCCTTCGCCAGCGGATGGATGCAGCTGCGCGGCGCGCGCCGACGCCGCGGCGTCGATCGAGGTTTCGTGCTGTCCGACCATGCCGATTGGCCCGGCTTGATGCAGGCGATCACCGCCACCGGCGCGCAGCGCGTGATCGTCACCCACGGTTCGATCCCGGTGCTGGTGCGTTGGCTGCAACAGCAGGGTTTGCAGGCGAGCGGTTTCGACACCGAATACGGCGACGACGAGGCGGCCGAGGCGGCCGAGCCCGCCACCGCCACCGCCGATGCCGCCGTCTCGCCGCCGGGAGCCGAGCATGCGTGAATTCGCCCGCCTCTACACCGAGCTCGACGAGACCACCGCCACCAGCCGCAAGCTGGCGGCGTTGCAAACCTACTTCAGCAGCGCGGCGCCGCAGGACGCCGCCTGGGCGGTGTATTTCCTCGCCGGCGGCAAGCCGCGCCAGGCGGTGCCGACCAAGTTGCTGCGCCAATTCGCCATCGAATATTCGGGCCTGGACGATTGGTTGTTCGACGAGTGCTATCACGCCGTCGGCGACCTGGCCGAGACCATCGCGCTGATCTTGCCGCCGCCCAAGCAACCGAGCGAGATCGGCCTGGCCGATTGGATCGAATTGGGTATCGCGCCGTTGCGCGGCGCCTCGCCGGAGGCGATCCGCGCCGCGATGCTGCTGTACTGGGATCAGCTCGACACGCGTGAACGCTTCCTGCTGACCAAGCTGATCGGCGGTGGTTTCCGCGTCGGCGTGTCGCGGCTGCTGGTGACGCGCGCGTTGAGCGCAGTGGCCGGCCTGGACGGCAAAGTGATCTCGCAGCGCCTGATGGGCTGGACCGACGGCAGCGTCAGCCCGACCGCCGCCGGCTTTTTGCAATTGATTGCAACGCATACGCCGGAGGAGCACGAGCAGCGCGGCGGCCAGCCGTACCCCTTCTTCCTGGCGCACGCGCTGCAGAGCGATCCGGCCACGCTGGGCGAGCTGTCGGATTGGCTGGTGGAATGGAAATACGACGGCATGCGGGCCCAGTTGGTGAGCCGAGGCGGGCAGAATTTTCTGTGGTCGCGCGGCGAGGATTTGATCACCGAGCGCTTCCCGGAACTGGCCGCGCTGAACCTGCCGGACGGCGTCGTCATCGACGGCGAGATCCTGATCTGGCACGGCGGTCATGCGCCGGCGCCGTTCGCCGATTTGCAAAAACGCATGGGCCGCAAGCAGGTGTCGGCGCGCCTGCTGGGCGAGTTGCCGGCGGTGCTGGTCGCGTACGATCTGCTGGAATTCGACGGCCGCGACCTGCGCGACTTGCCGCAAGCCGAGCGCCGCGCCATGCTGGAGCAGCTGGTGACCGGACGGCCGCGGACGCCGCAGTTGCGGCTGTCGCCGCTGATCGCCGCCGATAGTTGGGAGCAGCTGGCCGTGATCCGCGCCGAGTCGCGCGAGCGCGGCGTCGAGGGCATGATGCTGAAGGCGCGCGACGCCCGCTACGGCGTCGGCCGCACCAAGAGCGTCGGCACCTGGTGGAAATGGAAGATCGATCCCTACAGCGTGGACGCGGTGCTGATCTATGCGCAGAGCGGGCACGGCCGCCGCGCCTCGCTGTACACCGACTACACCTTCGCCGTGTGGGAGGACGACGGCGACGGCGAACGCAAGCTGGTGCCGTTCGCCAAAGCGTATTCCGGCCTGACCGATGTCGAGATCGCGCAGGTCGACCAGGCCATCCGCAAGACCACGGTGGAGAAATTCGGCCCGGTGCGCAGCGTCACGCCGAGCATGGTGTTCGAGATCGGCTTCGAAGGCATCGCCAGTTCGCCGCGCCACAAGTCCGGCATCGCGGTGCGCTTCCCGCGCATCCTGCGGCGACGCGAGGATAAGACCGTGGACGAGGCCGATACGCTGGATTCCTTGAAAAGCCTGCTGGCAGCGCCATGAGCGCGCGGCAAGCCCCCGCCGCCCGCGCCGCGCGCGCCGCCACGCCCGCCCGGGCTGCACGCGGCGCGACGCCCGCGGCAGCCGTCGCGCCTGCCGCCACGCCCACCCGTGCTGCCCGCGCCGCCAAGTCCGCAACTGCCTCCGTGCCCGCCGCGCCGCCCGCGCCCGCTGGCGATCCGCGCGAGGCGTGGTTCGCGTCGCGCGGCTGGAGCGTTTTCCCGTTCCAGCGCGAGGTATGGGCCGCCGCCGCGCGCGGTGAATCCGGCCTGCTGCACGCCAGCACCGGCTCCGGCAAGACCTATGCGCTGTGGCTGGCCGCCGTGCAACGCGCCGCCGCCGTACCCAAGCCCAAGGCCGGCTTGAAAATCCTGTGGATCACGCCTATGCGCGCGTTGGCCGCCGACACGCTGCGCGCCTTGCAGGAAGCGGCCGCCGCGTTGATGCCCGGCCTGACCATCGAAGCGCGCACCGGCGACACCGGCTCGGCCCAGCGCGCGCGTCAAAACAAGAACCTGCCCGATACGCTGATCACCACGCCGGAAAGCCTGACGCTGCTGCTCAGCAAAGCTGAGGCCGCGGGCCAGTTCGCGCGCCTCGACATGATCATCATCGACGAGTGGCATGAGTTGATGGGCAACAAGCGCGGCGTGCAGACCCAGCTGGCGCTGGCGCGCTTGCGGCGCTGGAATCCGGCGCTGCTGGTGTGGGGCTTGTCGGCCACGCTGGGCAACCTGGAGCGCGCGCGCGAGGCGCTGATGCCGGCCGGCGTCATCGTCGAAGGCCATGTCGCCAAGGAAATCGTGATCGATACGCTGATCCCGCACAACCCGTCGCGCTTTCCATGGGGCGGCCACCTGGGCTTGCAGATGCTGGCGCCGGTCATCGCCGAGATCGAACAGCACAACGCCACGCTGGTGTTCACCAACACCCGCTCGCAGGCGGAGCTGTGGTACCAGCACCTGCTCGACGCGCGGCCGGACTGGGCCGGGTTGATCGCGCTGCACCACGGCTCGCTGGACAAGCAGGTGCGCGATTGGGTCGAGCAGGGCCTCAAGCAGGGACAACTGAAGGCGGTGGTCTGCACCTCCAGCCTGGACCTGGGCGTGGACTTCCTGCCGGTCGAGCGCGTATTGCAGATCGGCAGCGCCAAGGGCATTGCGCGGCTGTTGCAGCGGGCCGGGCGCAGCGGCCACGCGCCGGGGCGGGTGTCGCGGCTGACCCTGGTGCCGACCCACAGCCTGGAGCTGCTGGAGGCGGCCGGCGCCAAGCGGGCGGTGGCGGTGCGCGACATCGAGGCGCGGCCGGTGCCGGACAAACCGCTCGACGTGCTGGTGCAGCATCTGGTGACGATCGCGCTGGGCGGCGGCTTCCGCTCGGAGGAGTTGTTGGCCGAGGTGCGCACCGCCTGGTCCTACCGCGATCTCGGCGATGAGGAATGGCAATGGGCGCTGGACTTCGTCGCGCGCGGCGGGCAGACGCTGGCCGTGTATCCCGAATACCGCCGCGTGCTGCCGGACGAGGAAGGCGTCTACCGCGTGCCGGACGTGGCGCTCGGCAGGCGGCATCGGATGGGCATCGGCACCATCGTCTCGGAGTCGTCGCTGCAGGTCAAGTACCTCAGCGGCGGACGGCTGGGCAGCGTCGAGGAATCGTTTATCTCGCGGCTGCGCAAGGGCGACCATTTCCTGTTCGCCGGCCGCGTCCTGGAATTCGTGCGCCTGCACGAAATGACCGCCTACGTACGGCGCGCCACCGGCGCCAAGGGCGCGGTGCCGCGCTGGCAGGGCGGCAAGATGCCGCTGTCGTCGGAGCTGGCGCACGCGGCGCTGGAGCAATTGCGGCTGGCCACGCTGGACCGCTACGACGGCCCGGAAATGCTAGCGCTGCAGCCCTTGCTGGCGATCCAGCAACGCTGGTCGGCCTTGCCGACGCCGGACACCACGGTGGTCGAAAGCATGCACAGCCGCGAGGGCAGGCACGTCTTCCTGTTTCCGTTCGCCGGCCGCGCGGTGCATGTCGGACTGGCGTCGTTGCTGGCCTACCGCATCGGTCGCGAGACGCCGGTGACGTTCTCCATCGCCGTCAACGATTACGGCTTCGAGCTGTTGTCGCCGCAGGAACTGGACTGGGCCGCGTTGCTCAACGTCGGCCACGGTTCGCGGGCGGCGCTGTTCAGCACCGATAACCTGCTGGAGGATGTGCTGGCCAGCCTGAACGCGACCGAGCTGTCGCAGCGGCGCTTCCGCGAAATCGCCCGCATCGCCGGGCTGGTGTTCCAGGGCTATCCGGGACAGCCGAAAAGCGCGCGGCAATTGCAGGCGTCGTCGTCGCTGTTCTTCTCCGTGTTCAGCCGGCATGACGCCGGCAACCTGCTGCTGACGCAGGCGCAGCGTGAAGTGCTGGAACAGGAACTGGAGCTGGGCCGCTTGCGCGCCACCTTGCTGGAGTTGCAGGCGCGGCAGATCAGCTTCCACGCCATCAAGCGCGCCACGCCGTTCGGCTTCGCGCTCATGGTGGAGCGTTTCCGCGAAAAACTCAGCACGGAAAAATTGTCCGACCGCGTCGCGCGGCTGGTGCGCGAGCTGGAAAAGGCGGCCGGGCCATGAACGGCGCGTTGTCCGTGGAACTGGCCGGCGAACAGGTGTTGCTGTTGCCGCAGAAGGCGCTGTACTGGCCGCGCGAAAACATGTTGGTGATCGCCGACATCCATTTCGGCAAGGCCGCGTCTTTCCGCGCGCTCGGCGTGCCGGTGCCCGGCGGCACCACGCGCGAAAACCTGGACACGCTGGATGCGTTGCTGGCGTTGCATCCGGCGAGGCAGGTGTTGTTCCTCGGCGATTTCCTGCATGCCAAGGCGGCGCACGCCGCGGCCACGCAGGCGGCGCTGCACGCGTGGCGTCTGGCGCGCCCGGCGCTGCGGCTGGTGGTGGTGCGCGGCAACCATGACGCCCATGCCGGCGATCCACCGGCGCGCCTGGGCATCGAGATGGTCGACGAGCCGTCGCTGCAGGCGCCGTTCGCGTTTTGCCACCATCCGGATTTGCTGGCGCCCGGCTATCTGATGGCCGGCCATGTGCATCCGGTATATCGATTGCGCTCGGGGTGGGAGACGCTGCGGCTGCCGTGCTTTCTTGCCGGCGAGACGCGCATTGTGCTGCCGGCGTTCGGCGCTTTCACCGGCGGCCACCCGATCGTGCCGGAGCCGGGCGAGCGTGTGTTCGTCAGCAGCGGCGATTCGGTACTGGAAGTTCCTGTTTGACGCGTAACTGGTTCCCGGAATCGTCCTACGCATGCTGCGACGCTCGTCCTATATCATGCGCCTTTGCTGTGCTCTACGATGACTGCTCCTGTGACGCAAGCAGGTATTTCCCTACTGGAGACTATCATGGCAAGCAACGATCAAAGCAGTAAAGGCGGTAAGCAAGGCGGAAAATCCGGCAGTCAACAAAGCGACACCAGCAAGCGCGGCTTCGCTTCGATGGATCCGGAGCAACAGCGTGAAATCGCGGCGGAAGGCGGCCGCGCGGCCCATGAAAAAGGCACGGCGCATGAGTTCACCTCGGAGGAAGCGCGCCGCGCAGGCAGCATGAGCCACAAGAACGATAGCCGCAGCAGGCAAAGCAGCAGCACCGGCAGCGCCTCGCGCAGCGGCGGCAACAAGGGCGGCGCAATGGATCAGGATGAGGACGAGGACAACAGCTCGGGCGGCCGCGGTTCCAGCCGTTCCGGCGGATCCACCAAGCCGTGATGTTTGATTTTTTCGCGCGGTTGAGACAGACCCGCAAGCTTGCCGCTTGCGGGTTTTTTTTACAGGCAAATCGTGGTGTGCTTGCCGGTGTCGATCGCCGCGCGCCCGCTGATGGCGGCCTTGGCGAAGTGCAGCAATTGCTTCATGGCGCCGGCGCCGGCGTCCCAGTATTCCGCCGACTGTATCCTGACCCGTATCAACACCAGGTGCGTGTCGTCCAGGCCGCCGGGGAGCATGCCGCGCACCAGTGGATTCCACAACTCGCGCGCCTTGGCGCGGTCGCGCAGCACATAGGCCTGGCCGCTGACCGACAGGTACAGATTGTGCTCCGGCTTGGCGAAGCTGATGTTCACCTGCGGATGTTGCGCCAGCTCATGCGTGAAAGCCGCCTCGTCCGAGGCAAAAAACCATATATTGCCCTCGTTGTCGATCTGCTGACAAGTCAGCGGGCGGCTGCTCAGCGCGTTGTCGCCGTCGAGCGTGGTGAGCATGCCGAACCGCACATCCTTGATTTTGGCGGAAATGGTGTTGATCTGTTCTTGCGAATACAGCGCCATGATGCGCCTCCTCGGTAAAAGTAAGCGATGGCCTTACCTTAGCGCATCGCCGCCGAGTTTTCTGTACGCAAGCCCACCCTGGCTTTACCTAATAGATACACAAGGGTTGTTGACTTCGCAAATGATAATCATTATCATTTATGTTTGTGCCCGGCGTAAAGGCCGTCGTTTACTTTTGAAGGAAGTCCATTGAGCGTACAAAACGCCAGCTCCGCCCGCAATGCCAGCCGCGCCGTATGGCTGAAAAATCTGCACCAATGGCATTGGATCAGCTCGGCGCTGTGCCTGCTCGGCATGTTCTTGTTCAGCATCACCGGCATCACCTTGAACCATGCGTCGCAGATCGAGGCCAAGCCGGTGATCGTGCGCAAGCAGGCGACACTGCCGGCGCCGCTGACCGCGCAGCTGCGCGACTACGCCGCCGCGCACGACGGCGCCAAGGAGCCGCTGCCGGCCGCCGCCGAGGAATGGCTGAGCGATACCTGGAAGGTCAAGGCGGGCGGCCGCGCCGCCGAGTGGGCCGCCGACGAAATCTACCTGCCGCTGGCCAAGGCCGGCGGCGACGCCTGGGTCCGCATCGCGCTGGAGGACGGCGCGGTGGAGTTCGAGAACACCGACCGCGGCTGGATCTCCTGGCTCAACGACGTGCACAAGGGCCGCAACACCGGCACCGCGTGGAATTGGTTCATCGATATTTTCGCCGGCGCTTGTTTATTGTTCTGTATCACCGGCTTGCTGATTTTGAAGTTCCACGCGGCCAACCGGCCGTTCACCTGGCCGATGGTGGGCTTGGGCATTTTGATTCCGATTGTAATCGCACTGCTGTTTATTCATTAATCTCACGACAGGACCTCCATGAAATTACGCTACTCCATCGCGCTTAGTCTGCCACTGGCCAGTGCATCGGCCATGGGCGCCGATCTGGCCCTGAAACTCGACGTCCCGCAATTGAACGTGGCCGAATACCACCGCCCGTACATCGCCGCCTGGCTGGAGAACGCGGACCAGAAAGTGGTGGCCAACCTGGCCGTGCTGTACGACACCAAGAAAAAAGACAACGCCGGCACCAAGTGGCTCAAGGACATGCGTCAATGGTGGCGCAAGACCGGCCGCGACGTGGCGATGCCGCTCGACGGCGTTAGCGGCGCGACCAAGGCGCCCGGCGAGGCCACGCTGAACATCCCGAAAGGCGCGCTGGACAAGCTGCCCGCCGGCCAGTACACGGTGCTGGTGGAAGCGTCGCGCGAAGCGGGCGGCCGCGAGGTCGTCAAGGTGCCGCTGCAGTGGCCGCCGAAGTCGGCGCAGAACGTCACCGGCCAGGGCAAGGAAGAACTGGGCGCCGTGGTTGTACAACTCAAACCGTAAGGCGGAGACATGTTGAAACTGAATAAAACCGTAGTCGCGCTGGCGCTGGCCGGTCTGTCCCTGAGCGCGCAGGCGCACAAGCCGTGGCTGCTGCCGTCGTCGACCGAGGTCGAAGCCGGCCGCGACGGCAAGGCGTGGATCACGGTCGACGCCGCCATTTCCGAAGGCCTGTTCGACATCGACCACCAGCCGCTGAAGCTGGACGGCATCGTCGTCAACGCGCCGGACGGCGGCAAGCTGGAACTGCAAAACGTCAACAACGGCAAACTGCGCAACACCTTCGACCTGATGCTGCCGAAGCCGGGCACCTACAAGATCGAACTGGTGACGAAAAGCGTGTTCGGCAGCTACAAGAGCAAGGAAGGCGAGACCAAGCGCTTCCGCGGCAGCGAGGAATCGCTGGCCAAGGATGTGCCGGCCGACGCGACCGAGGTGAAGCTGTCGCGCATGCAGAGCCGTCTGGAGACCTTCGTCTCGACCGGCGCGCCGGATATGGCGGTGTTCAAGCCGACCGGCGTCGGCCTGGAGATGGTGCCGGTCACCAATCCGACCGAGCTGCGTTCGGGCGAGAAAGTCACCTGGCGTTTCCTGTTGGACGGCAAGCCGGCCGCGAATCAAGGCGTCAGCCTGATTCCGGGCGGCGTGCGCTATCGCGGCACGCTGGGCGAGATCCGCAAGAACACCGACGCCAAGGGTGAGCTGACGCTCGACCTGCCGGCCGCCGGCATGTACATGGTCAGCAGCAGCTGGCCGGCCGCCACGCCGCCGGTGCCGGGCCAGCCGCCGCAGATGGCGCCGCGCCGCGTCAGCTACGCGGCCGTGGTCGAAATCCTGCCGGAATAAGGTCTGCATGCGCCGGGTACTCCTGCCTCATCATATTTCCGAAGACCCGGCGCCGGCGGGCGGCGCGATCCGCGACTACGCGGGCCGCAGCATGGGCACCAGTTGGTCGGTGCGGCTGGTCGCCGCGCCGGGCGGCGGGCCCGATTTACAACAGGGGCTGCAGTCGCAGCTCGCTGCCGTGGTGGCCGAGATGAGCCACTGGGAAGCCGATTCCGACCTGGGCTGCTTCAACCGCGCCAGGGCGGGTGGCTGGCAAGTGTTGCCGCCGGCTTTCTTCGATGTGCTGTCGTATGCGATGGGCGTGGCGCGCGATTCCGCCGGCGCCTATGATCCATGCGCCGGCGCGCTGGTCAACCTGTGGGGCTTCGGCCCGCACGGGCGTTTCGACCAGCCCGATTTCATTCCTCCCACACCACAACAGATCGCCGATGCGCGCGCGCAACTGGCGGCGCAGCCGGTGGTGCTGGAACAACAAACGCGCCGGGCTTTGCAGCCGGGCGGCGTGCAGCTGGATTTGTCGGCGGTGGCCAAGGGCTACAGCGTCGACCGGCTGGCTTACTTTTTAAAAACACAGGGTGTGCATCACTATTTGGTCGAGGTCGGCGGCGAGTTGCGCGGCGCCGGCGTCAAGCCGGACGGGCAACCGTGGTGGGTGGCGCTGGAGCAGGTCGGCGATGTCCCGTCCGGCGCCGCCCAGCCCGAGG
>Ga0247815_10002945_pt1 | contig 12415 bp, 8 predicted proteins | sample UWRJL194509B1_FD_181014 | JGI IMG/M metagenome (GOLD analysis project Ga0247815, IMG submission 181014) | Plant litter microbial communities from Arlington Agricultural Research Station in Wisconsin, United States - UWRJ-L194-509B-1 | ecosystem: Environmental > Terrestrial > Plant litter >... | reverse complement strand
AATGGCAAGTAGGCCTTTCTTGCCCGTTTGATGGAAACTTCAGTATGTTTTAACGGATCGTAAAAGTCGTACACATCCAAATCGGCGCCAGGAAACCATTGCTGTAAAAGTGCACTTGTTTCATCAAAACCCGCATTAATATTTACAACTCTGCATACAGTAGAAACTTGAAGCTCACTTAACCATCTAAATTCATACAATCCAGATAGATCATAAATATATAGCGAAACAATCAATGAAATGAGGGTGCTGGAAACTATCAAACCTTGTAATACATAATCTATTGTTAGGTAAGGTTCGACTAAAAGGAAACTTATCAACAATAAGAAACTGATAAACCCAGCGGCGATCAGATACAGATGCCAGTTAAATCGCAGGATGTTTAATATACCCTGAAATGGCTTTCTTACTGACTCCATTGTTCTATTTTACCCGTTTGCATTGTTCTATGTTATCTGTTTGTATTGTTCTATTTTACAATTTTCCATTGCTCTATTTTACCTTTTTTCCATTGGTATGGAATATCCCGAATAATGAATGCATTGGCTAACACCCCGTTCGATAGCGTGCTTGATTGTATGAATGGAATATAATAGTCGATTACAGCTACTGGCTGGGGAACCCAGTTCTCCCTCACACCTTCAATAATTAATACTTCAGCTGTTTCGTGGTTGTATGTGAAAGTAAATGGCAAGGGACCTGCAAATCTCCGTGCTTCTTTCCAATCTTTAAAAGGCGATCCTATTGGTAATTTAACATCATCATGGGATTCAATACGGATATTGAGGCCGGATTGAAGTGATGTTATCTGCATCTTATTATCCTCTTCGCGTGCCTGCAGATCTGTGGTGGTATAGTTATAATGCGTGAATAAATTACCAAACAACTGCATTAACTTCTTATTTGTTTCAGATTTGAGAATGTACAGGCCACGCAGCTTTTTCCCGGTGGTAGTAGTGTACCTGACAAATATTCTGTAGCCAGCCAACATGAAATCATTACCGGTTATCTCAGGGAAACCCTTTGGCCTGAGGTTTTTTGTTTGAACAAGCGCAACTGCAATAAAAGCCCATTCATCATTTAAGGTATCCAGCGTTAAACACTCGGGTATCAAAGCTTCCAGCTGCGACTTTGGAAATGCAAAAGTTAATACTACAGAAGAGGTAAAAAATGCTTCAACTGCAAAAGGATGATTCTTTAAAAATGAAAGCATAACCAGCTAGACTACTAAATGTTTATTTAGCCTAAACTCATTAAAATAAACGAGAATAATAAATAAAAAAGCGAAAATCGCATTTAATTTTCCCCATAGCAGTAAGTCAGGTGCCAAAGCAAATTCAATGCTATTCATCACCGCGATGATTAGCATCTGCGCTATTGCGTTTAAACGTGATCTTATCCTGCTTAATATCCATACTGCCATCAGTATTTCAGATAGCCCAATCATTTTGGTTAAAAGTCCCGCATGACTATCTCCCAATATTCTGGCTACGATTTCCTGATGGCGCGGCACAAGGTTCAATAGTTTGCAAAACAAACCATTAATTAGCCATACCGCCGTAATTAGGAAAGTAATGAGTCTATGCGCTTGAAAGGTTATATTCATTTATGTTTGGACGGTATGAGTAGTGTAAATAAGAGGCTAATTGTTATTGATAACAATTGCATCACTTTTTGCAGAAATCATCTGATTCAGATAAATATTTTTATCCTTACCTAACTCGGTTAAAAAGGGTGCGATAGAATCGCCATAACTTCTTTTACTATAGGAATAGACACTTATAGCTTCCTTGCCATTTAGGTTTAATTTAGCATAACGATATACATTAAATTCCACAGTGGTCATTTTATCTAATTCGCTTTGGCCTACGATAAAATCAAGTATAAATTCTTTTCCATCCGGACTTTCAATTAGGCTGTAATTGCAAACCGGGTCAGTCTTTTTTCTTTTGTCGAGCCATTTTATTTTTTGTTGGACAGCCAATTTAGGGCTCGTATCGGTTATGAAAAGATGAACGCTGAGCATTTGGTTAAATTTCTCTAATGATTCATTTTTTGGTAAATATTCCTGCACATAGTATTTTTCGTTCGGCTTGTCTGACCAGGCTAATTGAAAACTCGTGTTACCAAATAATAGTGGGCCTTTTATACCAAGTCTATCTACAGGTTCAGTAATAGTGGTGATGAGCAACACTGAAGCGATCAAAGCGAGAGTAGTCCTCATAGGTAGTTAGTATATATCAAAGTAAATATTATTATTTTTAAGCCTCCTGGCAATATCAATATGCGAAGCCATTGACAGTCTGTGATCTGGTCATTTTTGTTTTCCCTGCAATAATATTTAAAAATACAATAATAACATCTTAGTTTTTAAAAGAGATTTAAATTGCTAGAATGCGAGACAAATCATCATAAATTCAATTATAGCAGCAATAACCCGGGCTCATAGGCAAATCATGCAAATAAGATTATAGCGTGGAATTTAGAGGCACGAATAATACCGCATCTGCAACAACATCCGCATCGGCACCTTCGGTTGAGATCTCCACATATCCTTTTTTGCCCGCCGAAAAATGATAGCTGCCCAGTTTCACCCACTCCCCAGAGGTTTGCCCCAGCACCTTCACATCTGCATCTTTGAGAACTATTTCATGGAGTTGTTTACCATCGTGAACCTTAACCTGAGTGCTCGAAGATGTGTTTTTTCGTTTGGGATAATAGGTGTACACATCGTATTGACCACCTTTAGCTAACGTAGCATGATAAATAATCGATTTTGTTCCTAACGTATCATGTACCGCTAGATTATAATCTGGTCCATATCCTCCATGTGGTTCAGAGTTCCAGTTACCTTTTCTTTCAACCTGGTCTGCATTATTATCTATAAGTACCTCAACCACCCTACCGTCCACAAGCGGATCGCTCTTTAAAACAGTCTGTAATTTTTTAACATCAATTTGCTGTACTGGCTGTTGATTATCAATGGCCTGCACAGCAGCTGTGGCCGCGGATTGTCCCAATACCATAAAGACTGGCTCCATACGAATGGAACCATAAGCAATATGCGTAGCGGAGAGGCAAACAGGAACCAGCAGATTTGCAGCCTGCGCCTCCTTTGGAATGATAGCCCTGTATGAAATTGGGTAAGGGCCAAATCCTCCTTCTTCTACATTACCTTCATTTTTCACAGATCCATCCAATACCAATCTGTCACAATTGTGCGAATCCATCGTATAAGCTGCCATACCAATTCCATCATTTATTTTTTCTTTACCCTGGCAATGATGCTGCGTCATAACAAGTTCGCCCACCATCCTTCTTGCCTCACGTATATACAGCTGGTGCGACCATCCCCCGTTCCGCAGGTACTCATCTTTTGGATAGCCCCATTTTTTTATCTCCATGCGTACATTTTCTGGCACCATTGGGTCATTGCCAACAAAATATAACAGGCCCTTGGTATAGTTTATATGTGCAGTCCATATTTCTGCCCGGCGGCGGTAATCAGCCTCGGGATAGTCCCAATTCATGCCTATCATATCAGTAGAAAAGCCATTTCTGTTATTGATATCGGTTTTCCCATTTGGCATTAAGCTCCAGATAAAAACATCCTGCAGCGACTTCCATTGTCGTTTTTGCATTTGCCTGATCAGTAATTCATAACGCGCTGGCTGATAATCTTCCGGCTGGGTAATTGGGATCAGGTTACTTGCATTATTGGTCAGGCAAATTCGAAAATTGTACGCCTGCACTTTTTTATCGCCGGTTCCTTTGGCAGCAAGTTTACTCGTTCCTATTCCCCAGAGTAATCCGCTGGTCGAATCGCCAGGCACACGATAGGGATCAATTCCATCAGGGAGCTGGTGCCCCGTCATCAATTGGACCCCATTAAACGTTTCGTTATAATCCTTGTTATCTTCCCTGCCCACAGCATAGGAAACATCCGCCCGCGCCATCAAGTCGCCTTCATATGAACAGTCTATAAACATCTTTGCAGACACAACTTTCCCGGGAACTGATGTAACTGAATTTTCAAGACTGATTTCCCGGATTACATTGCCTTGTTTGTTCAGCCCTATTATCCTGTTCCCGTACAGCACCTCAATTGCTGCTCTCTTAATATAATCGCCAAACAAATTTTCAGCAACATGAGGTTCAAAAACCCATTGTTCAAACTTGCCATAATGTCTCCCTATTCTTCGATAAAAATCAAGTGCAAGGCCAGTAATGGCATATTTGTTACCAATATCTGTGAGTCCAAGTCCGCCGGAACTCATGCCCCCAAGGTTGTTACCGGGCTCTATTAAGATGACTTTCTTTCCAAGTTTTGCCGCTGTATAGGCAGCTATTACGCCTGCAGACGTTCCGCCATATATACAAATGTCATAGTTGGGTTTCGCAGTCTTTTGGCCAGTGGCCGTGCCAGCAAACAATAAATTTACCAGCAACAGCATAATTTTCAGTTTGTTATCCATTAGTAGTTGGGATTTTGAACCAGTTTTGTATTTGTTAGCATTTCAATATTTGGAATTGGCCATAGGTAATCCCGGTTTTTATTAAAGGTCCTCACTTCTATCACCCTCATGTCGGCCCTGTTAGGTACAGCCGAATAATCAGCCAGCCCATTTTCATCAATTTGTGGGGCTGCGGCTATCAATCCACGCTGAACCCGTCCATAGAAATTACCGGTCATAGCCTTGTCTGCAATTTGCCATCTCCGTAAATCGCTCAGCCTGAAACCTTCCATTGCCAGTTCATACAACCTTTCCTTGCGAACCAAACTTCGGAACGACACTGTTGACTGGCCTGCAGGAATTGACGGCATGTTTACGCTTGGGCGGTTCCTTACCTGATTGATTGCCTCATAGGCCGACTGATCCAGTTGGCCAAGCTCATTCTTAGCTTCAGCATAAATCAAAAGGATTTCCGCATAGCGGATCTGAATTACATTTAATTCCGAATTTGCACGGTCTATCTTATCTTCCAGGTCTACATATTTCCTCCAGCAATAGCCGGTAAAAGTGGCAAATGCATTTATTGCCTCCTGATTATCTACCCTTCGTGGCTGCGCCAGATCATAATTCCAGCATTTCAAACTGTCCCTGTGCGTTTCAAACTGGTAGTTAAAAAATATTGATCCCGGAACCGCAATAGTAAAACCTAGTCGGGGATCCCTGTTTTGGTAAGGACGTTGGGGATTAAATAAAGGAGATTCATCTATATTTAGCCCATCTGTACATGGGTAAACATCTACCAGCGACTGCGAAGGAACCTTATTTGAAAACCCCTGACCATTTCTGGAAAGCAGTGCAGTTGGCGTTGAATGTGTTTTTGTTTTAGATGCGCGCAGGTATTGGAACGCCCAAATTATCTCGTTTGAACTCTGTCCCGCATAGCTGAACAATGCGCCAAAATTATTATGCAGCGTATACACTTTGAGTTCCATCACAGCCTTTGCAGCTTCTGCGGCTATTTCCCATCTGCTATTGTTTAATGCTGCCCGGGCCTTAATGGCAAGTGCAGCTCCTCTGCTTGCCCTGCCGACATCCGAGCCGGTGTAGGTTGTAGGAAGATCAGGCGCCGATGCCGTAAGTTCATTTAATACAAAATCAACTACTTCGTTTTTAGGGGTTCTGGGAAGCTGTGCGTCTTCAATTGAAAGCATTTTTGTCACAAGCGGCACGTTCCCGAAATATTCCGTCAGGTAACTATAGGTATAAGCCCGGATAAAACGGGCTTCAGCTGCAGAACGGGCATACAATACTGGTGTAGTATTAGCCTGTACCTTTTGTATATTATCAAGGATAAAATTACATTTTGCAATTACCCGGTATGCTTCAGTCCATATATTTTTTGCGTAATCGTTGTTGCTGTCGTGGTTACCCTTTCCCAGGCTTTGCAATGCGCTATTGTTTCGGTCCCAGCCAATATCCGTTCCATCATCCAGCGTCAGGTTTAAGGGCAAATTATCCAGCGGGGCATAGGACGCATACTTATACAAGCCATTTACAGCAAGTATTAGTTCGTCCTGATTGGTGAAGAAGGTTTCGTCGGATGGGCCGGACAATGGTTGTTTATCCAGATAATCTTTCTTACAGGAGGTACCGAAAGTGATCAGTGCCGTTGCTATTATTGCAATATATATATTTGTCTTCATGTGATTCTTCTTAAAAAGTTGCATCCAAACCAAAACTGTACACTTTTACCTGCGGATAAATATTGCCCGCGCCTACTGGAGATTCTACATCGTAACCGGCAATAAACCTGTCAAATGAAGCCAGGTTAGACCCATTGGCAAACAGCCTTAACCTACTGATTTTCATTTTCTTTGAGATGGAAGCGGGCAGCGTAAATCCGAGTTGAATGTTTTTGATTCTTAAATATGAGGCATCCCTAAGCCAGAAACTTGATGCCTGCTCGTTATTAGATTCGCCAAATGCTAGTCGCGGATACTTGGCATTGGGGTTTTGCGGTGACCAGCGGTCTTTGTTTTCTTCGCGAATGGTCCCTCCCAGCGCTCCTCCTACATTAAAAGGTAAAATACCAGGCCCGTTCAGATATCCATCTGCTTTTCCTACCCCTTGTATCAATACCGATAGGTCTATTCCTTTATAACCAAGGCCTATATTAGAAGCAAAAGTGTAACGCGGAACAGTACTACCAATTATAATCTTATCAGTTTCATTGATCAGGCCATCGCTATTCTGATCCTTATACTTAATGTCTCCGGCTTTTACTGTTCCAAATTGTTTGGCATGGGCAGCAACTTCTTCATCCGAGTTAAAATATCCCTGCGCCTCGTATCCCAAAATAGATCCAATGGCATACCCTTCTCTATTAACTGTCAGCAGCCCGCTTTGGTTAATTCCTTTCAGGTCCTTCACTGTATTTTTCACATCAGAGAGGTTCAGGGTTATATTATAATTCAGTTCTTTTACCTTTCCTCTATAAGTTAAACCTAGCTCCCATCCATTATTATCAACCACACCAGCGTTTTGATAAGGTTGGGCCAATCCAATAATCAGTGGAATATTCAACAGCAAGAGGATGTCCCTCGTGCGTCTTCTATAATAATCAGCAACAATGCTCAGGTTATTAAAAAGCGTTAAATCAATCCCGATATTTTTCTCTTCTGTAGTTTCCCAGGAAATATTCTTGTTGGACAGCGCATTTAGTGCGGCGGTATTTACGATTTGTTTGCCTAATGCAGTTGATTCAAGTACCAGGGCGGTTACCGAAGGATATGTTCCTATATTCTGGTTACCCAGTCTTCCCCAGGATACCCGGACCTTTGCTTCATTCAGGGTGTTCTTTATTCCTTGCATAAAGCTTTCCTCAGAAATCCTCCATCCAGCCGATGCTGATGGGAAAAACCCATATTTATTGCCTTTTGAAAATCTGGACGACCCATCATACCGCGCATTAACTTCAAGCAGGTATTTACCTTTATAGCTGTAGTTGAACCTACTGAAAAGTGATTGTAAAGCCCATTCCTCAGCGCCACCGTTTGCCTGCTGGTTTGCGGCGGAACCACCACTAAGTACCGGATATTCAGGAAGTATATAGGTATCCCTGAAAGCAGTTGTGTATTCGGAATAGTAGTCTTCCCTGGATCCGCCAATCATTAGTTTAAAGTTATTTTGCCCCGTATTTTTGCTTGCGGTAATAGTAGCGCGGATATTATTATAAAACGATTCTGTTCGCGATTCAGTAAGTGAGGTTAATGCAGGCGTAAGGAAGCTGGTGCTGCCATTTGGGAGATATGATTGTATAGCTTTTCTGAAGTTCTTTCCAGATGAAAGCGCATATTTTGGAGAATATGCGGCCTCGGCTTCCAGCCATTCTACAGGTTTATAACTCAACGTTGCATTCAAACTTCCAAATGGCGCCCTTGTACGGTTTGTTCCACCATCTTTGCTTGCAGATATAGGGTTAACCCCATTCCAGCCTACGCCCCAGCTGCCATTTTCGTTTACGCCGATCTGATTGGCAGGAATACCATTCATCCATTGAAAAATTTCTCCCGCGGAAGCTGCCGGATCGGTGGTAATCGCATTTACAAACTGAAGATCAATTCTTGCTTTGAGCTGGTCGGAGAAAGTAATATCCGCATTATTGCGAATGGTATACCGTTGAAACCTCGAATTTTCGATAATGCCCTTTTGATCGAATAACCCAAACGAGCCAAGAAGCCTCACTTTTTTTGTTCCTCCCTGGACGGTGAGAAAGTGACTTTGCTGGAGGCCCGAACCGGTAAGGGTTTCCTTTTGCCAGTCTGTATTTGGAAAGGCATCAGAATTTCTGCCTCCCTGATCGCGATAGCCCTGGATCAAACTTTCGCTATACAATGGGGTTCTTCCTGTATTGGCATAAGCTTCGTTGATCAGAAGCAAATAATCCAGCGCGTTAACCAGTTTCGGCATATTTGTTGGATCCTGCCATCCGATATAGTTATTATAACTGATACTGATTTGGTCAACATTAGCTCTTTTAGTGGTAACCAGGATTACACCGTTTGCAGCCCTCGAACCGTAAATGGAGGATGAAGCAGCATCCTTAAGGATAGAAATTGATTCAATCAGATTAGGATCTATGTTATTGATAGAACCTTCAATTCCATCAATCATCACCAAGGGGCTAGCGGCGGCATCAGTTAAGGTACCAATACCACGGATGCGTATGTTTCCGGCATCGCCACCAGGCCTTCCAGAAGTTTGTCTGACAGTAACGCCGGGAGCCATACCCTGCAAAGCGGCTGAAGTTTGTCCTGCAGGCCTTACGGCGAGGTCCTTTCCTGATACCTGGGAAACAGAACCGGTAAGGCTTACCTTTTTTTGTGTCCCATACCCTACCACCACTACCTCGCCTAGTTCTGCATTCTCGGTAAGCAACCTCACATTAATAATTGTTTCATTGTTCACAGCAATCTCCTGTGCTTTGTATCCTACATAAGAAAAAACCAGGACACCGTTTGGGGGGACATCAATTGCATACCGGCCATCTTTATCGGTGGATGTTCCCCGGTTTGTACCTTTGATTTTCACACCTGCATGTTGAATGGGGTTTCCGTCTTCATCAGTCACCCTTCCCTGGATCACACGAAAGAGTGTTCCGGTATTCTCCTTTGGTTTTACCACCTCGGGGATCGGCGATGCTGCTTCTTTTTGAAGGATGATATATTTCTCCTTCCGTAAAAATCCTAATCCCCTGCCTTTAAGGGCGAATGCCATTACCTCGTCCAGGTCAGCTTCTTCAAAATCAAAAGTGATTTTCTCCGAGTCGTCCAGCAATTTATTACTATAAAATACGGTGAGGCCAGTTTGCTGTTTAATGACCTTAAACAACGTGGCAAGGGAAACATTCCTGCCTTTAAAGCTAACCTTATTAACAGGTTGCGTACCTGCAAATGCGGGAGAAAACAAATGCAGTAGGAAAATAGCCGGTAGCACGAACCGGCCGAATTCGGTAAGTTTGTTATGCATACATTCAAAAGTTTATAGATGGTTTCCTTTAGGATGCAGCCGGTACAGAAATGGGTGAACTGTTTTTAAAAATTATTTAAAAGTCAGTACACCATTTACTATTGTGGCTTTTATACCTGAAGAAAGCTGCAGGTTAGAGATCACGACAGTGAGCGGAAGCTTCCTGTCTATCTCTCCGGTGAATGTTTGTTCTGCAATAGCGTCTTTTTCCCAGGCTACTTTAACGTCAAACCAACGACTAATCACAGGCGCTATTTCAGCAAGGCGCCGGTTATGAAAAAAGTACGTTCCTTGCATCCAGCTCAGTTCTTCCTGGGCATCAAATGCTTTCATCTGTAATTTTCCGCCACCTAAAATGGCTTTCTGCCCTGGTTTCAGGCTGATTTGCTGGTTGTCCCTGCTGGCACTGACGGCCCCCTCAACAAGTGCAGCAGTAAATTGTCCTGTTTCGTATGAATTGACATTGAATGAGGTTCCATGCACATGAATAGATGCATTATCTGTGTGCACTATGAATTCCTGGTGTATATTTTTAGCCACTTGAAAATATGCCTCTCCCGATAAAAAAACCTCTCTTTTTCCCTTGCCGAACCGGAAAGGGAAACGCAGAACAGACTGTGCATTCATCCATACCTGCGTACCATCCGAGAGTGCAATTTTATAATCTTTTGCAACTGGAACAACTAAGGTTGCCCATTGGCCAACTGACGAGAGATCTGCTTTGTAAGTCAATTTTTTGTCGGTACCTATTATGTGTGTTTTTCCAAGGCTGACCTGTTTACCAGGGGCGATCGCTACTTGCTGGCCGTCATCCGTTTTGAGGTAAATCCCTTTTGACGCAGACGTTAGTGCTTTGGCATCAGGATAATCTAGTTGTTGATAATAATATTGGTGGAAATAATAATATCCTGCAAAGGGTAGCAGAAGTGCCAGTACAGCTGCAATTCCAGCAAACTGCAATTTCCTTGATTTGAAAGGTCTTGTATTTTGGGCACGAAAGCTGGAATTCGTTATTTCCCAGGCCTTCTCTGTATTTATAGATGAAATAAAATCGGATGCACCAGGCTTTTCCAGCTTGCGGCGCAAGGCTTCCCACAACGCGCGGATCTCCATATCATTTTGAATCGCATCTTCAACGATAAGATTATCCTCTTCAGTGATAGTACCTGCAATTTTATCGTACAAGAGTGTTTCTATATGTTCCCTGTTATCCATCATCATCTATTAGAGTCCTTAATATTCCTTTCGGGTGAACAGCTCATTTAAATTTTACCAATTTTATCTTTCAGCGACTTAAGGGCGAGTTTCAGATGCGTTTTAATCGAATTTACCGATACGCCCATTTCTTCAGCAGCTTCTTTGTATTTCTTATCATCAATATAAACGAGTTTGAATGCTTTTTGTCTTTGTACAGGTAGCTCCGTGAATATCAGGTTCAGATGCTTTTGATCGTATTCTTCAGTTACCGGCTCCTCTTCTTCAGCTATAGTATCTGTGTATAACTTTAAACGACGATCTGATACCTTCTTGTTGCGCAAAACCATCATACATTCATTGTGGATGGCACGAAAAAGATATGCCCGGATAGAAGTGTTAATTGATAAAAAGTGCGACTTCAGCCACATATTGACAAAAAGATTCTGCGTGAGGTCTTCAGCCTCCATTTCATCTTCCAGAATAAAATAGGCTTTTGCTACGAGTGGTTTATAATACTTTTTAAACACAGCCTCATAAGCAGACTTATTCCCCTGCTTTAGCTCATTCAGTAATATTTGGTCGTCCTGCTCCATTAAATAATGATCCGGAGACTAAATATAAATAATCGTGGAGAAAGTTCAAAATTAATATTAATTCATTTTAGCTTCTTAGAACGATACCTATATTTTGGCAAGGAAATTTGCCGTTTTCGATCAATGTCTGTTTATTTCACTGAAGTACTCAACTGCCAAAAATAAATATATGCTAAGTGTTTAACTTAGAGTCCCAGATACTCCCAATAGTTATCACTATTGATAACTTGTGCTGATTGTGGTGAATATGTTTGGATGATCTCCCTATCATCTCAATTTGTATTCCCCAAATATAGCTATATCTGGGGAGTAGCCAGGAGTTCAGATTTGACTATTATGATAGGGATGTTAACCGATAGCCTTAAGGAATTATCAACTGGAACCAACCCTATCCATGTTCAGTATTGCATTAATTATAAAAAAATAGATGTATCCGGTAACAAAAGTATGGTTGAATACTTAGACAAACTTCCTCACAGGTTCCTCTAATTATTGAAAAGGTTAAGTTTTACCTTTTCCCGTTCTATTTCTGCAATCAGTTCTGCTTCTGTAGGTAGATAAGGCATGTATTTAGTAGCGAAGAGTCTGGGATTATCATTAATCACAGAATACTTAACTACTGTTTCACTTTTTTCTGTACAAAGAATAATACCTATTGTTGGATTGTCGCCTTCTGGTTTCTTTAGATCATCAAACATCCGTCTATACATATCCATTTGACCCACATGCTGATGGGTAAGTTTGCCTGCTTTTAGATCAATCAAAACGAAACATTTAAGTAAATAATTATAAAAGACCAGATCAATAAAAAAATGGTCTATTTCAGTACTTATCCTAAACTGTCTGCCAACAAAGGAAAATCCTTTTCCCAGCTCCAATAAAAACTGCTGCAAGTTCTCTATTAATGCTGTTTCCAGTTCAGACTCATTTGCAGTCGCGGGTTGTTGAATATTTAGAAATTCAAAAATATATGGATCTTTAATAAAATCTTCAGGTCTCTGTTCCTCTAATATCTTACTATCGTCTTGATTTATCGCTTTATCATTTGAAGAAAGAAGCCTATGATAATAAAAGGTATTAATATTCCGCTCCAGAGTTCGAACATTCCAGTTCTGGTCAGCCGCTTCGTTTAAATAAAATTCT
>Ga0247815_10002944_pt1 | contig 12420 bp, 13 predicted proteins | sample UWRJL194509B1_FD_181014 | JGI IMG/M metagenome (GOLD analysis project Ga0247815, IMG submission 181014) | Plant litter microbial communities from Arlington Agricultural Research Station in Wisconsin, United States - UWRJ-L194-509B-1 | ecosystem: Environmental > Terrestrial > Plant litter >... | reverse complement strand
ATTTACCCTAGAAACGCAAATTCGACGGCACTCAGGAGAAGTCTGTGATCCATTTCGGCCACAGTTACGACAATGACCGTCCTCGCGTGAACCAGGGTCGCTTGTCTCTCTCTTGGTGACGATCTTCCGTATTACATGAAGCGAGACCTGACGAACTATCGCCAGCGCCGAAGTCGTGTCGCTCTTCGAAAGACCTCTCGACGACATTGCGATCAGCATTGATAATGTACTGAACCGCTCAGGAGGGTTTGAGGTCCGTGAATCTTCCTTATTATCTGCGAGTTCACTGAGTGGGTATATATGTTGGTCACGCAGGCGATGGTCCTAGTGGGAGGCTTCGCGGAATCGCTGTATCTGCAGACTGTTTTGCGGTCCCGTCTCCGAAAAGGCATCAAGCAAATCAACGTTGACGAGGCAACGTGCGTTCTCCCCAATTACCACAAGTGTCTCTATTTTGAATTTTGACTTGCTACCAGGAAGAAAGCTGCGGCCGAAGGTGCACTTGCATGGTACACAAAACAATTCGTCATCGCGCGGGCTGCAAGAGCAACATATGGTATTCAGATCAGGAGAACCTACGACAAGAACTCGTCAATACACACCTCTCGGTCACATCTGACATACATCAGTGCCAATGGTAAGACCAAGCTTAGCGGCTTCTTTGATCCGCTTGTGCGCAAGGTTCGTGTGCCCCCGTGTGTCGCCTACGAGAGACGCATGCTAAAACCTCTCAGAATGACATCGTTCAAAGCAATCTGAGCTCCATTTCGGTGTTTTCGAGAAGTTTTGCCAAGTTTCCAACAAGCCTTGCGAGCTTCGAGACGACATTACTCAGTGTTGATGACCCGCTCCCAGGACCTTGGTGCCGAAATGCTGATGGCGAGTCCTCCCACGCCTTTTCAAGACGAAGCTCAAACTCACATGTCATCCTGCAGGCTCACTCGTCGACGGATATCGCCAACTCTGCACATTGAAAGCGGATCTCTCGGGGCTTGAACGTAGCCTTCGTAGTCTCACAGGCTTGCATGGCAAACAGTACTGGCGCATAGACTTCGAGGTCGAGGTCTTCTTTGGACAAACAAGTCTTTGCGCCAATCTGGTGTGGGTCGAGGACGTGTGTACTTTTGATTGTAGAAGGAGCTGAGCGGAATTGCTGACAGCAGTCGCAGGGCCAAACTCGCAAGGTACGGCCCGTCGTAGGGTCCAAATTCTGAGTAGCTCACTCTCTTTGCAGGGTCCGGTGTCGGTCATCTCAAACTCGATCACATGATCGCACCCTCATCTGACTTCCGCCAGTACATTCCGCGGCGTTTATTCCATTCGGATTCATGTACTTGGTTTTGATGCATCTTGACAGTTGTTGTAAGATTTTCGCTGAGAATGTTGCGCCTCTCTCTCCACATTAATACAGAAAACTGATTGACAATTAATCTGTCATATTGTACTGCTCCGGGCAATACGTCAAATCTATGGTGGAACCTATTGTTTCTTTTTTCGATAGAACGGAAAATACCAGACATGTTATGGCGGCTCAAACCCAGTTTATTTCGCGTACAACACGGAAAAGAATTTGTTGAAGACTTATGCATTATTCATGAACGGCATGAAGAAGCAAATGCATCTATTGTGTCGCACTCTCAAAGGACAGCGATGACTGAAGCTTTCTTCACTATGGTGTCTTTATGAGAACTGTTCGTCTCTATGCGTCTTGCACGTAAGCCAGGAATGACGGGTAGAAGAACAGTGCCTCGAGAGCCGTTGGTTTGTTGAACAGCTTCCGCAAGTTCCTTCATCGTGTCCGGTCCGACATCGGTGATCTCCATCTCGCTAGCCAAGTAAGAACCATTGACAGCCGCGAAAAAAACTGAGTAGTCGTGCGACACATACACCCGCTGCATCATGTCTTGAAGCTTCATGGCGTCAAGGACGACCTTGGTGGTGCGATTGCGAACGTCGTCCAATGAGGGTAGACCGGCTGCGCCATTGCCTTCGACGCAAGGTAGACTCAGCGCCGTGAAGACATGACCAAGGCTGTCCAAAATTTTCTCAACGATGAATTGCGCGAGTTCAGTGTCGTCACTGCCTGCACGCAATGCACTGTAAGTCATCGCACGCCAGCGCCCGTATTGCTCCTGCGGTACTGTAACATAGCATGAGCCTTAAAAACTGCGACATGGGTGAAAAAATAGCTAACCCAGAGAGGCCATGCGGGATCGTAGCTGCTTCATGTACGGTTCGACCTCCTTTGGAGTTCCCCTGATCATACCCATAGGATGAAAAACCCAGTATACGAGCACCGAGAAAGCCATGCATTGCATAGTTGTAAGCGCAACACTCTCAACTGATGCCTTTGCCTGGACCATGAGCACGAGGAAGGGGTGAATATGGCGTTCGGCAAGATGATCGACCGCCTTGAGCGCGTGTACGCGTACTGGCACCAGCGCAGAGGCCAATGCAGCTTCGTCTAACTTCGCCCACACGCAGAAAGCGAGGTCATTGATGCCTTCCACTACATCACCGAAAAGATCGAGCACGGCTGCAAGACTTGGCGCGTGAGTATTGAAAGCCGGGCTCAAACCAGGGACGCACATTTCCCATCAGCGTCCTCAATTTCGCCAAAGACTCGTGCTGCGGTGCATTCCGCCTTCAATGCCTGTAGCCGCTTCTCGGCCTCTTTAAGTTCACAGCGCAGGTCTTCCTCGCGCTGAAGTCCCATACGACGATCCTCCTGAACCTGGAGAAGCTCATCCTCAAGTTGCTTACTCCGAGCGCGAGCATTTCTGGCGGCAGGTGTCAGCGGCGTCCTGTATATGACATGAGGATAGACAAACTGGAGCTCTGACGTTCGTTCTGGACCACGCGGACCTCGAGCACGTCCCGGACCAGATTGCCTACTAGACTTCGCGCGCTCTGCCACAACAGGCTGATCGTTCGCAGGTGGCTCGGGAACTTGGGTCGGAGCAGCTGTCATCGCACTGCGTCCCTCTTCTTCTTGACGCCCTGGGTGAGCCGAGGAGCTATCGATTTCGTTCGCAGCTAGGTCGTGAATTCTGGCGCGAGCAGCTGGCCTCGCATTATGTCCTTTGTCTCCTTGGTGTCCTCGACGAGCCGAGGAATTATCGTTCGCAGCTGGGTCTGCTACTTCGGTGCGAACAGATACCCTCGTACCCTGTGCGCTATCCTCCTGACGTCTTGAGCGAGTCGATGAGTTATCATTCGGAGCTGGGTCGGAAGTTTCGGCCCGAGCAGCTGGCTTCGCACGTCCTCCACCTTGACGTCCTGGGTAGACCGATGAGTTAATTGGCCGGTCAGCGGAGCTCGCACACAGGCAGGTTCGAGTGGGCGCGGAAGACTTACCACGTGGGTTGGTCGCTTTCGCTACTCTCGCCGTTGGAGGTGTTCTCTGCTCTATAGGTCTACTAGATACATCGCCAACTGTTCCTTCGTGCTGGGTTGGTGGCGAACGTTGTCCAGTGCTGATATCACCGCTCGGCTGGAGAGGGACGTCGGAAGGGGTACTATCATGTTCCTTATCATTCAATTTCTGTGGCACTGCTGTAATCGTGCCGTTGGTGTGCTAGGTTGCCCAGAATTCAACGTCGTTGCAGGAGTATTATAAATGAACCCACCTCGAGATTGTCCATGGGCGAAGGAAGAAGAGCGAGAGGATACAGCAACTTGCTATTAGGCTCCTGCCATCGATTCGGTCAGGTGATACTTGTTAGTGAGGTGCAATCTCAGTTCCGTTCATTTGACAGACCCGTATCAGACCCACAGCAGCGGTCGTAAACCCAGGCGTAGACACGCGTCTGCGCATTGCTTCTTGCCCTCTTGTTATTGCTCCGAGCTCGATATGTCCACCAGCACGTACAAAGGCGAAGAGAGGCTCGCATTCGCCCTGGACGTTGGGACAACGAAATGTACGCCGTCACATGGGCAGTAACATGACCCTGACCGAGCCTTGTAGCCGCGGTATCCTTTGCGCACTTGAAGCCCGGGGAAGAGCCCCGCATCCGGCTGGTAACCCGTTGGCCCGGACAAGAGGAAGCTGCGGGTACGTCTATACCGCCGCCATTTCGAAGACTTGATAGATTTGTGCCACAGGGGATTGCAAGGTGCCTACAGTTGTGCGCTATGACCAGGAGGGCACGGCTGTTTTATTTGGCACTGAAGCTGTCGAGAATCCGAAAGGACTCGAGGACACGTGCGTTGCACAATGGTTCAAACTGCACCTCCATCCGCCAGCCATGCGCACTGGGAACAACCTCACGCTACCCCCGCTCCCTCCTCGCGTGGACATCAAGATGGTATATGCGGACTTCCTGGAGTACATCTTTCGACACGCCAGAGAATTTATCGATAACTCCACCCTCGATGCCATTGGTCGTGGCTCGCTTTGGAACCGTCTGAAGGACAACTTTGTTGTGATAATGGCAATCCCCAACGGCTGGGATGGCACGCAACAAGCATTTCTTCGTGAGGCGGTCGTCTCTGCCGGCATATTGCCCTTCAACCACGATTATAATCGTCTTCAATTCGTCTCGGAGTCAGAAGCATCCGTTCACTTTGCCCTGAACCACGCTAACATCGGACAATGGTTGCGCGAGGGTACCACTGTGGCTGTCTGCGATGCCGGCGGCTCGACAGTCGACACGACTGTGTACAGGTGCATTTCACCAGTGCCAAATCTTAAGCTCGAGGAAGTCACGTCGAGCGAGTGCGTGCAGGCTGGAGGTGCCTTTGTAGACCAAGAGGCGGACAGGTTCCTCCAGCGGAAGCTCATGGGCTCAAACTATAGCAACCCACAGATTATCGCTGTCATGGTTGACGAGTTCGAGAAGAAAACTGTGCGTTACATACGTGTCAGCTCCAACAGTTTATGCTCACCCGGACCTGACATCCAGAAGCGCAAGTTCGCCGGGGATGCAGACGACTCGGTCATCAAGTTCGGCCACGCGCAAGACAATGATAGGCCGTTAGTAAGTGCTGGGCGTGTCATGCTCAACTGGTTCGTTTCCTTAGTTGCCATGTGGTTCATGTTTATACCCAACACGCTTTGCTCAGCACCGAAGTCAAGTCTATCTTTGAGCGGCCGATCAAAGACATTGCTAATAGCGTTGCCGATATTATGGAGCGCTCGGGAGGATTTGAGGTATCGTTAAAACTCGCCTCGGCTTTGTGACCGTTTCGATTGACGAATTACTCTTTCTTCCGTAGGCGATGCTCTTAGTTGGAGGATTTGCCGAGTCTCCTTACCTTCGCAATGCTCTTAAAGACGCAGTGCAGTCGGAAGGCGTCAGGCTTCACAACATAGACGAGGCAACGTAAGTTGCTCTTCTCTACCTCTGCAACGTCCCTAAAATGAGGAACCTTTCTACAGCAGAAAGGCGGCAGCTGAAGGCGCATTGGTCTGGTTTACAAAGCAGATCGTCGTCGCAAGAGCAGCCAGAGCGAGTTACGGTATCTCGGTATGTCGCAAGTACGAACGCCAGTACCCAGATCATCTCCAGCGTGCGCGGCTCAACCGCACCTTTTTCTCCGGCGACGGAGTAACGAAGCTTAACGGCTTCTTTGACCCACTGGTTCGAAAAGTATGTTGTATCTTGGCACCACGCTGTTCATCGCTTGTTGCGGCGTTAACCATTTTGACAGAACGATGTCGTACACCACGAGAAGAGTGTGCGCTCGTCGTTCTTCCGGACGTATACCAAGCTTCCATCCAAGCTTGAGCATCACGAGGAGGAACTCATCTGCGTCGACGACCCTCAACCAGGAACGTGGTGCAAGAACCCAGACGGTACGGTACACCTTGTCGTACTCTGATGTCTCTCTTCTTAATCATTTGCCGGTGTTTAGGATCAATTGCCGAAGGCTTTCGGTCTGTGTGTAAACTCAAGGCAGACCTTTCAGGGCTGCGACCTTCGCTCTCCACCTACGCCACTTCGGTAGGCCGGCCGTACTGGCGCATCGACTTTGAGATCGAGATTTTCTTCGGTCAGACCACTCTTTGTGCAAACCTGGTGTGGAAGGAGGATGTGCGTACTTTATTTTTGGCTATCGAACTTCAAACTAAGCGAATACTGATGTCTATTGCAGGGCCATGTTCGCAAGGTGCGTTCTACTACTCGAGTAAGTGGGGAAAGCGGCTAATTCACGTCGCAGGGCCCAGTGTCTGTGGTTCCTAACTCGGTTACATGATATCCATCCCCGAGTATTTATGTATAGTCGGGGAGCCCATAATAAATGCGACTGCATGATTGCCGGTTCACTAAATTCATCGAGCGAATGCAAGAGGGCCGAGGAGGACCGAACTTGAGAGCAAAGGTAAACAGGAGCGTGATAATATTGTGCGTCTGCTGAGCGCTTGCATGTCATTTGATTCTGAGGAGGGCGGTGATGTGGCACGGGACAAGTAGAGCACGACCAGGTTGCCCGCGCCAAGCAGAATAAAGTCGTTGTATGCCCTGAGGGCGTCTCTTGCCTCAACGACTTTTCCGATCCGCTTGTCCGCAAGGTTCGTCATACTTTTCCAACTTCCAGTGTACGTCTGTGTAACGTGATCTGCAGAACGAGGTCATCCAGAATGACAAGAGTACGAGACGGCCGTTTTATCGGACGTTCACTGCATTCCCAGCCACTCTGGCTCAACACGAGGTGATACTGATCTGTGCTGATACGGCCGAGCCTGGAACTTGGTGCAAGTAGGGAGACGGTATGTCCGACCTTGGGAAGTAGCAAGCGATTGCGAGCTAACTCTGCATTTTGCCACAAAGGCTCGTTCTTGCCAGGATTCTTAAAGCCGACCTGTCTAGATTGCAGAGTTCCCACCGCAGCTACGCAGCTGCCAAGGTCGAAGTCAGTATTGGAGTATCGACCATGAAGTCCATATATATCATCTAATCATTTTCTCTGATCATCATCCGAGAAAATGATCATACTATTTTATTCTGAAATATATTACTAAATAGCTTTCTGATTTATTCTAACTAAAAACCAGATTAATCCGAGCCCTATTGAGTGCTCCACGGCCGAATGATCGCGAAACTCACGAAAAGAGCCCTACAGAGGCAACAGTCGTCAGAGGGCAATAGTGTTTTCCCCAGATAGAGAATTATATTGGATCCACAGGATCTACCACGTCTTACGGAGTTTAGATGAAGTCCTGCTTGACGGATGGGTGCAGGTGAGGAGGAGAAGTAACCTCCTCCAGCTCGCTTCTCACTACTACACTACCATTTATGGTCGCTTTCATTGGGCTATGAGCATCTCTGAACATTCTTGGGAGTATTTCCGTGGTAAAGACCGCGTGCCTTGGTCCTGGAGAGGGTGTTGTCCCACCTACCTGTGCATCAAGAGCAATAGCTGTTGGTGCACTTATCTCTCCCGCAGTTTCGACACACTGAGCGAGTTAAAAGCCCAGTGAAATCAATCTGTGTGCCTCAAAATTGTTCCAAGTGTGAGAGAGTCTAATGTAACCAGTTTGTCACTGAGACCTACCACCACCATTCACTCGTCCCCTCTGTTGTGCTACATCAGTGTAAGCACACTCGTCATGGGAAATATGGGCTTCTCAACTGGCATCTGATAGCCAGAAGCCTCAAACTTTGGGTGTTCCGTCTATCCAGTGTATGCACCTCCTCAGCTCTCTGTCTAACTGTGCACACACAGGTCGTCAATACTCAGGTTTTTCATTCTCGGACACTTGAGACTCACGCGGGGAGCCATTCTGGAGGCACCAATATACGAGGCACTCACTCGTACTGGGTTGGTGGTGGTGGGTTCTGGGTTTAAGACTAGATCTCAGTAACCCCCATCCCTAATAGCACACCAAAAGCTTCTCTCAGCGCCATTTTCGCTGAGGACCGATTAAATGAAGCTTGATTCCCCTCCCTGACTATTTCTTGAGTTCAATGTGGCCAGTGATCCCAGGTCTGGTGGTCCACTAAACAACTTGAATAGCACGTAACACTTGAAATATAACCCCTGCAAAGACGAAATGTCCATTAATAGTATCTCAGCTATGATGCAGTATATTTGACGGCCTTGAAGTACTCTCTGTATGCAATCTGGCAAACAACATGTCCCACCAGCTGGTGTTGCCACTCAACAGAAACGAAGGCTAGGGTCCATTTATTGCCACTAATTGAAAAACCAGATGCTATATTAAATCCTGGAAATGTCAAGGCCGAGCAGATTACGACATATGTGTGATGAAATGGTTGACAAAACACCAAATTCAAGACTGAACATAGCATTATTTACATTGGTCATCTGCGCCTTTAAAGTAGCTTGATTACAAATAAATCATTTAGTGTGTGGGGCCACATTAGTTAAATAGCTTCCTACAGCCACTCTCATTATGTTTTGGCGCGATTCATGCTTTTAAAGCTCCGATCCTCCTCAAGGCTCGAGACCAGACACAGCCTTTTCACTGCTGAATCGTACTCTCACCTTGATTCTCGCACACCATGAATCCAAAGAATCGTTTTAGGGCATTTTTGGAGTGTTGCAAGGGCTATGTCGCAAAAGTTGCGAGAACCTGGCCAGCGCTGGCCAGCGCCGATCAGACGCGGCCAGACCCGTTCAGACACGTCAGAGCTTCATAGGGCCGGTCATACGAAAGCAGATTTATTCAGACCTGGGGGGTCTCTGACCAGGCCTGACCAGTCGTCGTCAGTCTGGTCCGTCTGGTCAGCCTGGTCAGCCTGGCCAGCCTGGCCAGATATATGTACAAAAGGATTACAAAAGTTGTATTGCCACCCCCTTTCACCTACTCAACCTTTTCTCTTGTGTTTCTTATTCTTTAGTTCTTACTTTCTTACTTGAAGTTCTTATTTACTTTGGGTTTAATACTGTCTTGAAGCTTTGCTACTGCATTTTTTACTTTACGGATTTGTATACGAGTTTGTATTTACTAACTGTAATCATACTTATAGACTAATGAACTGATTTGTCGCTACGGCATAACTTGTGGGTCCGACGAGAGTCGAACCCCGGACCATACTGCAGCCGGCCTCGCGCGAGAACCGCTAGGCCACGCGTCCGTATCCTAGCCAAGCGTCCGAATCGGGCCATATACCTCCGGAGGCTCCGCCCGTCTGCGACGATTTCGAGCGCCACCTCATTTCGATAGGTGCATGTTGCTCATATCTACCTTGGATGCTCCTCGCATCCTCGAACATCTCCTCTAGTTTCAATTCTTGCCAGTGGGTGCTAGCGAGACATTGCGAGCTGGAATGGCTGATCATACTTGTTCCAGAGGTTGAGTTTCTCTCTTGGTTTCTGTGTGATGCCACCATCACGCGCGAAGAATGACGGTATCTGAGCAGTGTTCAAGTGTAATCTGGAGGCTACAAGCAAGGACAACCGCGTCTGCGCTGGACGTGGGGACCATGAGCCACTCGTCGCCAACTTCACGGTGCGGTAGGCAATTGCCAAGTGGCTCAAACTCCGTATGACAGATAGACTGACCGGTAGAATATGCATGATCCAAGTAGATTTGAGTGGCAAAAGCATCCAATGAAGAAGCTATGAACAAACCTCCGAGGAGTATGCCGACAACTGTGGCAAGTGTGGCGGCCCTTCTCTCGCATCTTAGAGCAGTGTCGACGCGGACTGAAAACGCTGAGAAGAAATCAAATAAATTGCTTGGATATCCCTTTTGAGACCATTTCGCAGGACCCAACGCTCGAAGACGCGTATAACTTACGATGCCTGCATGGACTGCGAAGTAAGAACCACATTGCACGCTTCCTCTTGCTGGCGCAGCTCTGTGGTAGTTCAGTGTCTGTATTCACATTTGCACAGGCCAAGTGACCGCATGTAAGAATGTGCGTTGCGTCGGGTTTGTCTGCACAGATTTTGGCAGGGCACACTGTTCTAGCGCACACCACCTGAATGGTATCAGCACAGGGCGCTCCTGGGCGTTCTCCACAGCGACCTTGAGAAGCTTGTTACGCTGTCCTGTTGACACTTCTGCGTCGCGTGTAGCATTGGTGAGCACGAGGTGTGACGGTTTGGTGTCGAGAAGAGGAGTTCTAAGGCGGACAATCAATTCGGGTCGTGACGTGTTCGCCCCCGTCTGCTCTACTCTATCACCAATATTATCGTCTCATTTACGCTCTAATATGCTCACAGTGACGTTTTATCGTGAAATCGAGTTCGTTCTGATCGGTCTGATCAAGTCTGGTCAGGCCGGATATGCGACCTGACCGAGCCTGGTCAGACATACCCCCCGTCTGACACCGTCTGGAGACCACTGACCAGGCTCCTTACGCGTCTATTCAGACTCTCATAGGTCTTAAGCAGTCTGACAGTGCCTGGCCAGAGGGGTGGGGAGTCTGGTCAGACGCTCCAGCCTGGCCAGGCTCGTGCAACTTTTGCGACATAGAAGCACTACTAAGTGAACTGTAGACACTTTTATTTTCACATCACATCTTTACACACACATATGTACGTGCCTGCTTCGTTGTAATTGGATGCCGGAAATTACCGGAGCATTAAACCTTAATTTTGAATACAAGTTGCATTGGCGCAAGTCAGCCAACAGGTATGCAGAAGCCAGTTGTTTGGAATAGCCTTGTGATTGCAACTGTACAGCTGCAGAAACCTTAATTTTAGCTTGAGTCTGCTCGAACGCACGATTCCACTTGATTTTTGTGTCGATGGACTCAGTATTTGTGATTCCGAGTGGTTCAAACGGCCTTTCCATTGCAACTGTACAGTGTAGAAAACCTTGAATTTGCGCATACATGTTGTTTGTTGATTGGTCTTTGCCTCTGGACCATTTGTAGAACTTGGCTCCCCTTCATTATAATGAGTGATTACTATGCAGCAGCTAGCTGTACAGTTGAAGAAACCTAGAATCTGTGCAGACAGGTTCTTACAGTACTGAAGCTTTCTTTGCTACTGCTATTCAACTCTACTTAGGTCTCAGGTGTTGGGATTACAGTCTGGTGTTAACAAAAGGCTAGCAACAATTTCTCGGACAGGAGGCGACATTTTCTCGGACTGCAGTCCAGGAAAACGATTCGGCGATATGTCCCATGAAGTCGAAGTTTTCTTCGGCCAGACTAGTCTTTGTGCAGGTTTGGTCTAGAAGGAGCGGGTATGTGGCTAGCCTTGGGACGTGCGGCAAAGGCTGACGGTCATCGCAGGGCCAGATACGCAAGGTTAGTCCGCAGCGAATGGCGAGAAAGGAAACTGATAAGCGTACTTTGACAGGGACCGGTGTCTGTCATCCCCAACTCGATTCTCTGAAGCCGCCAGATACGCTGTCATCGCCGCGAACTCAATTGTTGTTTCAGTTCTTGATTCATCTTTCTGCCTAAATATACTTCTCACTGTTTCGCATGACGGCTCTAGGCGTGACTTAAGTGACGACTCGTTTGCGTCAACCTTATATGATGTAGCGAAATGGGGCTTGGGCTCAAAAAGTAAGTGGCTCGTTAATTGAGAGGGTTCAGGCTGCGTGCAACGATTTTGAAATGATCTACATCGGACCCATTGAAAAATGTAAGGCGGGCTCACACGCCCGGGTCTCAAAGAAGAGCTACTACACACGCCTTTTTTACAACAACGTTCGAGCTTGGGAGGTTCTGACCGACGCGCGTCGCCCGAAGCCCGGGCGTGACGGGAAGCAGAACGGTTCCTCGAACACCGTGGACATTGCGGACAGCGCGTGTCAGCGCTGCTGTCGCATCAGGTCCTAAATCTAGTGATTCCATGTCGGCAGTTGAAAAGTGACTGTCGGTGATCGGGAGGTACACGAAGTAGTCGTGAGAAACGTAGACGCGCTGGATCTTGTCTTGCAATTTGATGGCGTCAAGGACTACCTTGGTCGCTGTAGCTTGAAATTCGCCTAAAATTCTTTGACCTAGGCAACCATCGTGATTGGCGCTTGTGGGTAGAAGAGCGATGAGGATAGCTTCAAGCTTGCGGAAGATTTTGAGAGCTACATCTTCAGCGAGTTTGTTATCGTTCTCCGGCTTGCGCATGGCGCCATAAGCGATGGCGCGCCAACGACCGTACTTCTCTTGCGATTCTATGTGAAAATACAACTGTAAGTCTAATGAAACTCACTAAGAACGGGTGCTTGCCTGATGATGATACGCTCTTGCGCAGATATTTGAAGCCCTGGACCACCTCTTGAGGAACTTGGTCAAGAAGACTGGTAGGTTGAAAGATGTGTCGACACAGTATCTGAAAGCTCGTCGCTTGCATGGCTGGAAGTGCTACGAGCTCGACCTTTGCCCGAGCATGCGACATAGGTGAAAGAAATGCGTGCAAAAGGTTGCCAGCCTTGCCATCAGCCTTTGCCAGATCCAATACGCGCTCCAACTGGACGACTGCCGTGAGCTCATTCTCTTCCAGTTTATCCGTGATGCAGAAGAGGAGGTCGTTGACGCCGTCGACAAAATC